>FZPS01000098.1_pt111 | contig 25437 bp, 23 predicted proteins | sample 1817821 | NCBI WGS metagenome assembly FZPS01 (sample SAMEA104158645, study PRJEB21678) | metagenome | place: Germany | collected 2015-04-21 | reverse complement strand
GTTCTTTGCCACTCTATTTGTGGCAATAGATATTAGGAGGAGAAACATTACAATGTTCAAGAAAATTCTAACCTTTTTAGCCATTCTGGGCCTCGTTCTTTCTCTTGTCGCCTGTGATAAGGATCCGAAGAAACCCGAGCCGCCACAGTCCGTCAAAGAAAGCGAACAGCCTGTTGAAAGCGCGAAACCGGAGAAAAGTGATCCCTCGCCCGAACCGAGTGAAACCGAAAAACCGCTCGAACCGGATTTGGGACCGGGAGTTCCTGCGCCTGAAAACTGGCCCAAAGAAGTCCCGACACCGGCAACCGGTGAAATTTTGGGCTGTGGCTGGGCACCTGACAAGAGTTTCTGCACAACCGACATTGTCTACAAGCAAGAGGACATCGATGCCTATGGCGAGCGTCTGGACTCTTTCGGCTTTAAGAAACAGACCGATCATAAGTACGGCAAAGATTGGCCGGATGCGACCGTCTATTCCAACGGACGCTGGGACGTGATCGTGGCGGAAGAAAATGACGTGTTTGAATACTCTTATGTCAACTTCTACCCGCTTTTTGATGTCGTGAACGAAGGCTACGACGGTCAGCCGGAGGGTTGGCCGGACGCGGGCGATTTCTAAAAGATTTCAAAGGGAGCGGTTCTCTTGTCTTTTGGGATAAGAGAACCGCAAACGTAATTATTGCTCAAACGCCTCCATCTCCGATGATGACGACTGGATAAGATCAATCTCGAGCTAACCTCATCTTCCAGATTAAGTGGACTGACGCCGAATAAGTGTTATCCACTTTTTCTTTCTCGCTATATTTCAAATGTGTAGAAAAGGTGCATTAAAGTCGATCAATGCCGTTTGCCTCAAAATAACCGTTCTCACAATCCATATCCACATTATTTGAAAGGACATTAAAAAATTTGTTACAATTTATGTAGTTAAACAAATTTCAATTAATTTGTATTTTTATTTGAAGGAGGTGTCTCATGATTATTTATTTAACGAGCAATCTTTTTACCCCGGACTTAACAGCCCTCAATCCTGAGAATGGACTTTTAGATTCACTTCGTCAGGATACAAAGAATGAAGCAAGCAATTACTTGATTATCGCTGCTGATCCTGACAATAGCGAAATGAATGACCAAATGTTGGATCTAACAAAAAATTCTTTTCTTGAGAAAGATTTTGCCATCAAAGAAATGGTATTCATGGACAGAAGAAATTGCCAAGATGCCGAGAGTCTGATCGACAAGGCGGACATCATTATTCTCTTTGGCGGTCATGTCCCGACTCAGAATAAGTTTTTCCATGAAATTAAGCTAAAAGATCTATTAGCAGATTACAACAAAGTCCTGATGGGTATTAGCGCCGGATCCATGAACATGGCCGAAGAAGTGTATGCCCTTCCGGAAGAACAAGGAGAGGCGATTGACCCCGATTACAATCGTTTCCTGTCAGGACTGGGACTGGTAGAAGAAAGAGTGATACCACACTCGCAGATACTAAAAGATGTCGAGGTAGACGGGATGAAAATGATTGACGAAATTGCTAAAGGAGACAGTTTCGGCAACAAGTTTTACGTTATTCCCGACGGCACTTATCTCTACGTCAATCATGGTAAAAAAGAATGGCGAGGAAAGGTCGTGCTTTTGGCCGAAGGCAACTTTAGCGATTTCAATTGATCTATTTTCTTGTTATTTTTGTTGTATAAAATTAAATACACCAATAATAGAAGGAAGATACGCAATAATTTTCAGGCCTCGTTCTTCGGAACGAGGCTTTTTTCGGCTTAACTGTTCCCTTATACTTGTATCATCAGGTGATCTTTATTTAACAGAGGAAATATAGGGGCAACATTATCGATGGACAATCAAAAAACAGGGTACGCCCCCTGACAGGACAATGTGATTTTTTCACGTCTTATGGACGCAGGAAAAGTACGCTTCGCGGTAATTAAGGATATAGAAACACGCGGCAAATGGCTCAGGCTGAACATCAAGATTTATCTGTATGAGGTATAAAAGGGACTTTCCGAAGATGTCTTCGGCAGATTCGGATACTTTCAAAAGGAGAGCAAAACATGGTGCAGTTAACATGGACGGTACAGACAAGTCCGCCCGGAGTGACACCTCTCATCGTTGCGGAATACGTACTGAATGAGCTTGGCATTTTCGTCAAGCGCGAAAAACGTGTCCCTAAGAGCGCGTTGCTTAACAAATTGACCGGATTTCGTGTCGGTTATAAGGCTATTGATGGAACGGATTATCGCGCCGTGCCCCTAGACCGAAATGCGATTTTATGGCGTAAGGTTACATCCGTGACTCAAAACGCAGCGGGTATTCTTCGCATTCATGGCAATCGTAACGATGAGATCGAGCTTCACTTCGATGAAGCGATGCGCGAGGAAATCTTTCATTTCATCCGGGTCATGCGTGAAGCAAATCCGCCTGTTGCCGCCGCTGATTTCGAAGCAGCCGATTGGATCTGTTGGCGTGACGACGATGATTGGGGAGATCCATTCGCACCACTGACCGAGATGATCGCGGAGGAATTGGAGACCGAGCGCTTTCTTGATGCCGAAACGTTGGAAGAAACGGTACTTCCAGGCTTCGATCCGTAGAAAACCGTTATTTGGTTCTGCCGTAGATTGGTGCCCTCGGCAGGACATTCGTTCGTTATTATATGTCGTAGAAGTAGGCTTAACTTAAGTAGGAACAAAGACGCCCTGCTTCAATTAGCAAATTCTCTGACTTTCTTTAAGTTTTTTTACTTTCAAAAGTAGGCAGGTCAAGCTCCACAATGCTTAATGATGGCGACCAAGGCAGCCCAAAGACCACGAGTCTGATCTTCTAAACTCAAACTAGCCGTATTTGGCCTCTCTAATACTTGCTCCGTCAAATAAGGCAAGTGCATGAAACCGCCGATACAAGTGTTGCAGGACAGGGCTAGAATATGCAACACACCGTACATCAGGTGATTGCAGACAAAGGTGCCGGCCGTATTTGACACTGAGGCAGGTACGCCCGCTGCCTGAATAGACGCCACCATGGTCTTGATGGGCAGGCTGCTAAAGTAGGCTGCCGGCCCATCGGCTACGATAGACTCGTTAAGAGGCTGCCAACCCGCATTGTCCGGAATGTAAGCGTCATTAATGTTAATGGCAACTCGCTCCGGCGTCAGACCGGAGCGCCCGCCTGCTTGGCCTAGACAGAGGACAGCATCGGGACGGAACACTTGCATAGCCTCCTTCACAACCTTGATTGACTCGTAAAAGACAGTTGGAACTTCCAGCTGCCTTACCTCAGCAGAAAGACCTGACATATCACAGGCTCGCATAGCCTCTAGCGCGGAATTCTTTGCCTCACCGCCAAAGGGCTCAAAAGCAGTTAAGAGAATTTTCATAACCACCTCCCTATATACCGCTACAAATCTCTAAATCAGTTTAATTTTACCTTAGGAATTAGCTAAAATAATCAACGTTAATAATTCAAGCTGAGGGAACAAAAACGAACCCATCACGATGTGTGAAGCTTATTTCTATTAAACAACCCTGAACCTATTCAGGTCGGAATAATCTCTTTCTGCAGATAACATAGACTATTCTACTGTACGGTTCTTTCCAGCGACTTTTCTTTACTTTCTCTTGATCGACAACATTCTGTAAATGCATTAATTTAAAGAAGAAAAGGGCTTGACCTTGAAGTAAGGTATAAAGATATAGTCGGGGCAGGAGGTAAGAGATATGATAAAAATCAAAGAGTTTGCCAATCTCTGTCAATGTTCAACTCAAACTTTGCGGTATTACGACCGCATAAAACTTCTGTCACCTGCCTACGTCGATGATGAGAATGGCTATCGTTACTATAAACAAAACCAACTGTACGATTATATAAAAATTAAGAATCTTCAGTTGGCCGATTTCAGTATTGCCGAGATCAAAAACTTACTAAAGTCCTCTGACGAAGACATCTACCATGCTTTCGATCAGAAAATTATCAACCTAAAGGACAGGCTGGCAAACACTCTTAAAATCAAAGAAACTTATCGTATCGAAAACAACATGATAAAAAAATTTCTGCAGCTTATCAAAGAAAATTTCGAAGAAGCATTCCGTCCCGAGCTCGTCAAGCAAGAGTTTAATCTCAGCGATGATCAGCTCAATACCTATGTAGAAGAGTGGGATGAAATGTTTACAAATGCGCTCTTGAATGAAGATATGGCCAAGAATTTTGCTGAAAGCGGTCTAACGGAAGAGCAAATCGTACAGGTTATGGAAAAATTCAAAACGTCGAATTTCAAGCCTGACAAGATTATAAATGTCTCTGATTATACTGTTTTGCAAGAGTTCCACGGCTGGAAATATTTGCACGAAATAATGGACGATTTATGTGTAGCAGTCAAAGATGGCGATAACGTCATCTATTATCTCGAAGTCATACCGGATAAGTTGGATTTGACCTTTACATTACCTACTGTACTCCTACAAACAGTATTAAGACAAAATCCTGAAAAATCATTAAAACTTGAATGTCAGATTCAAACCAGCTCTGATCACTCAAACCACGTATACATACTAGATAAACAGAAACAGGCACAAACCTATGCTTAACCCATAAGAAGGCAAAAGTTACATAATAACTTTGGATCAACAGCTTTTCATAGTCATAAAAAGACGACAAAATGGACTCCCTCCAAAGTCGTCTTTTTTATGTGGCCGTCTATTATATGCTCTGTAATGATATAAAAATTGGCTCTGACCAGTCTACTTCAACTTATACTCAAGACTGTTATTCTGGTATAAGAAACCTACTGAAACCTTCAGCGCTTACTTTACGGTATATAAAGTGAGAGGGGTAGTCTACCTATGAAAGAAAACTTGACGGACAAGGCCATAGTGCAGCGGTTCTTTGATCGCGACGAAGACGTGCTGACGGATGTAGAAAACCGATACGGTTCCTATCTCTTCACTGTGGCGAACAACATTTTGCAAAATACCGAAGATAGCAAAGAGTGCGTGAATGACACCTATCTCAGCGCCTGGCAGAAGATTCCGCCTCACAGGCCTCCCGTCCTGCTGACCTTTTTGGCAAAGATCACACGCGGACATGCCATCGACCGGTGGCGGCAAAACAGGAGTTTGAAGCGGGGCGGCGGGCAATACGCCTTACCCCTCGACGAACTGGCAGACATCGTTGCCGGAAGCGAAGAGGTCACATCCGCCGTTGAGGTCAGCGAACTGGCGGCAAGTATATCTAAGTTCTTAGCTGCCGAGGGAAGCCTCGTACGCCAAGTCTTCGTCTGCCGCTACTTTTACTGTGACAGAATAACCGACATCGCTCGCATGGTCGGGCGCAGCGAGGGCGGCATTAAGGCTATGCTCCACCGCACCAGAGCCAAGTTGAGAGAAGAGCTCATCAAGGAAGGTTGGTTTTATGAAACTTAACGATTTACAAGACGCTATGGGACAGATAGACGACAGCCTTGTGACAGAGGCCGGAAGAGATCGCGGAAAAAAGAAGCCCCCGCTCTGGCATAAGATCGGAGCCGTGGCAGCCGCCATAGCTCTAGTCCTGACGAGCTTCATCATTATTCAGGGCACACGTCTCCACAAAAACAATAATAGATCCGACGTTATGGCCTTGACCTCACCCGAGTATCCCGTTATACACATGCATCCCTCAGAAGATCTGCTAAGCGGTTCAAAAAGCGACCAAGAGGCATACGATAAGGCTTATTCCGCATGGTCAGATGATTTTCAAAGACAACGAAACCAGCCTCAAGGTTACAATGACGGCGTCGTCACATTAACCCGGAAAGCAAACCGACTGCTCCTGACAACTGATGGGGAAAACCGCGTTTACTCGCCCCTCAACATCTACCTTTCCCTAAGCCTGCTGGCGGAAACGGCCGGCGGTGACACACGGGAAGAAATCTTACAGGTTCTGGGTGTTGACACGATTGAGATGTTGCGAAAAAAGGCGGGCTCTCTCTGGCAAGCCCATTACATGAACGACGGTCAAACAACAAGCCTTCTTGCCAACTCGATCTGGTTCGACAATAAACTCTCCATCAAGAAAGAGACCATGAAGATCCTGCAAGATGTCTATAAGGCATCTGCTTTTCAAGGCGACATGTCAAGCGCTGCCATGACGGAACAGTTGCAAAAGTGGTTGAATGAGCAAACCGACAACCTGCTGGAATCCAGCGTCGACAACGCTGGATTCGATAAAGACACACTTATGGCACTGGCTTCTACCATCCTCTTCCGCGCCAAGTGGAACGATGAGTTTAATGAGGGTAATACTGGAAAAAGTACCTTCCATTCTCCTGCCGGCTCAGTCGAAACGGACTTCATGTCTGAGTCTAGCACCAACATCTATTACTGGGGTGACAACTTTGCTGCCATAGGCAAGGGCATGACCTATTCCGGAAATATGTGGTTCTTCCTGCCCGACGAGGGCGTCAATGTAAACGAGCTTCTGGACGACCCTCAGGTTGACGCCATCTTACAAAACTCCGTGGACTACGAACACCAAAAATTCCTCATCGTGAATTTCAAAGTGCCTAAATTTGATGTCATGAGTGAAATACAACTGGGTGAAGCTATGCAAGATCTAGGCATCACAAAGGCTTTCACCGCTTCAGCGGACTTTTCGCCTACTTCAGAAGACGCCGGTCTCTTTGTTTCAGATGCCTCGCATGCAGCTCGGGTCATGATTGACGAGAAAGGTGTCACCGGAGCGGCTTACACCCTTATATTTTGCGGTGCAGCCATGCCGCCGGATGAGACAGTTGACTTTGTCTTAGACCGACCCTTCCTCTTCGTGGTCCAAGGCCACGACAGAGTACCCCTCTTTGTCGGCGTCGTCAATCATCCCTAGCAGTCGCCCAAGTACAGGCATAACGTCTAGGTAAACCTATGATACCGTTTTTGCGTCAACCAACCTTAGTAGTTGTCTAAGTGAAGCTAGCAGTCACAGGTCACTTTCGACGATTACTGCTTCTGTTAGTGGGAAAAAACCGCCTAAATGCAAGCAAACAACTTTAAAATGGAGGCTGCCTCAAATTATGAGGCGGCCTCTTTGTCGTACTAATACTGTATAACTGCTATTCTGTAAAATATAACGACGTCAACGATGATCCTGAAAGTCGTAGGGCAGGCATTGAAAACAACATTCGTGAAAATTTTCATGTTCTTTTTACAATGGACATGGGGTATTATTCAAAACCTATTAGGATTGTTTCTCATGCTTTGCATCCGACAAAAAGCATTACATTCTTTTCATGGAGCCGTCATCGTTGAATATCACGATCAGGCATTTACGAAACGATTTGGGACCTTTGCTCTAGGTATGTTCATCTTTTATAAGGACACGGATCAGAAAACAAAACAAAATATATTGACACATGAATACGGGCACACCATACAGTCAATGATTTATGGTCCGTTCTTTATTCCGATTGTCGGCTTTTGTTCCATTCGATGGGCACTTAATTATTCGAAAAACAGGGAAAAATATAACGCTTTAAACATCTTCTATGCCGATAAGTATCCGGAAAAACAAGCAAACTTCTGGGGTGAGAAAATCTTAGGAAATCAGGGGATCTACTGGTAGCTTTTTCATATTCTCGTGTTCGACATCCTACAAAAAATGCATTAATTTAAAGGTGAAAAGCGCTTGACCTTAAAGCAAGGTATAAGGATATAGTCGGAGCAGTAGGTAAGGGATATGATAAAAATCAAAGAAACTTATCGTATCGAAAACAACATACGGAATAGATCCTCTTCGCTTAGGCTCACCCCATTTTGCAGCTGTACTACCTTATTTTTCGTTTGCTTAATATCAAGATAAGCCTAATCTGCTTCTTTTTTCTTATGAGAGAGAGTAATATGGGAATAGAGAAAATGCAATCAACTTGAGTCACTCCATCGACAGTCGTTAATACAAGGAGGACATTCAAAATGAAAATCAAGAAGACATTCATACTGTTTGGAATGATATTTTTGATTATCTTCCAAATGGGCTGTGCCGCTGCGCAGATTAACACGAAAGCAACTGAAGAAAAAGTTCTTCTCTCTTCTCTCGATCAGGAACAATTGCTTGAAATCCTTTCAAAAATGGGCGTTGACATTCCTGAAGAATTAGCCGGCATCAACATAAAGGAGCTTATTGCATACATTGAATCTGAACCTGATCTCTTGAGTGTCATTGATTATGTCGTTGCAGATGATTTTCTTGAAGAGCTTCGTGGTGCTGTCAAATCTTACTACGGAAAAAAATAGATTAAGAAAAACTATAAAGATGGAACCGGCCTGCCCTCTTGGAGAGGTCAACAGCATAAAAGGATGGAAGAATGTTAATAAGTAAAGTATCAGAAAGCATTAGTCAAATTCGCAAGTTCACCGAAAAGAAAGTAGAAATCGGATTGATCTTAGGCAGCGGTCTGGCGCCGATAGCTGACCGTCTGGAAAACAAAGTCAGTATCCCCTATAGTGACATCCCGCACTTTAAAGAATCAACCGCTCCCGGTCATGAAGGTCGCTTTATCTTCGGAGATCTCGCTGGCATTCCCCTCCTCTGTATGCAGGGACGTCTACATTACTATGAGGGCTACAGCATGCAGGAAGTAACTTACCCCATCAGGGTCATGGCTAAACTGGGCGTGAAAAAGCTGATCATAACCAATGCCTGCGGCGGCTTAGATCCGGACAGCAAGCCGGGCGATCTTATGCTCATCACAGACCATATTAACTATACCGGCAGCAACCCACTGATCGGCGCCAATGAGGACGACTTCGGCCCGCGCTTCCCTGATATGACCCGGGTCTATGACCGAGACCTCCGGAATTTAGCCCTAAGGGTGGCAGCAGACCTCGATATACCCCTCAGTCAAGGCGTCTACATCGGCTACGGTGGACCCAGCTTTGAGACGCCTGCTGAAATACGTTGGATGCAGACTTGGGGCGCCCATGCTGTGGGTATGTCCACAGTGCCCGAAGCCATCGTGGCCGTACACTCCGGCATTAGGGTTCTTGGCCTGTCTTGTATTACCAACCTGGCTGCAGGTATCCTTGATGAGCCTTTGTCATCGGAAGAGGTCATCGTAGCTGCGGGAGAAGCCAGCGCAAAATTCGTCCGCCTGCTTTCCGAGATTATTAGCAGAATGTAGGAGGCGGCAATGAGTAAACGTGAAATCAAGCATCTAGACGGTGTTAGGCTCAGCGATCAGGGTGACTCCGTCATCATCATTGACCAGAGCCTTCTGCCGAATGAAACCGTCTTTCTCGAATTGAAAGAGGCGGCAGACATGTATGAGGCTATCCACCAGCTCAGAGTCAGGGGAGCTCCGGCCATTGGCATTTTTGCCGGCTACGCCCTTTACTGCCTTGCCCGGCAGAGTTCGGCAGATGACTTCCCTGCTTTCATGGACGAACTTAATAGCCAGGCAGCCTACCTTAACTCATCAAGACCCACAGCCGTTAATCTGTCTTGGGCTCTCAAGCGCATGATAGCCAAAGCTGAGGCAGCCGGAAGCAAGTCAAAGGAAGAAGTTTTGGAAGATCTGAGAGAAGAGAGCCTTGCCATTCACAACGAGGACATTGCTATGTGCAAGGCTATTGCAGAGTACGGCCTAACACTCCTCAAGGAAGGTGATGGCATCTTAACCCACTGCAATGCCGGCCCCTTGGCCACATCACGTTACGGCACGGCATTAGGCCCCATACTATTGGGCTACGAACGCGGTCTAAACTTCCGCGTCTTCGCAGATGAGACCCGTCCCCTGCTCCAAGGTGCTCGCCTAACCTCCTATGAGTTGGAACAGGCCGGTGTTGACGTCACTCTTATCTGCGACAACATGGCTGCCATTGTCATGAGCAAGGGTTGGGTGCAGGCATGCTTCGTAGGCTGTGACCGCGTCGCCGCCAATGGAGATACAGCTAACAAGATAGGTACCAGCGGGGTCGCCATCTTGGCGAAGTACTACGACATCCCCTTCTACGTGCTGGGGCCGACTTCGACGATTGATCTCAATACAGCCACGGGCGCAGACATTGAGATTGAGCTGCGGGATCCGAATGAAATAAGACAAAAGTGGTATGAGAAGCCCATGGCTCTACCACGGACCCGCTGCTATAATCCGGCATTTGACGTGACGCCCCACGAGCTCATCGATGCCATCGTGACAGACCGTGGGATCTGCCGTGCCCCCTATACGAAGAGCCTGAAAGCCTTGTTTGAATAAGCTGGGAATACATAATTAGACATAAACAGAGCGCTACAATATAAGTAAGCTCACCGGCAACTTTAGCTGGATCTTACACAACTATTTTAAACTGGACGCTATAAGCATCAACCTGAAGGGAAAAAAGATCACTTCTCCCTTCAAAACTATGATATGAGGAGAGGCTATATGGCCATTATTCGCGACATTGCTTTGAAGGACGAAGGTCACCAGCGCATTGCTTGGGTGGCCAAACATATGCCCGTACTTAACCAAATAGGTGACAAATATGAGAAAACTAAGCCCTTTGAGGGACTTAGAATATCGCTCAGCATTCACTTAGAAGCCAAGACGGCCTACTTGGCCAAAACTCTAGCTAGATGTGGCGCTGAAATGTTTGTCACCGGCTCAAACCCTCTCTCGACGCAGGATGCTGTATGCGCAGCGCTTGTGGACGACGGCATAGAAGTGTATGCCATTCATGGAAGCGACAGTGGAAAAACTGTTGCTCTTTGGAAAGAAACTCTAGCTTGCAAGCCACACATCGTGATCGACGACGGCTCTGACCTGATTAACCTGCTCCTTACGGATTGTAAAGACTATGCAACGAACTTTATTGGCGGCTGTGAAGAAACAACCTCCGGTGTGCAACGCTTGAGGGGCTGGGAAACTAATGGCTTATTGCATTTTCCCGTCATGGCTATCAACGACGCGCGCTGCAAGTCCTTCTTTGACAATACTTACGGTACCGGACAGTCAACTTGGGATGGCATTATGCGCACTACGAACTTACAGGTTAACGGTCAGGTTGTCGTTGTCGCAGGCTATGGTTATTGTGGCCGCGGCATCGCCAAAGTGGCAAAGGGCTTAGGTGCAAGGGTTATTGTGACGGAAATTGACCCGGTAAAATCCATTTTGGCCATCATGGACGGCTTTGAGGCCAAGAGTATGGCCGAGGCAGCTCCCCTGGGAGATATCTTTATCACAGCTACTGCCTGCCGCGATGTCATTCGTCCCGAACATTTCTGCGTGATGAAAGACGGCGCCATTATCTGCAACGCAGGCCATTTTAACATCGAAATTGATGTGGCGGGTCTAAGTAGCCTTGCCGTGTCTAAAGAAGAGGCTCGAAAGAATATCGACGCTTATTTGCTGGAGAATGGCAGACGGATCAATGTCATAGCGAATGGCGCCCTTGTAAATATTGCTGCAGCGGACGGCCACCCTGTCGAGATAATGGACATATCCTTTTCCTTACAGGCTCTGGGAGCTCTCTATCTCGTTGAACATCAGAGTCAGCTTGGTGCGGGAGTTCATCCTCTGCCGGATGAAGTCGACAGAGCCGTAGCCGAGATGAAGTTAAATGCGTTCGGCGGCAGCTTTGATACGCTTCTACCGGAACAGATCGCCTACATGACATCACACTGATGAATCAGCTTAATGACTGTTACAACAGAGGTGTAAGGTATGGCTCAGATGCAACAAAAATTAGTCATTTAAACTAAAATTCCAGTTGAAGTTGAGTTAATTTGCCAGTAACATGTATAAAAGAACCTCATATAGAAAAAGCAATTATTGCACATAAGGAGGGAAATATGAGAAAGATTAAAAAAGTATTGGCATTGTTGCTGATCTTGGCTCTAGCCTTTACGGTTCTGGCCTGTGATGGCGGCAAAACGGATCCCAAACCGGATGACACTTCAGGTACAAAAGCACCTGAAAAAACAAAAGCACCTGAAGAAACAAAAGCGCCTGAAGAACCTGACAACGGCGATGACAAGCTGATGCATGTAGGCATTCTAACGACGTCAGGCGTTGATGACGGTTCTTTCGGTCAGGCCTGTTACGAAGGTATTCTACTCTTTGTGGAAGCTAACACGGATACGAAAGTCACCGACGTCAAGGAAGACGACTTCGGCCGTGTCGTTCAGGCAGTAGCAGAAATCATCGCAGACTATGATGTCATGGTCATGCCCGGCTTCCAGTTTGCCGGTGCCGGAGCAGTAGCAAATGACAATCCGGAAAAGCACTTTATCCTAGTTGACTCTTACCCCAAGATCACTGATGACGGCGAAGAGGTTCAGCTTGACAACGTCTACGCCATGATGTTCAAGGAAGAAGAGTCCGGATTCTTTGCCGGCATTGCCGCAGCTCTGCACACGAAGACCAATAAGGTTGCTGTAGTCAACGGCATCGCCTTCCCGTCCAACGTTAACTACCAGTACGGCTTTATGTCCGGTGTCAATTATGCCAACAAGCACTACGGCACCTCAGCAGAAATCATTGAGCTGCCTGCCTATTCCGGTACAGACGTCACCGGTGCGGATGTTGGCGGCAACTATATCGGTGCCTTTGCTGATCAGGCAACAGGCAAGGTTGTAGGAGAGGCTCTGTTAGCCAAAGGTGTTGACATCATGTTGGTAGCTGCCGGCGACTCAGGCAACGGCGTCTTCGCTGCTGTTAAAGAGTCACCAGAAGGCAACTACGTCATTGGTTGCGACGTTGACCAGTACGATGACGGCGAGACGGGCACAAGAAACATCGTCCTGACCTCAGCATTGAAGAACATGACGCCTATCGTAGCTGATCAACTGCAAAAAATCCATGACGGCACCTTTGAGGGTCAGAATGCCCTCCTAGGCGCTACAGAAGGCGGCACAGGCTATGTCTTCGAAGACGGCAGACACCAGCTTTCAGAGGATGCATTGGCTAAGCTGGCTGAAGTCTTTGAACTGGTTAAGGACGGCATCATCGTGCCTGCCTCCAACTTTAATGGCCACACGCCGGATAACTTCCCCGGACTCTAAGTCAGGTCGTTGTAAAAGAGGGCAGCTTTGGCTGCCCTCTTTTTTGCTCAGAAATGCCGAACCTGCATCTAGGCGATTTTTACCGCAGAACTGCTTTGATAAGCTGATTAGCAGGCGATCCCAAGAAAACATAAGCCTTTAGTGAGGAGCCTATGACAGAAACAATTGTCGAACTGAAGAATATTACGAAGAGGTTCCCGGGCATTGTTGCCAACGACGACGTTACACTTGACATTAGGAAGGGTGAGATTTTTGCCCTCCTGGGAGAAAACGGAGCGGGCAAGTCTACCCTAATGAGCATCCTCTTCGGCATGTATGAGCCTGATGAAGGTCAGATTTTTGTGCGGGGCGAAGAGGTGCGCCTGACCTCGTCGAAAGATGCAGCCGCCCTAAGCATCGGTATGGTTCACCAACACTTCAAGTTGGTTTCAAACTACACCATCACTGAAAACATTGTATTGGGAGATGAGCCGCTGAAGCGCCTTGGTCCCCTGTCCTGGGTTGACTTGAAAGGAGCATCCGAAAAGATCCGATCCCTTTCCCTAGAGTATGGCTTGGAGGTAAATCCTGATGACAAGATTGAGGACTTACCTGTATCAACCCAGCAGAGAGTTGAGATCTTAAAAATGCTCTACCGTGATGCTGAGATCTTAATCTTTGACGAACCTACCTCGGTGCTAACACCACAAGAAATAGAGTACCTGCTAGAAATTATGGAAGAGCTGCGCCGCGGCGGTAAGACGATTATCCTTATTTCTCATAAGCTTGAGGAGATTAAGCAGGTTGCTGACCGCTGCGCCATTCTGCTCCACGGCAAGTTGGTGGGAGTCTATGACGTCGCTACAACGACGACGCAACGCATGGCCAACCTCATGGTGGGCAAGGAATTGGACTTTAGCCTAGACAAAACAGAACATGACTTCGGCGAAGTGGTCTTGGACGTTTCCGACCTGACAGTGTATAACGAGCAAAAGGTTAAGGTCGTGGATAACGTGTCCTTGAAGGTGAGGCAGGGTGAAATCTTAGCGATTGCCGGAGTTTCGGGCAACGGTCAGGTGGACATAGCAGATGCTGTCGCCGGCCTGCAAAACATCAGTGCAGGCTCAATCTCTTTCAAAGGCGAAGATATTTCTCGCCTGACCATTAAAGAGCGCATTGCAAAGGGCATTTCCTACATCCCTGAAGACAGACAGAAGGAAGGTCTGATTATGGATCTCACCTTGCGAGACAATTTAGCCATCAAGACCTTTGACCGCGAGCCCTTTTCGAAGAAGGGCGTCCTGCAGCCGGAGCCCTTTGAACAACAGGCGGAAGACCTTATTAGGCGCTACGACATCCGCAGCGGACAGGGCGGTCAGACCTTGACACGATCTATGAGCGGCGGAAATCAGCAAAAGGCGATCATTGCTCGTGAAGTGGAGCTTGACTCCGACCTGTTGATCTTTGTCCAACCGACGCGCGGCCTGGACGTCGGTGCCATCGCCAATATCCACCAGCAAATCCTGGAGCAGCGCGACCTGGGCAAGGCAATCCTCCTTGTCTCACTAGAACTGGATGAAGTTATGGCACTGGCTGATACCATCAGTGTTGCTTTCCGCGGACAAATCTTAAAGACAGACAGTGTCCACAATCTTTCTAAGGAGGAAGTCGGTCAGTATATGATGGGAGTAACACAATGAAGAAGTTTAGTACGAGGGTCAGGTCCGCTCTGTCAGGACTGCTTGTGCCCGCAATATCCATCGTCCTAACCCTGATCGTCGCCTCAGCTATCCTCCTTCTCTTGGGCAAGAATCCTGTAGAAGTCTTTTTAGGATTCCTGCGTGGGTCGGGTATGGTGCTTAAGCCGCGCTACGCCGGAGGCCAAGGCATCCTGACCGACTTCTTCTCCTACTTTTCAATACTGACCCCAATGATATTCGCTTCTCTTGGAGTAATGCTGGGCTTGCGGGCAGGCCTGTTTAACATCGGGGTAGCAGGTCAAATGCTCCTTCCGGGATTCTTGGCGAGCGTTCTTGTAGGCTATTCCAACCTTCCTTCATACCTGGCTTGGCCCCTCATTATCCTAATCGGTTTGACGGCAGGCGGTGCCATGGGATCTCTGATAGGCTTTTTAAAGTACCGCTTCAACATCCATGAAGTCGTAACTTCCATCATGCTAAATTACATTGTCAGCTATGTGACAGCCTTCTTTATTAATACCTACTTTGTTGATCCTGTAACGCGGAACTCACGGACGATCAAGGAGACGAGCCGTTTGTTGATTCCGGGAAAGGCAGGCGACGTCCGCTTTGACTTTCCGGTGGGCTTGATCGTTGCCCTGATTGCCGTTTTCGTCATACGTTTCATTCTGGACCGCACTACAGTAGGCTTCCGTATTAATGCCGTAGGATTGAACAAGGACTGCGCGCGTTATGCGGGCATTAACGTGGGCGGAAACATCGTCCTCGCCATGGCCATGTCGGGCGCTTTGGCAGGCTTGGCAGGCGTTACTTACTATCTGGGTTTTGCCAACAACATGGTGCCTAAGGATCTGGTTTCCCTAGGCTATGACTCAATTGCCGTAGCCGTTCTGGGCAACATTGCTCCGGTAGGCACGCTCTTTGCCTCCATCCTAGTCACCATTTTCCAAAAGGGCAGTATTTACATGAGTTCAAACGTTGGCGTGCCAAAAGACATCGCCTCGGTAATAATCGGTATTCTGCTTATGTTCTCAGCCAGCGGCCTCTATATTGAGGAAAAGCTGCAGCACCTTGGTAGAGCTGTCCGATCTAAGCGGGATTCCAAGACCGATAAGGATAAAGCAGAGGAGGAACAGTTATGAATATAGATAAGATCATGACAGATGGCCTGTCCTTTTCCCTACCTCTCTTTATAATGGCCATTGGCGGCATCTACTCCGAACGCTCCGGTGTTACCATGCTGTCGATAGAAGGCTTTCAGGGGTTTGGTGCCTTTACGGGCGCCATTACTGTCGTTATACTGCGAACGGTTCTGGGTTCATCCCCGAACTGGCTCATTTATATTGCTACCTTGGCATCCGTCTTGGGCGGCATGCTTCTGGCTCTGCTCAATGCCCTTATGGTGATCAAACTGAAGTCTAAGATGACGATTGCCGGCGTGGTTGTTAACATCTTGGCTGTCGCCCTGACTTCATTCCTGTCCAGCGTCATAACCGGCGCCGTTACAGGCCAAGCTACAAATAAGATTCAGCTCGGTGTGTCGCCGAGGTACACCATTCCTTACCTATCAAAAATACCGGTGATTGGCGGCCTCTTCCAAAACATCTACCCCTTTGCCTTTATTATCATTGTGGTGGCTCTGTTGGCCTGGTACGTCCTATACAAGACCTCCTACGGCCTCCGTCTGAGGGCAGGCGGAGACAACCCCCACAGCTTGGATGCCGCAGGTGTTGATGTCAATAAGATCCGTTTTTCTGCCGTAGTATTGGCGGGTGGATTTGCCGGATTGGGGGGAATCGCCTTCACCTACATGATGGCAAACTTTTCTCCATCCAGTTACGTCGGCTACGGTTATCTTGCCATTGCCGCCCTGATCTTCGGAAACTGGAATATCAGGACAACGTTTTGGACTTCAATGTTCTTCGGTTTCAGCCGATCCTTCAGTGATCAGCTTGTAAACGAGTTGGGCATGTCCAGCAATTACTCCGACCTCTTCTCCGTCATGCCCTATATATTGACCCTCATCGTCCTGATCTTCTTCTCGAAGCACAACAGGCCGCCCAGAGCCTTAGGTGAGCACTTCGACAAAGGCAAGAGATAATGCAGGAGAATCTGCTGAGTAATATAGGAGACAAAAGCCAAGGACATCGTTCAGCAGACCCGTGTTACAGGATTGCCGCAACTTTCATCGATGACGATTTGCTCTTTCTCCTAATTGTCAGCGTCTCATATAAACTGGCAACCGAACTGGCAAAGTGTTCTACTGAATAGCGCTCGGCTGTTTCTTGTGCGCCGACTGAAAGAAGCTTATAGTCGTTTTTATTCAAGTTGAGTAAGAGGTCAAGCGTCTTCGCAAAAGATGCCTCGTCCTTATAAGCGTAGCCATTGACACCGTTGATAACGACATCCTCTAAACAGGGGTCTTCACGTACAAACAACGGTACGCCTGCCGCCATTGCTTCGATATATGTTAAACCTTGCGTTTCACTTTGCGAGGCGCTCAGAAAAAAATCTGCCGCGGCGTAATAACGAGGTACATCTTGCCACGGTATGGCGCCTGTGAAATGCACACGGTCGGCAATGCCTGCTACGTAGGCATAGTTGACAAGTTCGTTTCTAGCCGGACCGTCTCCGACGACGACAAAATGTACGTCATGGCGAGCCGCCAAGACATCCTTCAAGTTAGTGATAATTTCATCGATACGTTTTTCACGGGATACTCGCCCCACGTACAGCAGCACCGTGTCATCGGTATTCAGTCCGAGCGACTTGCGGATTTCTTCGATATGGTCATTATCAAAGCGAGCCTCTCGGAAGGCGGATAGATTGATGCCCGTCGGTATAATCCCCGTCCGCGTCGTGACACCGTACTTCAGTAAGACATCCTTAGTCTTTTGGGTCGGTACGATTACGTAGTCTGACTTATTGCAGTAACGGCGTGCAGCGTGTTTCACGTACCAAGCCGTCAGCTTCTGATACATTCCGCCTTCTTTCGCCTTCACCTGATCGTTTAGCCAGTCTTCATAAAGCGTATGGAACGTATGCACATGGGGGATGTCCAGCTGTTTGGAAATCTGACGCGCATAGAGCCCCATGCCAAACTCAGTCTGACTGTGGACGATGTCAAGATTGAGCGCTTTTATCTGCCTTGCCAGAACGGGAGGAACTCCGAAGGAAAGCCGCTTGGAAGAAATAAAAGGTAGACTTGGTACGCGGAACACATCCATTTCATTTTCCGCCTGTTCCGGATCACTTGGAGTGATGACGTAAGCAAGATGTCCCATCTCCCTGAGGGCTCGCTGCAACAGTGCCGTTGACGATGCGACACCACTAATTTGCGGTAAATATGCATCTGTAAAAAGACCGATGCGCATATGCGTACGTGGTTGCCTCCGGCTTCGAGTGATTCTTACCCCCCAACTAAGTGTAGCAAAGGTAGAGCAAATATCGCGTAATCTATCCGAAAAAACTATGTCAACTAATGAGCATAATATTCATCTTTTTCGCCTGCTTAAGAGGTCGCCTGTCTCTTTGTCGGCATCGTCAACCAACCCCAGCAGTCATTTTTAAACACAGGTAAAGCATCTTCTAGGTTCATCACCCTGAAATCATCTTTTATAAAATAACTATTGACAATGAGTTAGATATGACTTACCATGCTGTTAGCATTGACTAACTCTTCAATCGTCGATCATAGATATCTTGAAGAGAATGTCATTAATCCGCAACACAGCGTACAGCGTACTAGCTGTAAACACGAGGAAGGCATCGTCTCATATTACGCCGATGAAAGCGCATGGGATGCTCTCGCTGTTAGTGCTAGGGAGGCTAACAACATGTTTTTATCCGCAGGATGTGCCGGGGAAGACTACGAAGTTCTTAGACTTTTGGGGCGTGATAAAGTTCAAAAACAACTCATGAATTTAGGCGTCGTACCCGGCTCAACAATCACAGTTTTACAGTGCATGGGACGAAATTTGATTGTCTGTATCAAGAATGTTCGTCTTGGTCTCGGTCGGGAACTTGCCCAACATATTCTGGTCAAACCTGTCCCGTCACATAAAATTCCGCATCCCACATGCAAGGAGGTCATAAGCTATGCGAACTGTACTTGATTTAAAAACCGGTGAACAAGGGATTGTGCGACGAATCCACGGTCGCGGCCCGCTAAAACGTCGCTTCAGCGATATGGGCATTACCAAAGGAACTTCGATTAAAGTGACAAAAATTGCACCACTAGGCGATCCCATCCAAGTCAATTTATTAGGGTATGAACTGAGCGTCCGCAAGGAAGATGCTTGTGAAATAGAAATTGAGTAATGCTCAAACAGCATAAAACATTAAGAACCGGAAAGAATTGACAGCACAACTAGAAAGCTAAACAAACAAGAGGTGTATGTTTATGAAGTATACGATCGCTCTTGCCGGAAACCCGAACTCCGGAAAAACAACCTTGTTCAATCAATTGACAGGTGCCCGAGCACATGTCGGAAACTGGCCGGGTGTAACGGTAGAAAAAAAAGAAGGGTCTATCATGCGAAGTGATAACTTGAACTTGATTGACCTGCCCGGAATATATTCTCTCTCACCGTATACATTGGAAGAGGTCATTGCGAGAAATTATCTCTTAAAGGAGAGGCCTGATGTCATCATCAATATTGTTGATGCTACAAATCTCGAACGCAATCTCTATCTAACGACGCAAATCGTTGAAACGGGCATCCCAACCGTAATTGCTTGCAACATGATTGACCTTGTGAATCAAGCAGGCGACTATCTGAATAGCAAAGCCCTATCCGCACACTTCGGTGCGCCCGTTGTAGAAATCTCCGCCCTCCGCGGCGACGGGTTGGACGAATTAGTCAGCGCAGTAAAAGAAGCAGCCAGTTCACGACGGGAATCACATTACGTTTTGCACCTTTCTAAAGAGGTTGAAGCTGAAATCAAACAGGTCGAAAAAGAACTTGAAACGACTTCTTCTGATAAATTACATGGTATGCCCCGGCGCTGGTGGGCGCAAAAATTGCTCGAACAAGACGAGAAGGCACTCGAAGAGATCCCCCTTAGCTCTGAACAAAAGGCCAGAATTGATGCCTTGGAAGAAAAGCTTGATGACGATGTGCAGTCTGTCATTTCCACGGCACGCTTCAAATCCATTGCTGCCATCATGGACAGTATCTATACATGCAAAAATCCTCATCGCCTTTCTCTCTCCGATCGCATAGACAAAATCGTTACGAATCGTATTTTGGCTCTGCCCATTTTCGTTCTTGTTATGTTCCTTGTCTACTATCTTTCCATCTCTACCATCGGCACCTTGGGAACTGACTACGTCAACGATGTAGTTGTAGGCGAATGGGCTCAAGGAGGAGTCGAGGCACTTCTCACTAATCTGGGAGCCAGCGATTGGATCATAGGCCTAACCGTCGACGGGGTCATTGGCGGGGTCGGCGCAGTCCTTGGTTTTCTCCCCCAGATGGCTGTACTTTTCCTTCTTCTAAGCATCTTGGAGTTAAGCGGCTATATGGCGCGAATCGCCTTTATCCTCGACCGAATTTTCCGAAAGTTTGGTCTTTCAGGGAAATCCTTCATCCCCATGCTTATAGGAACCGGTTGTTCTGTTCCCGGCATCATGGCTTCAAGAACAATTGAACAAGAAGCCGACCGCCGCATGACAGCTATCACAACCTCTTTCGTACCTTGCGGCGCAAAATTACCCATTATTGCCTTTATTGCCGGTGCCCTCTTCAGTGGAGCATGGTGGTTCGCTCCAATTTGCTATTTTGTTGGCGTGGCAGCCGTCATCGTTTCCGGAATTGTACTCAAAAAAACCCGGGGGTTCGCAGGAGATCCTGCCCCGTTTGTCATGGAACTTCCGGAATATCGTCTGCCAACATTCAAGGGCGTACTCTTGTCCGTATGGGAACGCTCTTTCGCTTTCGTAAAGAAAGCCGGCACGATTATTTTACTTTCCAGTATTGTCCTATGGTTCTTGCAAGCCTATGGCGTCACAAGCCAAGGAATTGTGGCGGTAGAAGATGCCGGCGACAGCATCTTGGCTGTCATTGGCGGCGCCATTGCTTGGCTCTTTATTCCACTCGGATTTGGTGACTGGCAGTCTACTGTAGCTACCTTTACCGGTCTCATCGCCAAAGAAAATGTCATGTCGACCTTTGCCATTGTTTTCGGGGTTCAAGGTGATGTGCTGGAGTTGATTGAAGCCGGAGAATGGAGTTCTCTTGCCGCCATAACCCAACATTACACGATGAGTTCCGCATTCTCTTTCCTGCTCTTCCAGCTGCTTTGCGCGCCCTGCTTCGCAGCGATCGGCGCCATGCACCGCGAACTCGGAAACGCTAAATGGACGTTATTCGCCGTAGCCTATCAAACCGCCTTTGCCTACTCGTTTTCACTCATCTATTACCAATTTGCTCTGCTCTTCAGCGGAAATCCTTTCACGCCTGTAAGCGCGGTAGCAATCGTTGTACTTCTCGCTTGGTTCTACCTGCTCTTCCGGAAAAAACCGATAGAACAAGGAAAACTTCAAGTAGAAAGCGTCTAAAGAGGGATCGTCATGCTCTTACTCAATGTCATCAATATCACAGATATAACAGTTATTCTTGTCATTCTAGCCCTGTCTTTATTTGCATTGCGCACGTTAAAACGATCCAAAAAGAACGGCGGATGTTCCGGATGCATCCATCAGCGAGAGTGTCAGAAGTACGGCATCCGGGCGTACAATGAACCGTCAGGATGTCGAACGCCTCCTGCTCCGAATCTTACTGTTAACCCATGCCCACAAATGGAGCCTTCAAAACGGTTGCAACGATGAATCGTGATAAGGCAACTTCGCATAACAAATCAAGAGGGGAGCTTGTTCTCCCCTCTTACCCGCTGTGTGTGCAACTCGACATACATCGGTTTCAGTTGAATAACGATTAATGACTTATCTGTTTTTTAATCTTCAAATAAGTCCTGAATAATATAGTAGGACTGTTTCAATCGTTCTTGGTATTCGGGTAAATCCCAGTCGTCCCAAGTATAGGCGCTCAAATCGTTTAGAACATTGTTCTCTATACTCGGGAATGAATCCAACACAGTACCAGTGTCGTCTACATATAGGGCGCCAATAAAGATCTCATCGACAATTTGGCTTGCCTCAAGCCCGTTTTCATGGACATTTCCGATGAATTCCTTTTGACTCGGATCTCTTGATTGGATGAGCAGCCAAGGAATTCTTAATTCCAGTCCGCCTTCATCGTTGATATAAAAATCGACAAGAGAATCATAGTCTTCTGAGTCGGGATTTGCATTCCCTTCTCTTAGCTTTCCCGTTTCGTGACTGCTGAATGCCATAAGCACTTCGCCATCATCTGAGATATATTCCCTGCTGAGCACATAGTGGATCTCTGAAAAGACTCCCCTGTTCTTATTGAGTTCCGGTTCCGGCTTTTCTATCATCTCCAGATGATAAGCATACATATAGGTAAAAAAGTCATAGTACTGATCAATAAGGATTCTGGGCTCGTCGTTTAGATTAATGATGAAATCTATTCCGTCAGAGAATTGAATGCTGTTATTGTCCTTTACAAAAAAGTTGCCTTGATCGGGCAATATGTCCAGCAGAATGACCGGATAGCCCTTGCCGACATCAGAGTAATCCAATCTGATATACAGGTATCTTTCATCATGATCGACATATAGCCCCTTCATGGCTCCTTGATTCTTGTAATAGAGAGGTTCCGTTTGCCATTCGTTCGTATCACCGTCGATATTTATTTTGTGCCTGTCAAAACTTAAAAGACCAAATTGCTGTTCGTTTGTTTGAGCATTGGACCAAAACGGTCTTCTGTCGGGATTATCGTAATCCATGGTGTTCCATGTTCTTTTGAACCACTCGTCTTGCCATGTAAATATCAGCCCCCCGAGCATATTCTCTTCCAAAATGTCCTCATAAAGGCGACTCAGAATCTCTCCTTGTTCCTTTTCAGATTTAAATCCTTGATTCCAACCGTAAGGATTTTCGTGAGTAAGACCACGCGATGCAGGTATACCAAATTCGGCTACTAAAATGGGAAGTCTATGAACACTGTTTAGATGATTTAAATAGCCGGCGTAGTTATTGTTTTCTCCTCTATGGTCAACATAATTGACATATCTTTCTTCGACATTGAGGAAATCGGGATAATACGGATAGACGTGGTAAGAGGCAAACTGTCCCGCCAAATCCATTTCTTCTTTCGTGTAGATGACATTGGGGTCTATGCTGACGAGATCCTCGCTATCCTGAAAATTGGAAGGATGCTCTAAAATATCTGTTGTAGGCCAATTGGTGAAACTCATGGGTCTTATATAGTTATAGTGATCCATCTCATATTTCGTGATGGCATCCATCTGCTGTGCGAGCCAATATTCAAAGGGTTTTGCACCCCTCGTCTCAAAATACTTGCCGCTGTAATCTCCGACGGATGAGTGAAGATCATCCGTATTTTCCACCATATATGGATCCCACTCTATGCCTAGAATCCAAGCAATGACATATCGGGAAATATCTGCCTTATAATTCCCTGATGCGTGTCCCCGTCTGGCTTCAACTTTCTTATTCCCATGAATGACGTCTACGATTGTCTTCATCTCTTGCTGGAAATCTTCCAAGGTGTTTTTCTCAAAGGCATCCTGCGAATTCACCAGCTTCTCTTCATTTATCCAAACGCCGTGTATAACATATATTTTTTCATCGTGCTTTTTATTGTATTGGAGCAACGAATTATAGAATTCGGGAGGATGCAAAGTATAGACACGGATGACGTTGGCGTTCATCTTGCCGATATACTCAAACCAGCGGTAATATTCCTCTTCCGTTATCGCCGCTTCGCCCGGGAAGGCTCCGGGCTTTCCCATCCCAAGATTGACGCCTTTTAATGAAACGGGTTCCCACTTGCCGTCCTTAAAGATTTGGAAACAGCCATCCTTTATTCTGGCATCGTAAAGATTTTTATCTTTGCCCGGTGCTAAACGCCAGATGAGAACAGCTAACAAGATAAGTATGAACAGGCATAATCCTATTATACGAATACGTTTCATTTAGGAAGATCACTCCTCTTTTGGCGAGTTTTTTTGAAAGCCCCACCCTTTTCATGTGACCCCAGCTTTTTCGTCCCAAAAGAACTTGTATAAACGCTTCGCATCTCCAAATTAAAGTGAGCGGCCTGTACCAGAATGTTTCTGTTAAAGACATAAGAATTAATTTGAAATAATTTTCTGTTCCTGAATAAACGTTGACACTCCAAGTCTCCATCAAGACGGAAAAAGCAGAAAGAATAGAACCGTACAAGACAAATAACAAGGTTAGCAATATGGCAAATTCGAAATATACCTTGCCCAAAATGAAAGCTACGATAATGTATATATGACCGCCAAGCTCAATAACCGGTCCGAAACATTCGACCAGCCAGAAGTAAGAAAAAGAAAGCATGCCGATTTTCCCATATTTGGGATTTAAGGTCATTTTTTTATGTTTTGATAAACTCTCGATTAACCCTTGATGCCATCTTCTGCGCTGTTTTCTCAATACGCTGAGACTTTCCGGGGCTTCTGTCCAGCACACGGGATCAGGTACAAATTCAATTCTTTTCTTTATCTTATTTTCGTAGAGATATCGATGTAACTTAACGACCAGTTCCATATCTTCACCAATCGTTTGGACAGAATATCCTCCTACTGCGACAACCCATTCTTTCGCAAACACGCTAAAGGCTCCAGAAATAATGAGGACTAAATTAAATTTAGCTAAAGAGATTCTCCCCATCATAAAGGCTCTCGTATATTCTATGATTTGCATCAGAACTAAGGGGCGATTCGGCAAGCTTCTTTTTTGATAGACCGAACCCATATGAACATCAAGACCGTTCGCGATACGAACATTGCCTCCGGCAGCGATAACCTCTTCATTTGACATAATGATGGGTTTCATGACTCGTAATAGAGATTTTTCGTCTAATATTGAGTCTCCGTCTATGGAACAAAAATACGGGTATTTGGCTAGGTTAATGCCTGCATTTAAAGCATCGGCTTTCCCGCCGTTTTCCTTTTCAATTAAATACAAATTGTGATGAATCTCTGACTGGTAAATATTAAGAATCGGTTTAGATTTGATTTGTTCTTTGACGACCTTCGGAATCTTTTTCATCTTGAATTGCTCAATCACAATTTGCTGAGTCTGATCCGTGGAACCGTCATTGACGACAATAAGCTCCGTTTGAGGATACTTCAAATTCAATACAGACTGAACACTGTCGACAACACCGACCTCTTCATTGTAAGCAGGAATGATGATCGAAAGCGGCTTGGAATAAAAAGCGTCGATATAATCTTCATCTAGGGCGGTCTTGTCTAATTTATATTGCTTTCGCATATCGATAAACGCGAATATCAACATGCCGGTATACGTCGTAATGATGACACCCATATATATCAGGATAAAGCCGCCAAAAAACTTCATCAAAATATCGACGATTGTACTCATTAACCGGTGCCCTCACCTAATACTTCGCGAGCCATATCTATTGCGTACTGATCTTGAGCCGTCGCAATGAACACCTCCAGTCTGGATCTGCCATCCTTGCTATTGCCAATACTTCTGGCGGCATTGGAGCGGACCCACCAGTTTTCATCTTGCAACAGTTGTTCCAAGTACGGGTATGCCTCTTCTAAGGAAAAAATTCCCAAAAGCTTGGCT
>FZPS01000007.1_pt193 | contig 25441 bp, 22 predicted proteins | sample 1817821 | NCBI WGS metagenome assembly FZPS01 (sample SAMEA104158645, study PRJEB21678) | metagenome | place: Germany | collected 2015-04-21 | reverse complement strand
TATCTCGGACTTGAGACTTGGTGTTGCCCTGAATATCATTCCGGGAATCCGGGTTAGTCTGTTAAATGAATTAATGGTCAAAATAAGGCCTGCTTTTTTGAATAAAATATCCGGACAAGAAATGATGCCCCCCGAGAGGAAGGTTTACCGGGCCGGGCTGGTCCGCAAAGAACTGGGAGGGGTACCCTGTTAGAAATCTTGGCAGGACCGGGGGAAACCCTGGCCCCTCCGGAAAGACTTGAGCGTTTGGGTGCGGAAGATGGTTTCGGCCTGTTCCTGCTTGAGCGTTTGTCCTTCCCCCTGCAGGGGGAGCGGTGTCCTGTGTTTGCAGATGCTTGCAGACCGGCGCCATATGTCTTAAAACTAGGAAGGGCAAAAAAAGGGGCCTGCCTCCTTCGGAGAAATGTCCCCGGTTGACCCTTTTAGGTTGTTCCCTTTTATATGGAGGTGAAAATTATGTTTGGAAGATTTACCGAACGGGCTCAAAAAGCTCTTTTATTCGCCAAGGAAGAAGCAAAAAAAACAGCCTATCCTTATATCGGAACGGAGCACCTCTTGATTGGCCTTATTCTGGAGGGCCAGGGTATTGCAGCAAAGGTTTTGAACGCTGTGGGTATGGACGCCGACAAGGTCAGGGCGGCCGTCAAACAGGTGGTTGAACCGGCCGGCGGGCAAACTGTGCCGGAGCCGGCTCTGACCTCCAGGGCCAAAAAAGTGCTGGAGTTATCCGTGGATGAGGCCCGGGGCATGGGCCATAATTACGTCGGGCCGGAGCACCTGCTCCTGGGCTTGATCCGGGAAGGTGAAGGGGTTGCGGCTCAGATTCTGAACGCCTACGGGGCGGATTACCGCAAGGTGCGGGCTACAGTTGCCCATTTGCAGGGCGGGCAGACGGTCCAGGGGGACGGTCCTGCAGCGGGCCCCGACAAGGCCGGCGCAACTCCAACCCTGGACCAGTACGGCCGGGATCTCACCGCCATGGCCGGGGAGGATAAGCTGGACCCGGTGGTGGGACGGGAAAAAGAGATTGAACGGGTGCTCCAGGTTTTAAGCAGGCGCACCAAGAACAACCCGGTCCTGATCGGAGACCCCGGTGTGGGTAAGACCGCCATTGCCGAGGGACTGGCCCAGCGGATCACCAAGGGCAACGTTCCCGAAATTCTGGCCGGCAAGCGGGTTATCACCCTGGACATGGGCACCCTGGTGGCCGGGACCAAATACCGGGGTGAATTTGAGGAGCGCCTCAAAAAAATCATTGAAGAGATCCGGCAATCCACCAATGTGATTATGTTCATCGATGAACTGCACACCCTTGTGGGCGCGGGGGCGGCGGAGGGCGCCATTGACGCGGCCAACATCCTGAAGCCGGCCCTGGCCAGGGGGGAACTGCAGTGCATCGGGGCCACCACTTTGGACGAGTACCGCAAGCATATTGAAAAGGATGCTGCCCTGGAGCGGCGTTTCCAGCCCATTATGGTGTCCGAGCCTACGGTTGAGGAAACAGTGGAAATCTTAAGGGGGCTTCGGGACAAGTACGAGGCGCACCACCGCGTCCGGATTACCGATGAAGCCCTGGAGGCGGCGGCCAGGCTTTCCAGCCGTTACATCACGGACCGCTTCCTGCCCGACAAGGCCATCGACCTCATTGACGAGGCCGGCTCCAGGGTGAGGCTGCAGGCCTTTACCCCGCCTCCGGATTTAAAAGAAAAAGAAAAAAAGCTGGAGCAGCTCCAGAAGGAAAAGGAAGCTGCCATAAACGGCCAGGAATTTGAAAAGGCCGCCGAGCTCCGGGATCAGGAGCAAAAGCTGCGGGCCGAACTGGAAAGCTTAAGGGATACCTGGAAGCAGCAAAAGGGCGGCGAGGACCTGGTGGTGGACGAGGACGACATTGCCCATATCACCGCCAGCTGGACCGGCATCCCCGTAAAAAAACTGGCGGAGGAAGAATCAGAAAGGTTGTTGAAATTGGAAGAAACCCTGCACCAGCGGGTTGTGGGGCAGGATGAAGCCATCCAGGCCGTAGCCCGGGCGGTGCGGCGGGCCCGGGCCGGCTTAAAAGACCCGAAGCGGCCCATCGGTTCCTTTATTTTCCTGGGACCCACCGGAGTGGGCAAGACCGAGCTGGCCAGGACCCTGGCCGATGTTCTCTTCGGGAGCGAGGACGCCATGGTCCGTCTGGACATGTCCGAATACATGGAGAAGTTTTCGGTTTCCCGCCTTGTAGGGGCCCCTCCGGGCTATGTGGGTTACGATGAGGGCGGGCAGCTCACCGAAGCGGTGCGGCGCAGGCCCTACACAGTGATTCTCCTTGATGAAATCGAGAAAGCCCACCCGGATGTTTTCAACATCCTCCTGCAGGTGCTGGAAGACGGCAGGTTGACCGACGCCAAGGGCCGGACCGTGGACTTCAGAAATTCCGTTGTAATCATGACTTCAAACGTGGGTGTGCAGACCATCAAAAGGGAAACCACCCTGGGTTTCCGCACCGGCGACACCCGGGAATCCAACTATAAAGACATGAAGTCCAAGGTGACGGAAGAATTGAGAAGGACCTTCCGCCCTGAATTTCTGAACAGGATCGACGAGACCATTGTTTTCCATTCTCTCACTCCTGAACACATCCGGGAAATTGTAAACCTGATGCTGAAAGAAGTTGCGGAGAGGATGAGGGAAAACGAATTTGAGATTGAAGTGACCGAGCCTGTCAAAGACCTGCTGGCCAAAGAGGGCTTCGACGAAAACTTCGGCGCCAGGCCGTTGCGGCGGGCTATCCTGCGCCTGGTTGAAGACCGTCTTTCCGAGGAGCTTTTAAAGGGAACTTTCCAGAAGGGGGATCGCGTGCTGCTGGACCTGCAGGATTCAAAAATAACTATCAGCAGGGTAACAGAATAAATAAAATTTGTCTAGAACTGCAAAAAAGGGGTATAAATATGTATAATAGTATTATCTCAAATTTATCAGAACAAGGAGATTAAACAAATTATGAAGAAACCCCTTAACCATTCGATACTGATTGTCATCGGAGCCGTTATCATGGTAATGGTGGTATATGTGTACATCGTAGGGCAGTTTACAGGCGGGCCCCTCGACTCTTCCTCCGCAGGCCGGACCGGCCGGACGCTGCAACAGCTCCAGTCACCCGGGGCGGAACAACCGTCAAATGAGCAGCCCTCCGGAGCCGGTCAGAGCCGGACAGCTCCGGAGAACCAGGCAGATGCAGAGAACCAGACCGGCGCGCAGGTTCCGGCAGCGGCGCAAACCGGGATCTCTCCGCAGGCTCCGGCTCAGACGGTAAAACCCGCGGAAGGAGTGGAGCTTAAAACCTGGACCGGGATTTACACCGGGCGGCTCGACAACAACTTTATTGAAATTAAAGTGGGTGATGAAGCCAGAACCTTCCTGGCCCCGGCAGAATTAATCGGGGGTACTTTGAACAAGGACGATCCCGTCATCTTTGACTTCTACAAAAACGACAGCGGGCAGCTTGTACTGGTAAGCTTTAAAAAGATGAACACCACCGAAAACAATCCCTAGACAATATCTACAGTATTTCGTGTAAATTAAACAAAAACCCGGCTGCTCCCGTGGGCAAGCCGGGTTCATTTACCAGGGGCGGACCCGGTGCCAAGTATTTTTTACAGGCCTGGTCAACAAGGTCCAGTTTAAGCAAGGAGTCCGGCTCCGGGATTAGCTTGTTAGGCGTCAGGAACAAATGATTTTATTGGGATTTCTTCAGGCGCCGGGACAATGCCAAAGATCATGGCCGGTACGGGTGAGCAGCCCGGATTTTATGGCGTCAGTTATAAATGATTCTCCAGCGCTCACAGCTCCCTGTTAGATGTCCCCTTGTAAGATGTGGCTCCCAATGTTATAATTTAGGGATACTAAACTTGGGGTTTTTTGTCAATGCGTGTAAAGATTCGTTATAACTGTCAGGAATGCGGCCACCAGTCAACCCGCTGGTTCGGGCGTTGCCCGGGTTGCGGAGCCTGGAACAGCCTTGTGGAAGAAATAAACCAGCCCGCCGGGGCAGCCGCCACTGCAGGCACGGGAGGCCAATTGCCGCTGCCTGTCACCGAAGTGCCCGCTCTGGCCGAGGACCGCTTTCCTACGGAGCTTGCTGAACTGGACCGGGTCCTGGGCGGGGGTATCGTTCCGGGCTCCCTGATTTTAGTGGGAGGAGACCCGGGTATAGGCAAGTCGACCCTGATGCTGCAGGCTGCCCATCAGCTCAGCCGCAGGCTGCAGGTACTTTATGTTTCCGGGGAAGAATCGGCCCGCCAGGTGCGGCTCCGGGCTGACCGGCTGGGAGCGCTTTCTCCCGGGCTGCTGCTGCTCTGTGAAACCGATCTTGATGCGGTGGAAAGCCAGCTGCGGTGCCTGGCTCCCCCGGTGGCAATTATTGATTCTATTCAAACTATGTATAAAGCCGGCATCCCCTCCGCCCCCGGCAGCGTGGGGCAGGTGCGGGAGTGTGCGGCCCAGTTGATGCGCCTGGCCAAGACCACGGGAATATCTATTTTCCTGGTGGGGCACGTCACCAAAGAGGGTACGCTGGCCGGACCCCGGGTCCTGGAGCACATGGTGGACACGGTGCTTTACATGGAGGGGGACAGGCGCCAGTTCTTCCGGGTCCTGCGGGGCATGAAAAACCGCTTTGGTTCCACCCATGAAATCGGTGTTTTTGAAATGAGCGGGAAGGGCCTGGTGGAGGTGGCCAACCCCTCGGCCCTTTTTTTAATCCAGCGCTCCCGGCCGGACGTGCCCGGTTCGGTCATTGTGGCCGCCCTGGAAGGGACCCGGCCCCTTCTGGTTGAAATCCAGGCCCTGGTATCGCCCACCGGTTATGGAGTGCCCCGCCGGATGACCGCCGGCGTAGACTATAACCGGGTTGCCCTGATTGCTGCTGTTCTGGAAAAAAGGATGGGCCTGAACCTGGGCAGCCAGGATCTTTATGTAAATGCCGTCGGCGGCGTTAAGCTCGATGAGCCGGCGGTGGACCTGGCCATAGCCTGCGCCCTGGTCTCCAGTTTTAGAGACGTGCCGGTAGATCCGGTCCTTGCCTGCGCGGGGGAAGTCGGCCTTACCGGCGAACTGCGGCCGGTCACAGGAGCGGAAAAAAGGATTAAAGAGGCTTTCAAAATGGGCTTCAGCCGTTTTTTAACGGCCTCCCGGACCGCCGTTCCGGAGCCGGAAGAAAACCCGGGGATTTTTACGGCGGACACACTGGCCGGAGCCCTGGAACTGGCTTTAAAGGTTTGAGGTGTGACAATTGAGAGACGAACAAGCCGAAAAAACATTGTTACAAGTCCTGCGTACGGTTGCGCCGGGGACCCAGCTGAGGGAAGGGCTGGAGAATGTCCTGAGGGCCAAGAACGGCGGGCTCATTATTATCGGTGACACGCCTGAAGTGATGCAGATTGCCGAGGGCGGTTTTGTGATTAACGCTGACTTTACGCCGGCCAGTCTATACGAGCTGGCCAAAATGGACGGGGCGATTATTCTCAGCAAGGACACAAAAAAAATTCTGGCTGCCAATACCCAATTGGTCCCCAGCCAGAACATCCCTTCCAGCGAGACCGGCATTCGCCACCGGACAGCCGAACGGGTCGCCAGGCAAACAGGCAACCTGGCCATCGCCATTTCCCAGAGGCGCGGTGTAATTACCATTTATAAAGGCACATTGAAGTATGTGCTGAAAGACCTTGGTGTAATTTTAACAAAGGCCAACCAGGCCATCCAGACCCTGGAGAAATACCGCTCGGTTCTGGATAAGGTGCTTGTGGTCCTGAGCATCCTGGAATTTGAGGAAGCGGCTACCCTCTACGATGTAACCAAAGTCATCCAGCGGGTGGAAATGGTCTTAAGGGTGGTCAAGGAAATCGAGCGCTATATCAGCGAGCTGGGTGTGGAGGGCCGGTTGATTACCATGCAGCTGGAGGAGCTCCTGGCCAATGTTGAAGAAGAAGGCCTGCTGGTGATCCAGGACTACGCCACTACTATTGGGGACGGGGAAAAGACACCGGCTTCCATCCTCGAGGTAATTGGAAGCTGGCCTGCCGAGGATTTTCTGGACCTGTCCCTGATTGCCCGGGCTCTGGGCTTTCCCGGCAGCGCCAGCATTCTGGACCAGCATGTCCAGCCCCGGGGCTACCGCATCCTGGAAAAGATACCCCGCTTGCCCGTCCCTGTAATTGACAACCTCGTCAATACCTTTGGTTCCCTCAACAAGATCCTGTATGCATCTATCGAAGAACTGGACGAAGTAGAAGGTATCGGCGAGGTGCGGGCCCGCTCGATCAAGTACGGGTTGAACCGCTACCGGGAACAATTGCTGCAGGAAAGGCACGGTTAAAAAAGTCCCTAAAATATTATTGACACCGGCTTACCGCTATGCTAAAATTATAGTTTACTTGACAGGGCTAATCCTTTGTGCTATAATTTATTCGTGGTAAATATTCTAAGGAGGGTACGGCATTGTTTAAAATCGGAGATAAAGTGGTGTACCCGATGCACGGAGCAGGTGTTATCGAAGCCATTGAGGAGAAAGAAGTCCTTGGGGAAAAGAGAAAGTACTATATTTTGCGGCTTCCGGTAGGTGACATGAAAGTCATGATCCCCATCAATAACGGTGCAGGGGTCGGCTTAAGAGAGGTAATCGACTCTGAAGGTGTAAAGCAGGTATTTTGCATCCTGCGCCAGCAGTCTTCAGCCATGTCTCCGAACTGGAATCGCAGGTATCGTGCCAATCTGGAAAAAATTAAAAGCGGTAATGTCTACGAGGTAGCTGAAGTGGTGCGTAATTTAATGAAGCGGGACCGGGAAAAGGGTCTTTCCTCGGGCGAGAGAAAGATGCTGGAGAATGCCAGGCAAATCCTGATCAGTGAACTGGTTCTGGCCACTGAACTGGAGGAGGACAAGGCACAATCACTTGTGGACGGGGCCTTCGCTTGAGAGCGTCAGGAAAACCTGACGTTTTTATTTTTTTCCACTTGATGGGAACTCGCCAAAACAAATATAATAGAGTTATATTATTTTGTTAAAAATATATATATCACTAGATAAATTATGAAAGGAGGTGATAATATGGTCAAAAAAGCAGTTTATGTGGTTTTACTTATTGCAATTACCGGTCTTGGAGCGGCCCTGGGTTTTTACCTGGTTAACAGTAATCTGATTGCCTTTGTGACGAACCTGCCCTATCAGTTTAAACTGGGCCTGATCGGCCTGACGACGCTGAGCGGTTTGATAGCAGGTATATTACTGGCTTCGCCGATCATGACGGGAGCCGTGCGCCTCACTGTTTTTTTAGAACAGCACCTCCAAAAGACACCGACTCAGGACCTGGTTATGGGTTCTGTGGGATTAATTATTGGACTTATAATTGCTAATTTAATAGGATCTCTTCTTTCTTTTCTAGGTTTAATAGGGAAAATATTGTGGGTTTTATTGACTTTGCTTCTGGCCTACCTCGGATTGAGCATCGGAATCAAGAAGCGGGAGGATTTGATGTCGCTTTTTGCCAACTTCCCCAAGTTCGGCAAGGATCGAGCGGCAAAGCCCGACGGGCGCAATCCCCATTATAAAATCCTGGATACCAGTGTTATTATCGACGGACGGATAGCCGACCTGTGCGAGAGCGGTTTTATCGAAGGGGTTATGCTTATACCCGCCTTTGTCCTGGAGGAATTACGCCATATTGCCGATTCCCCCGACCTGTTAAAAAGAAACCGCGGCAGGCGCGGGCTGGATATCCTGAACCAGATGCGCAAAGACACGGAGATCAAAGTACAGATCTATGACAACAACCGCGGACTGGAAGACATTGCGGAAGTGGACACCAAGCTGGTCAAGCTTGCTCAGAAAATAGGCGGAAAAATCATCACCAACGACTTCAACTTGAACAAGGTGGCCGAACTGCACGGCGTCAAGGTCCTGAATATCAATGAACTGGCCAACGCTGTTAAACCTGTGGTCCTGCCCGGCGAGGAAATGGTCGTCCAGCTGGTCAAGGACGGTAAAGAGATCGGCCAGGGGGTGGCCTACCTGGACGACGGCACCATGATCGTAGTGGATAACGGAAAGCGCTATATGAACCAGACCATCCCCGTCCTGGTGACAAGCGTCCTGCAGACCGCCGCCGGGCGGATGATCTTTGCCAAGCCCAAGTATGACCGGCGTGGCGAGACTGGACAGGCCTATCTGGGCGAGGTGAATATTATTGGTTAAAGCCGCGGCCGTGGTCCCGGCAGCCGGTACCGGCAGCAGGATGGGAGCGCAGGTCCCCAAACAATATCTTCTTTTGGGCGGTATTCCGCTCCTGGGGCACGCCCTGAAAGTGCTGGACTCAAGTCCGGTGATCCAAAGCATCGTGCTTGTCGCCGGTGCGGGAGAGGAAGAATTTTGCCGGAAGAACGTTGTTAAAGAACTTGGAATCAGAAAAATAAAAGCAATTGTGACGGGTGGAAGAGAACGCCAGGATTCCGTTTACAGCGGCATCCTGGCGCTTTCGCCGGAAACGGATCTGGTAGTGATCCACGACGGGGCTCGTCCCCTGCTGAGTTCCGCAGAGCTTCTGGCCGTGGTTGAGGCAGCCGTAGGCTATGGCGCCGCGACCCTGGCGGTGCCGGTCAAGGACACTGTCAAAATGGCCGGCGGGGGCGGCCTGGTAGCTCAAACTCTGCCCCGGGAGCGCCTCTGGCTGACCCAGACCCCCCAGGCTTTTCGCCGGGATTTAATCCTCCGGGCTCACCGGGCTGCGCGTGAGGCAAACCACCTGGGCACCGATGACGCCGGGCTTGTGGAAAGGCTGGGGTTTCCGGTCAAACTTGTGCCGGGGTCCTACCGCAACATCAAGGTTACCACCCCCGAGGACCTGATTATCGCCTCGGCCCTCCTCGCCACCCCCGCCGCCTGGTAACAAATAAAACGACAAATAAAAAGGCAAATAAACCGGCAAAAAACGACGCAAGCACATACAGGATAGGGCGGGCCTGGAAAAGAAATGGCCTGTTAATTCTTTCTACACAGTTATGCTTAAAGGAGAGGAGAAATTCTAAGTGATGACCGTTGCAGAACTGATGGAAATGGATCCATATACTGCGCAGGAAGCATCCGGAGCTGTAGATAAAAATGATCTGCCGCTGATTGTTGGGTACTTAAAGGATAAAGACAAAAATGTAAGGAGCAAAGCATTGCTCCTGCTGAAAAACCGGTCTTTAAACAATGCCGATGTTTACCCCTTCTGGAATGTATTCCGGGAGATGCTCAAAAGTGAAGACCATGAACAGAGAGTCGCCGGTATTATACTTATTTCCGTTAATACAAGATGGGATGTTGGGAATAGGATTGAAGATACCATTGATGAATACCTATTGTGCTTAAAGGACAAAAACCCGGGAATAGTGCAGCAATGTATCCAGTCCCTGCACGGGATTATCCCCTATAAAAAACACTTGCGCGGCTATATTGCCGAAAGTTTGATCTCCGTTGAAATTCCGGATTTTAAAGAAACAATGCAGAAACCCGTATTGCTTGATATTCTGGATGTGCTTATAGAAATAAGAAAGGGCCTGTATCCGGACGAAGTTGAACAATATATCAGCATGGCACTTGCAGGGAATCTGCTTGCTCAAGAGGACAAAAAACAAATAAAATCAAAGATGGGTTACACGCAGTTTTAGCCCCGGGACAGGGGCTGGACAGGTTCCTTGTCTCACTCGCTCCGCGGGTCAGGCACGGTTTTCCCGGCACGGTAGGGAAAGTGGGGCAGGTTTTTTGTCCCGCTCACATTTGCCCTGCGCGGGCCGGGGACTGTTTTCTAATCCCGTGAAGATGAAGAACATGATTTAGACAAATACAGTTGGGCTGGAGTTGATTAATTTGAGAGTGGGGTTCGGCTATGATGTGCACAGGCTGGTTGAAGGAAGGGCCCTTGTCCTGGGTGGTGTAAACATTCCTTATCAAAAGGGGCTTTTAGGGCATTCCGACGCGGATGTGCTGACCCACGCCATTATGGATTCTCTCCTGGGCGCGGCTGGAGCAGGGGATATCGGGCGTCACTTTCCGGACAGCGATCCGCGTTATAGAGGAATCAGCAGCCTTGTCCTGCTCTCCCGGGTGGAAGAAATCCTGGCTCAAAAGGGTTTTGTGGTTGGTAACATCGATGCCGTTGTAGTAGCCCGGGCGCCCAGGCTGGCGCCCTTCATAGAGAAGATGGAAACCAGGCTGGCGGCAGCGCTGCGCGCCGATCCTGCACGGGTCAACGTAAAAGCCACCACCACCGAGGGTCTCGGTTTTACGGGAGCAGGCGAGGGAATTGCCGCCTACGCGACCTCCCTGCTTCTGACAAAGGCGCCGGAGAAACAGTAGCAGCGGGGTAAAAAGGTTTGCCCGGTGATCGGTGAAGTGTTATAATAAGCTACATAAATAGTGGAAATCCACGGTATTTGTGCCGTTTCCCGGCTGGGTGCGGCGCCGCGGATACCCGCTTCCCGGACAGGCTCCGGGAGCGGGAATAAGGAGGAACGAAATTTGCTGCCGGTCCGAGTAAGATTTGCACCAAGTCCCACAGGCCCCTTTCATATCGGCGGGGCCCGCTCGGCGTTGTTCAACTGGCTTTATGCCCGGCGTTACGGGGGTGTCTTTATCGTGAGGATAGAAGACACCGATCTGGAGCGCTCATCACGGGAATCGGAGGAAAACATCCTTGCCGCCCTGCGCTGGCTCGGGCTGGACTGGGACGAGGGTGTGGAGGTGGGGGGACCCAACGGGCCCTACCGCCAGACGGAAAGACTGGAGCTTTACCAGCGCTGCGCCGAACAGCTTCTCCGTCAGAAGGACGCCTACCGCTGCTATTGCACCGAAGCGGAGCTGGCTGCTGAAAGGGAGGCGCTTCTGGCCAGGGGCGCCCTGTCCGGATACTCCGGACGGTGCCGCGACCTGTCTCCGGAAGACTGTGCCCGGCTGGAGGCCGAAGGAAGAAAACCGGCAATTCGCTTCCGTGTTCCAGATCAAGATGCCATTGTCGTCAGGGACCTCGTCCGGGGGGAGGTAAGCTTCGACTGCAGCGACATCGGCGATTTTATTATTCTCAAGTCCGACGGTATTCCAACCTATAATTTCGCAGTGGTTGTGGACGACCATAGCATGTCCGTCAGCCACGTGATCCGGGCTGAGGAACACCTCTCCAACACCCCGCGTCAGATTTTGCTGTTCAATGCCCTGGGCTGGGAGACTCCCCAGTTCGCCCACGTGTCCCTGATTCTGGGTAAAGACCGCAGCAAGATGAGCAAGCGCCACGGCGCCACGGCTATCGAGCAGTATCAGGAAAAGGGCTACCTGCCCGAGGCGCTGGTCAACTTCCTGGCCCTTCTGGGCTGGTCCACGGGAGGAGAGGAAGAAGTATTTTCCCTTGATGAACTGATCCAGCAGTTTTCCCTGGAAAGGGTGTCCAAAAGCCCCGCCATATTCGATCTGGACAAGCTGAACTGGCTGAACGGACACTACATCCGCCAGGCTCCCATAGAATATATTACGGATCTGTCCATACCCTTTTTGGAAAAAGCCGGTTATCTTACAACACCTCTGGCGCCGGAACGTTACGAGTGGCTGAAAGAGGTGGTTGCCCTGGTCCGCAAGTACCTGGTCTGCCTGGAGGATCTCAAAGACCACGTGGGGATTTATTTTAGCGAAAAGGTTGAGATCCTGGAGGATGAAGCCGGGGAAGCCCTGGCGGGTTCCCATGTGCCGGCGCTCTTTGCGGCCCTGGAAAGGCTGGTCCGGGACTGTCCCGCCCTTTCCGCGGACGCGGCAAAGGCGCTGTTGAAGGCGGCCGGCAAGGAAGCAGGCGTCAAAGGGAAACAAATTTTTATACCCGTACGCGCAGCCCTTACCGGAAGCATCGAGGGCCCCGACCTCGACAAGATCATGGCTATTCTGGGGAAGGAAAAGGTGGCCGGCCGCCTGGCAGGCGCCCTGGCCCGGGACTCGTCTTAGGGCTTTACCGGCACGCCGGCCCGGGGGCTCCGGCCCTCAGCCTGGTCCCGCAACCCGGCTTAGAGCCCCGGCCCGGCCCTTTATCCGGAGCTCCGGCCGCAAACGTTACCGGCCGGAGACGTTATCCCCTGCCCTCTGCCCCGGCCGGACGGCCCGGTCCCGCGGGCAAGTTTGACGACGGGAGGAGTCGACTTAAAAAGCATGGAGATATATAATACCCTGACCCGGCGGAAGGAAACTTTCCAACCGCGGGAACCAGGCAAAGTTTATATGTATGTTTGCGGTCCCACCACCTACAACTACATCCACCTGGGCAATGCCCGGCCGCTGGTCTTCTTTGACACCGTCCGGCGGTACCTGGCTTACAGGGGCTACGATGTCCTCTATGTCCAGAACTTTACAGACGTGGACGACAAAATAATCAACCGGGCCCGGGAAGAAGGAGAAGATCCTTTGAGCCTGGCCCGTAAATATATTGACGAATACTTTAAAGACGCCGATGCCCTCAACGTGAGGCGCGCGGACAGGCATCCCAGGGTCTCCGGTCATATGCCCGATATTGTCCGGGTTGTGGAAGAGCTGGTGCAAAAGGGTTCCGCTTATGAAGTTGACGGGGACGTCTACTTTGAAGTGCGCAAGTTTCCCGGTTACGGCAAACTGTCCGGGCGCAGTCTGGAAGACATGCAGGCGGGGGCGCGGGTGGAGGTGGATACCCGCAAGCGTGACCCCATGGACTTCGCCGTCTGGAAGGCAGCGAAACCGGGAGAGCCGTCCTGGGACAGCCCCTGGGGTCCCGGCCGGCCGGGCTGGCACATCGAATGCTCGGTCATGTCCCTCAAATACCTGGGCCCCGGTTTTGATATCCACGGCGGCGGCTACGACCTGATTTTTCCCCACCACGAGAATGAAATCGCCCAGAGCGAGGCGGCCACCGGCAAGACCTTCGTCCGCTACTGGATGCACAACGGCTTTATCACTGTGAAAGAAGAGAAAATGTCCAAGTCCCTGGGCAACTTCTTTCTGGTACGGGACATCCTGGCCAAATTTTCACCGGAAGTCGTGCGCTTTTTCCTTTTGTCCACCCACTACCGCAGCCCCCTGGACTTTGATGACGAAAAGCTGGCTGCCGCCGGGCGGGGTCTGGAGAGGATCAAGACCAGCATCCGGCTCTTAACGGAAGCCCTGGCCAGGGAAGAGGAAATGAGAGGTGAAGGGGACGGGGAAGCAGGCCCGGGTCCGGCGGAAGTTCCCGGCAAAGGGAAAGAGGCGGCCGATTCACTGAAGGCTGCCCTTGATGAAATGAAGGCTTCTTTTGAGTCCGCCATGGACGATGATTTCAACACGGCCCTGGCCATCAGCGTTATTTTTGACCTGGCCCGGGAGGTCAACAGTCTTGTCCAGCAGCTGGGCGCAAAGATTTCCCTGCCCGAAAAGGAAGCCCTGCAAAAAGCCATGGCTCTATTCAACTCCTTTAACGAGGTCACCGGTATATTTAAAGTTGACCCCGCCGGCAGGATTCTTCTGGAAGATACCGCAGCGGAAAAATCAGGCCTGACCGAAGGTTTGCTCAGCCTGATTATAGACATCCGGCAGGAAGCCCGCAAAAAGAAAGACTGGGCCACCGCCGACAGGATCCGGGACGGCCTTAAAGAACTGGGTATTATCCTGGAAGATACCCCCCGGGGAGTGCGCTGGAAAAAACAAGGATAAGTGGAAATAAGCAGAGATTAGCGGAGATAAACATGGGATCGCGGAGATCAGTAAAGATGAACGCATATAGACAGGGTAAAGGGAGATCAGCGGGGATGAACGGAGCTGGACAGGGATAATTTTAATTGGGACTGATCCTTCGGGATACCCTTAGAAAAGACGGGAGAATAATTGCCATGACCGGGGACAACAAGATTGAGCGGCCCGGCGAACTGCCGGCGCTGGTCCTGGCCTACGTCGGGGATGCCGTCTACGAACTGCTGATCCGGGAGCATCTTGTGCGCGCCGGACTGGTCCGCGTGGACCGGCTGCACGGCGAGGCCGTCAAATACGTCCAGGCCGCGGCCCAGGCCAGAACACTGCGGGCACTGGAGGGGAGCCTCAGTGAGGAAGAGATGGCGGTGGTCCGCCGCGGCCGCAACGCAAAATCTCCCCACACCCCCCGCAGTTCCGGGGTCATCGAGTACCGGCACAGCACAGCCCTGGAAAGCCTGGTGGGCTACCTTTACCTTAAAGGAGACACCGCCCGCCTGAACCACATTCTGGCTGCGGCCCTGGAAGCAGCGGAAGAACAGCAGCAGTGAGAAAGCAGCACAGGGTATAGTATAAATCAGTACACGCAACCCTGCCAGCAACCTGTACAAAGAACTAAGTTGTTGCTTAGTTGTTGGAATATTTATTAGCCTAGTAACTTGGTAACTAAGTACCCGGTGGGGGGTGTTTTTTTGGGTGCCAAAAAAATGAGCGTGACGCTTCTTAAATTTACTCCCGATCCCCAGGAGATTGTAGCCATGGGGGCCAAGCTGTGTTATTCCGGGGCGGATATCGAAGCGCTTAAACAGGGCATCGAGTCCCGGGACCAGGCTCCTTTTCTGGAGAGATTGCTGGATTTCGGACACCTTTCCCCAATTGAGCACGCCGGTTTTACCTTCGGGGTGGAAGGGGTTTCCCGCAGCCTGCTGGCTCAGATCACCAGGCACCGTATCGCCAGTTTCAGCGTCAAGTCCCAGCGCTACGTGCCGGCTACCCCGGCTGCGACCAGCACAGCCGGTAAAGCAGACCCGGCCGTCCCGGACGGCGTTTTCGGGTATATCATCCCGCCCCGGATTGAAGCCCTCGGCCCTGAAGCCGTCAGATTGTTTGAAAGCCAGATGAAGCAAATTCAAGCCTGGTATGATGAATGGGTTGAAAAACTGGGCACTAACGGTGAAACCTCATTTGAGGACGCCAGGTTTATCCTCCCCAATGCAGCAGAGACCAAAATGCTGGTTACCATGAACGCCAGGGAACTACTTCACTTTTTCACTCTGCGCTGCTGTAACAGAGCTCAGTGGGAAATCCGGGCCCTGGCCAGGGAAATGTTGAAGCTGGTCAAACCGGTTGCTCCGGTTATTTTCAGGAACGCGGGGCCGGCCTGCTTAAAAGGCCCCTGCCCGGAAGGCAAGATGAGCTGCGGCAAAAGTGAGGAGGTCAAAAGGGATTATTTAAACCTGTAGCCTAAAGGCCTCAGGCCTCAGCCTAAAAAAATCAATCCACAAGGCAGGAAAGCAGGAACTTTTGTTAAAGCCCTTAACTGGGCTTTTGTTATATAAGATATTTTGTCAAGACAATTTAATCAAGATAATTTAATCAAGACGATTAAAGTAAAAACTACTAAAAATAACTCAAGTAAGGTAATTCAACCAGGCTAATTCAAAAAATAAAACCTTAGAACAATTTGAGTTGAATTAAGTTAAATTAAGTTGTCAATGGTTTTACGCTTTAGGAATAAATAATGGGTGCCCCTTATTAGCCTGAAATGTTTCCTGGAACGTAAAACCCGTTTTAATACAGCAGTGAGATAATTGGAGGGATTCAGCCTGGAAGACGTCATTGCCGGGCGCAACCCGGTGAAGGAAGCCCTGCGTTCGGGCCGCCCCATTAACAAGATCCTGATAGCGGAGGGCGGTGAGCCGGGTCCCCTCCGGGAAATATTCAGCATGGCCCGGAGAGTGAACATTCCTGTCCAGAAGGTGGACCGGCAGCGCCTCAACAAGTTTGCTCCCGAAACCGCCCACCAGGGGGTGGTAGCCCTGGCGGCTGCCCGGGAGTATGTAGAAGTTGAGGATATCCTGAAGGCTGTGCCGCCGGGGGAAGCTCCATTGTTAATGCTCCTGGATGAAATTCACGATCCCCACAACCTGGGGGCGATTCTCAGGACCGCCGAGGCCGCAGGTATTAACGGGGTGGTTATTCCCCGGCGCCGGTCGGCCCCCCTCACCCGGGTTGTAGCAAAGTCTTCTGCCGGGGCTGTGGAGTACGTTCCCGTGGCCAGGGTGGCCAACCTGCCTGCGACTATGGAAGACTTGAAGAAAAGGGGGCTCTGGGTCGCGGGGGCTGACGCCGGCGGGGAGGAATTGTACTGGGATGCCCGTCTGGACGGACCGCTGGCGCTGGTCGTCGGGGGCGAGGGTAAGGGTCTGGGCAGGCTGGTAAAGGAACGGTGCGACATCCTGGTGCGCTTTCCCATGCACGGCCGGGTCAACTCCCTGAATGCCTCAGTTGCGGCGGCCCTGTTTGCCTATGAGGTGTTGAGGCAGAGAAGAAAGGCTTTTTAATGAAGGAGACGCTCATTGTTGACGGTTACAACATTATCTACGCCTGGCCTGAATTGGAGAAAATTATAGAATCCTCCTCCATGGACCACGCCAGGTCCAGGCTGATTTCAATACTGGCCGATTATGCCGCCCTCACCGGTCAAAGAATAATCCTGGTTTTTGACGCGCACCACATGAAAAACACCGCCGAAAGGACCGCAATTATCGATGGTGTCGAAGTCATTTACACCCAGACGGGGGAAACCGCCGACGCCCTGATCGAGCGCCTGGTGGGCAGCCTCCCGGACCCGGGCAAAGTTTACGTGGCAACTTCCGACCAGGCCGAGCAGGTCATTATTTTCGGCCGGGGTGCGTACAGGCTGACCCCGGGCGAACTGAGGGAACAGGTCAGGCTGGTCAAAAAGGAGAGCCAGCGGTTTTACAGGCAGAGTGTCCCGACGGACGGCTACCTGGAAAACAGGCTTCTTTCCAATGTCCGCGCCAGGCTGGAAAAATGGCGTCGTCAAAAGTAGTTGTTTGTAAACCGGGCCGTCCCCAATTTTGCCTTGACGAGCTATCACCCCTTCGTTATAATAAGTATGATCCTTGACAGAAACTCGCCTTGACATACCACCTTGCCCCGTGGAAAGAAAAAGAGCCGTCCGAAAGAACCCGGATTCTATCGCTCAGGGGGATAGGCTTTTTGTTTTTTCATGGGAATTGAGCAAAGCGGGGGGATAATGTGATTTTTCAGGCCCAGAGGGAAGTACTTGACGGTTACCAGGCGCTGGTTGACGAAGATGTAGTGGAGTATGCCCGTGAGGGCGACGATGCCGCTCTGGAGTATCTTATTAATAAGTATAAGAATTTTGTCCGGGCCAAGGCCCGCTCCTATTTTTTAATCGGCGCTGACCGTGAGGATATCATCCAGGAAGGTATGATTGGGCTTTACAAGGCTATCCGGGACTTCCGCCTGGACAAGCTTTCATCGTTCCGTGCTTTTGCCGAACTGTGCATTACCAGGCAGATCATCACAGCCATCAAAACCGCCACCCGGCAAAAACACATCCCGTTGAATTCATATGTATCTCTGAACAAACCCATTTATGATGAAGATTCAGATCGCACCCTGCTGGACGTTCTGTCCGGCTCGAAAATCACGGATCCCGAGGAGTTGATTATCTCCAGGGAGGAATTCGACGATATCGAGGAAAAAATGGGCGAAATCCTGAGCTCGCTGGAGTGGAAGGTCCTCATGTCCTACCTGGAGGGTAAGTCCTACCAGGAAATCGCCGAAGACCTGCACCGCCACGTCAAGTCCATCGACAACGCCCTGCAGCGTGTTAAGCGCAAACTGGAGCGCTACCTGGAGAAAAGAGAAGCCTAGCTTAATCAGTTAGCCTGTTAGTAAAGGTCCTTTAAAGGCCTTTTTATATATAACTTAATTCCCGTACCCGGTACGCAAGCTATTAAGTTATTCACTATTCAAAGAAATCAATAACTTAGGTACCCGGTACCTGAGTTGTTGTTACTGTATTTTCCAGCGGAAAAGTGGTTGACAGCGTCCCGGTTATCGCTTATAATAATACTCGTGTCAGCGCCGGCGTAGCTCAATTGGCAGAGCAGCTGACTTGTAATCAGCAGGTTGCGGGTTCGAGTCCCATCGCCGGCTCCAGTTGAGAAGTAAGCAATGAGAGGTTGGAAGTTGAGATAAACAAGAGGTTTTAAGTTTGCAAAGGCCTCACCGTTTCCAGCATCGCACATCCTATATGGAGGGGTTCCCGAGTGGTTAAAGGGAGCAGACTGTAAATCTGCCGGCGACGCCTTCGCTGGTTCGAATCCAGCCCCCTCCACCATTGCTGCTAAAAGGATAGACGGTTCCTTTGACCGTGAGCATCCTTTATGATATAATCCAATTTGGAGAATATTTTAAATGTTTCAACATCGCGGGGTAGAGCAGCTGGTAGCTCGTCGGGCTCATAACCCGAAGGTCGTGGGTTCAAATCCCTCCCCCGCAACCAGGGAAGCAAAGCACCTCAGAAAATGAGGTGCTTTTTGTGTTCGCCCGGCATGTTTGTGGTGTGTCCGGCTCCGGCCGGACAACCTCAACATTAGTTAAATAATAAACTAACACTAGTTTAAAAATAAGCTAACAAAGGAATCAAGGCATGTTTGTTGAATACTAGTGAGTAATTGTTGAATACTTTACTTGTTTGAGTAATATCGAAGTTAACCAACCCGGCAACATGCCTGGCTGCCACTGCTTTCGGGGTCAAGGCGCCCTCATGGTGTCGCCGGCCTTTCTGTTCCAGGGCCAATCAGCGGCCTGGTTTATCCGGTTGAACAACGCTACAATTTGATCCCCGGGGACAGTTGACAGTTGCTTGTCAGTTAATGATAATTATCATACCCGGGCGGCAGTTGCCTGCAGCGTAAGAGCTGGGCCGGAGTAATGGACTGAACCCTTTAATTCCCCGGGCGGCTCATGGTAAGGAATGCAGCTTGAAAACTTGTTAGGATTTTTTTTAATGGTTTATTATTCTATTTATGATCTTACCAGGAGGAATTTGACCTTATTAGCATAATTTAACTTATTGGGGTTGGCCAGTTCCCTGTGGTGGAGTTTAAACCAGTGCCTGCGGGATAGGAGCCATGCCGGCAAAGGTGAATTCCCGGCATATGGCCGGGCCGGATCCTTTCAAGAAGGACTAATGCTGATGGGGGTGGATCTGAACTATGGAACAAAGCGGCCATTTAAAGAAGATGTCAAAAAAGCTTGCTGACGAATTGGTCAGGCTGAGCCGGCAGCTGCAACAGGAGATCAGCAACCGCAGCCGGGTTGAGGACGCTCTGTCCCGGGAGCTGGAAATCAACCAGGTTTTTGCCGAGTTATCCAGCAAGCTGCTTTCCCCGGCTCCGGTTGACGATATTTCCCTGCTTGTCCTGAAGCACGCCAAAAGACTTACAGGGAGCAAGCACGGTTATGCGGGGTATATTGAACAGCAAACCGGCAATTTAATCTGCTGTACGTTGAGCAGCGACGGCTGGGAAGACTGCCTGGTTCAGAATAAAAATATTGTTTTTAAAAGATTCGGAGACCTGGGGGGTTGGGTTGTAAAAAACCGCAAAACTCTTCTATCCAATTCCCCGGCTGAAGATCCGCGGGCAGCCGGAACGCCGCCGGGACATATCCCCTTAGAGCGTGTATTGCTGGCGCCGGCGCTTTTTGACGGAGCGCTGCTGGGGGTAGTGGCCCTGGCCAATTCGTCCCGCGACTATACCGGAAAGGACCAGGCGTTGGTGGAGCGCCTGTGCCAGCTTTTCGCCATTGCCGTCAAGCGGATGCAGGACGAAGAGGCTTTAAGGATCTCTGAGGCCAACTACCGGGCCATCTTTGACGCGGTTAACGATGCCATCCTGGTGTATGATATGGAGACATGGCTGCTCACCGACGTCAACCGGAAAGCATACGGGATGTACGGCTATACGCCGGAGCAGTTCCAGGCCCTCGGTGAGGCTGCCAGGAACCGGAACATATCGCTATATACCCCGGAAGATATTCAATACTGGCTGAAGAAGGCGGCGAAAGGAGAATCCCCGCTCTTTGAATGCAGGGCCAAAAACAAAGACGGCCGGTTTTTCTGGGTGGAAGTCAATATGAACCGGGCGACAATCAGGGGCAGGGACTGCATTGTTGCCACCGTCAGGGATATTACTAACCGCAGGCAGATTGAAAAAGAAATGGCCCGGTTGGACCGGATGAACCTGGTGGGAGAAATGGCAGCCGGCATCGGCCATGAGATTCGCAACCCCATGACCACGGTGCGGGGTTTTCTGCAGTTGATGTTAGCTAAAGAAGGCTGCAAACCCTATGAAGAATTTTTTAACCTGATGATCGAGGAACTGGACAGGGCCAATGAAATCATCACCGAGTATCTTTCTCTGGCTAAAGACAGGCCTGTTGATTTGCATTTACAGAACCTCAATTGTATTCTGAAGGCGCTCACCCCGCTTATTGAGGCGGATGCCACTGTCAAGAACAAATACGTCAAATTCCAGATGGGAGATATTCCCGACCTGTTATTGGATGACAAAGAAATCCGGCAGCTCATATTAAATCTTGTATGCAATGGATTGGAGTCCATGCCCTACGGCGGGGAGTTGCTGATCAGTACATACAAAAACGGGGACGGAGTCATTCTGTCGGTAAAGGACCAGGGCAAAGGAATCGATTCCAGTATCCTGGACAAGATAGGTACTCCCTTTTTCACAACCAAAGAGCACGGAACAGGTCTGGGGCTTGCCGTATGCTACAGCATCGCCGCCCGGCACGACGCGGTGGTCCAGGTTGATACCGGACCCGGGGGCACAACCTTTAACGTTGTGTTTAAGCAGGTTGAGCGAAATTAAACCCTGGTCCCGAATGGTGAAGGGGCCATGAAAAATAAATTACCAGGAAAGGTTTCTTGACAAACGCCGAATGGATATGCTAATCTATATTTTGCAAGGTCTGAAGGAGCTTCGAAGCCTTCAAGGGAAGATTGAAAAAGCAGCAAACGGGGAACGAGGCTATTTTAAAAACCTGCCACTATAGCTCAGTAGGTAGAGCGCATCCTTGGTAAGGATGAGGTCACCGGTTCAATCCCGGTTAGTGGCTCCATTTTTCAGAAGTCAGAGGTCGGACGTCGGACGTCAGAACAATGAAGTTAGAAGTCAGAAGTATAAACATGCGGCGGCGTAGCTCAGCTGGTCAGAGCACACGGTTCATACCCGTGGTGTCCGGGGTTCAAGTCCCTGCGCCGCTACCACCGCACATGAAGACCGGTATCTTGCCGGTCTTTTTGCTTCTTATCTTCCAAAAGAAGCCCGGCAAACTATGCCTGGTTTAAAATGATAAAAATAATGAATCCGGCAGCTCCAAACCTTTAACCGGGCGCCGGAGACTGTCCTCAGCTTATTTCAGCCTGGATTTTTAAACTTAAACTGGAACTTGTACTTGATCTTGAACTGGCCGGCGCCGACGCCCCGGTTGATTTTTTTTATAGCTCAGAAGGAATTTGCGGCACTGTATAGAAAATTAAAATATTGTCCTGCCGGGTTCTGCATAATATTGTTTTTTATGGCATAATTTTGTTGGCTGGTATCTGGTTTGCTCCGTGTTAAGCTTGGTTTTTAATTGGTCGAACCTGTGTTTAGTTTGCCTGTAGTTAGTCCAACCAGTTTGTTTTAGTCGTGTTTTTGCGAAATGGTTATAATAACCAGTAAGGGAGGCAAAAACCAATGGCAAAGCAAAAATTTGAGCGCACCAAACCCCACGTTAATATCGGTACCATCGGACACGTGGACCACGGCAAGACCACCCTGACCGCGGCCATTACCCTCACCCTCAACACTGTGGGCGGAGCTTCCGTCAAGAAGTACGACGAAATCGACAACGCGCCCGAAGAGAAAGCCCGGGGCATCACCATCAACACCTCCCACGTGGAGTACGAAACCGCCAAACGGCACTACGCCCACGTAGACTGTCCCGGCCACGCCGACTACATCAAGAACATGATCACCGGCGCAGCCCAGATGGACGGAGCCATCCTCGTGGTTTCCGCCGCCGACGGCCCCATGCCCCAGACCCGGGAGCACATCCTCCTGGCCCGGCAGGTGGGCGTGCCCTATATCGTCGTTTATTTGAACAAGGCCGACATGGTTGACGACCCCGAGCTTCTGGAACTGGTGGACATGGAAGTCCGGGAACTGCTTTCCGCCTATGAATTCCCCGGCGACGACATTCCCATCATCACCGGCTCGGCCTTAAAGGCCATGGAATGCGCCTGCGGCAAGCGCGATTGCGAATGGTGCAAATCCATCTGGGAACTCATGGATGCCGTGGACGAAAACGTGCCCGAACCCCAGCGGCCCATCGACAAGCCCTTCCTGATGCCCGTTGAAGACGTCTTCACCATCACCGGGCGGGGTACCGTCGCCACCGGCAGGGTGGAGCGGGGCCAGATCAAAGTCCAGGAAGAAGTGGAAATTGTCGGCCTCAACGAAAAACCCCGCAAGACCGTGGTCACCGGCGTGGAAATGTTCCGGAAGATCCTCGACTACGGCCAGGCCGGCGACAACATCGGCTGCCTGCTGCGGGGCGTTGACCGCAAAGAAATCGAGCGGGGCCAGGTCCTGGCCAAGCCGGGCAGCATCAAGCCCCACACCAAATTTGCGGCCGAAGTATACGTCCTGACCAAGGAGGAAGGCGGGCGGCACACCCCGTTCTTCAACGGCTACCGACCCCAGTTTTACTTCCGGACCACCGACGTCACCGGCGTGGCCACCCTGCCCGAAGGCGTCGAGATGGTGATGCCCGGTGACAACATCAAAATCGACATCGCCCTGATCACCCCCATCGCCATCGAGGAAGGCCTGCGCTTCGCCATCCGTGAGGGCGGCCGCACTGTGGGCGCCGGCGTGGTCACAGCCATCAACGAGTAGGCGTGCCGGGACAGGAACCTGTCCCCCTGTCCCGCTTACCTGTCCCCTGTCCCGCTTATGCGATGAGGTGAAAGGTTGCCATTTTGGTGGTTAGTGGTTGGTGGTTGCAGGGAGATTTTCAAGGAATTCGTCTGGTGCACTGCCTGCCCTCTAGTTCCGGATCCCGCTGCTTCAAGGTTAAGTATAATTTCAACCTGGTGCATATAGATCCGGCGGATTTAAGGGTGAAGTGAATTCCAAAGCCAGGTGAATTTAGAACTGACGAATCCGGGACAAGTGGATTCCGGATCATAAACCAGCTGCCGGCGACAGAAGGCCGCTGCCGAAATGGGGAATTTTCACCGAGAAATGTCCGGAAATCGGGCGAATTTAAGGAGGCCAAAAGGATGCAGCAAAAAATCAGGATCAGGCTCAAAGCCTTTGATCATCATATGCTGGACCAGTCTGCCCAGAAAATTGTGGACACCGCGAAGCGGACCGGCGCCTCTGTGGCCGGGCCCATTCCGTTGCCCACGGAAAAAAATATCTATACCATCCTGCGCAGCCCTCACGTGAATAAAGACTCCCGTGAGCAGTTTGAAATGCGCACCCACAAGCGTTTAATCGACATTCTCGAACCCACTCCCAAGACGGTGGACGCGCTGATGCGCCTGGATCTGCCTGCCGGTGTGGATATCGAGATCAAGCTGTAAAAGCAAAGCAGGACCTTTAAGAAATGAAGTTTTACGGGGCCTTTAAGAAGTATTAAAAAGAGGCAATGTTGGGAACCAGCTCAACCTCTTGCCACAGATAACGGAAGTCGCGGCGGAGATCCTTAAACCGGTCAGGCGGATTGAATGATCCGGTTTGAAAAGTCCGGCGCGGACTTGCCGTCAACGGAGGTGCAATTATGCCCAAAGGTATTCTGGGAAGAAAAGTCGGCATGACCCAGATCTTTACCGGTACAGGTCTTGCCATTCCTGTTACTGTAATTGAGGCCGGCCCGTGCTTTGTGGTTCAGAAAAAGACTCCGGAAAAGGACGGGTATACGGCCATTCAAATTGGTTTTGGTGAGAAAAGGGAAAATCTTTTTAACAAGCCCTTAAAAGGGCACTTTAATAAAAGTGGAGTCCGCCCGCTGCGTTACCTGCGTGAGCTGAGAGTGGAGGACCCGGAGGCCTACCAGGTAGGCCAGGAAATCAAAGCCGGCATTTTCGCTGAAGGCGAGAGAGTCGACGTGGTGGGAACCACCAAGGGTAAAGGCTTCGCCGGCGGAATCAAGCGCCACGGTTTTCACCGCGGGCCCATGGCCCACGGTTCGAAGTACCACCGCCGCCCCGGTTCGCTGGGTGCAAAGGGACCGGCCAGGGTGTACAAAGGCAGGAAACTCCCCGGGCACCTGGGCGCGGAGCGGATCACGGTCCAGAACCTCGAGGTGATCAGGGTGGACGGCGACCGCAATCTGCTGGCCCTGAAGGGGGCCGTCCCCGGCCCGAAGGGCGGCCTGGTGCTGGTCAAACCATCCACCAAGAACCGCGGATAACGAGAGACGGGATGCGGGACACGGGACCGAAAACCGGACCCCGCATCCAGCGAAGGAGGATTAATGGCATGCCTACAGTAGCATTGTATAATACAAACGGCGAACAGGTCGGCGAGGTTGAGCTGAAGGAAGATATCTTCGGCGTTCCAGTGCACGGGCCGGTTCTGCACGATGCCGTTGTTATGCAGCTTGCCGGCCGGCGCCGGGGTACCCACGATACCAAAACCCGGGCGGAGGTCCAGGGCGGCGGCAGAAAGCCCTGGCGCCAAAAGGGCACCGGCAGGGCCCGGCACGGCACCATCCGCTCGCCCATCTGGCGCGGCGGCGGGGTTGTGTTCGGACCCCATCCCAGGGACTACAGTTACTCCCTGCCCAAGAAAGTCAGGCGTCTGGCCCTGAAGTCGGCCCTGTCCGCCAAGGTGCAGGCGGGGGACCTGCTTGTTCTGGAAGAGCTCAGCCTGGAGCAGCCCAGGACCAAAGACATGGTCAAAATTTTGAACAACCTCAAGGTGGAAGACGCCCTGGTGGTTACTGCGGACAACGACGCGACTGTTGAAAAATCGGCCCGCAACATCCCGAACATCAAGCCCCTTAAGGCCACAGGCCTCAATGTTTACGACATCCTGGCCTACGATAAACTGGTAATGACCAGGGACGCCGTAGCCAGGGTCGAGGAGGTGTTCGTGTAGTGGAACCCTATGATGTCTTAAAGAAGCCCCTTATCACCGAGAAAAGCACTTCCCTCCTGCAGGAAAACAAGTATACTTTCGAAGTTGACCCCAGGGCCAACAAGACGGAAATCAAGCAGGCGGTGCAGAGCATCTTCAAGGTTAAGGTAGAAAAAGTGAACACCATGCGGGTCAAGGGTAAGACCAAACGGGTCCGCAATATCCCCGGCAAGACGCCTGACCGCAAAAAAGCCATCGTGACCCTGCGTAAAGGCGACAAGATTGAAATCTTTGAAGGTATGTAAAGTGTGCAGTAGAGGAGGTGTACCCCTGTGGCTACAAAAATATTCAAGCCGACTTCACCGGGACGCCGTTTTGTAACCGTCTCAACCTTTGAGGAAATTACCGCAAAGGAGCCGGAAAAATCGCTGTTGGAACCGCTCAAGAGAACCGGCGGCAGAAACAGCAAGGGCAGGACGACAGTC
>FZPS01000198.1_pt55 | contig 25491 bp, 29 predicted proteins | sample 1817821 | NCBI WGS metagenome assembly FZPS01 (sample SAMEA104158645, study PRJEB21678) | metagenome | place: Germany | collected 2015-04-21 | reverse complement strand
ATCATAAACCCTGTCAAAATCAATAGCTGCATCAATTTTACGCAGCAAATGATTTTTAGGAACTAAACTTTCCAAATCAACTATCTGAAGGTTGTTGCGTAAATTCTTTGGCCTTTCTAACATGTATATCACCCAATAATATTTTAACGTAAATAAACCCCACTGTTCAACGATTTGCGTTAAACAGAGGGGTTTTTCGACAGTCTGAAACGGAGTACCTAGGAGTACTCCGCTTGTAAATTATAAGTCAACCTGTTCAAACCGCTTGGCGGCTGTATGATAGGTAAAGAGCATGCCGCTAATATAAAGCACCACTCCCACAACCAAAATTGGCAGCTGTCTCAGCATCTGATCCAGCTCAATACTGTCAAGCCATTCAAAACCCGGCAGATGCACTATTACTTCCATAATCACTACCCCAATTACTGCAGGGACAATTGCTTTCAAGAACGAAGCTCCAACCTTATGAGCGGTTTTAAAGAACTGAGTTAGAAAAATTACATTGAATACAGTATAAACCATGAAACCAAAGCCGTAATATGCCACATTTGCCTCAATTCCAGCAGGGTTTCCCCCCGGAAGCAGTCCAGCCCTTAAAAAAGCAAACGGCAGAGATATAAGCAACTGCCCGATTTGTGCAGCAACCATCATCAGACATTTAGCTTTAACCGTATCCTTCTTCTTAAGGGGCAGCAGTGCGGTATAGTAAATATCATTAGTCTCGCGCCCATACATAAAGGTAATAAACGGACCAAGACAGCCAAAAATAAACACCATTCCATAAGGATATGCAGGTACAATTACCACTGCCCCCAGCAGTGTAAAGATAAATAGATTAGGATGAGCCGCCAGCCGCAGTTCTTTATACAGCAGTTTAAACATCATAACTGCTCCTTTCTGTTCGAATCATTATTTCTTCCAAAGTCAGTTCACCTTTCTCATCTGGTCTACGTAAATGCTGAAAGGACTGAACAAACTCAAATTTTTCAGCACTTTTCAGCAGTGTACCGTCCTTAATATAGGCGATGTCATCGGCACATTTATCAAGATCAGATGTGATATGAGTCGAGAAAAGAATACTCCTCTCGCCGGTTTTTACCAGCTGTCTGAATAAATGGAGCAGATCATCCCTAGAAACAGGATCCAAACCGCTTGTAGGTTCATCGAAAATCAACAGTTCAGCATGGTGTGACAGCGCTAACGCGATCATGTATTTAACTCTCATCCCTGCAGATAGTTCTTTAACTCGTTTCGTGGGATCGAGCTCAAAGGTATCAAGATAGCGCTGGTATGCTCTCTCATCCCAATTTGGATAAAACCGCTTGGTAACAGCAGTAATATCGGACAGTTTCTTATGCATGTAGAAGTCAACCCCACCAAGAACGACACCAATTTTCTGTTTGCACTGCTTTTCGTTTCGGTGAAAATCTTGCCCAAACATCTCTACATAACCCCGGTCAGGATGAACCAGATTCAAGAGCGATTTTAAAGTAGTTGTCTTGCCTGCTCCGTTTTTACCGATCAATCCCATTATTCTGCCCCATTTCAGGGTGAAGGTTATATCCTGAAGCCTAAACTTAGGGTAGTGTTTTGTAAGTCCGTTTACAGCTAGTATGTTCACTTTTCCCCGCCTCCTTTAGGATTAAGAAATGCATCAAAGGCATGTCCAGTCATACTGAGGAATGTTCTGCTGTCAATCAGTGCAATGCCAGCGGTCGCTGGGTTTGTATCACCTAGAACCACTAAAGTATCTCCTGGCTGCAGCTTTAAAGTATCCCTAGCTTTCTTTGGCAGCACTATCTGCCCCCGCTCTCCAATTGTGACGATGCCAAAAATATGCTTGTCCTTAGGCGGAATCGGCATTCCTTCCAGTTCTGGATCGTGGCGGACCAAATCGTTTAAAGAAACATTATATAAATCTGCCAAAGCCTCACAGTTGATAATATCCGGCAGTGACTCGCCGTTCTCCCATTTGGCTACCGCCTGTCGGCTGACACCGATCTTATCGGCTACTTCTTCCTGAGTCATGCTGGATGAGCTGCGCAGATAGCGAAGATTGACAGCGATGTTATTTCTCGTACTTTTCATGTTTTTCATACCCCCTGTTTATATCATACACTGAGTTGCACCGGGATTAAACCAACTGATCTTAACTATTCTTGTTAATGTTGGTTGCGAACCAAAAAGAAAAAACACCGACTGCTTCTGGCTAAAGCTGTCGGCATTTACTATTAGATCTTCAATAAACCGCGAAAACCTCTGGAGCTGTAATATGAGTCGGCACCATTATGATAAACAAAAACCGTGTCGTAGCGGCGGTCGCACAACAGTGCGCCACCGAGCTGTCTTATTTTTTCCGGTGTTTTAACCCAGCTGGATGTTTTTAAATCAAAAGCGCCTAAGGTCTGCAGGTAGCGGTACTGTTCTTCGGTGAGAATTCCAATCCCTATTTCAGCAGCCAGTTCCAGCGCACTGCCCTCAGGGGGGTTCTTTCTCCGGGAAATCCGCGCTTTTCGATCGTAGCAAAGACTTCTTCGTCCAATTGGACTTTCGGGAGAACAGTCTATAAAAATAATTTTTCCTGGTTCGTCCCTAAATTCCACAACATCGGGCTCGCCTCCGGTTCTTTCCATTTTCCAGAGAGAGTGCAGTTTAGCGCTATTGTTTTTCAGCTTACCTTCCACATCAGCCCACTTAATACTAGGGTGACGCTCCCTATGCTGATCAAACCGAATCTGCAGTATGTTCAGGAGTTCTTCCATAGCAGCCTGCTCCTTTCTTCCCTGATCTGTTTTGTGTAAAAAACTACCAAGCTATTCAATAGAAGTAACTTCCTATTTCACGCCGGCATAGTATGGATGGCATAGGTCGAAAGGAGGCTTCACTATGCCATCAACCGCAGTATTCGAGAGCGTTGTTTCACTGTTTCTCATGATCTTAGTCGGTGTCTATACTGCTCGCAAAAAGATCATCACTCCTGATACTAACAACGCTTTAGTTAACCTGTTAATTCAAATTGTCCTTCCGATCATGATCTTATCTTCATTCATTTATTCATACAATGCAGAAATTAAATCTGAAGTAGTCAAAACATTCTACTACAGCCTGACAGCCTATATAACGATGATTATCTGCTCTTATCTGCTCCTAAAGTCGGTTAAAGGCAACAAAAAAACTGTCCTTCACTTTGCCAATGTTTTTCCCAATACCGGTTATGTCGGCTTTCCAGTTCTCCAATCTATCTATGGGCCAGAAGGCATTGTCTATGGTTCTGTTTTTAATTTATTTTTTGTAATATTTGTCTGGACGTATGGCGTGATTATCTATAGGGGTACTCTGGATCGAACGAATCTGCGTCAGGAACTCAAAAAAACCCTCCTTAATCCATCAGTGCTGGCTGTTTATGTGGGAATATTAATCATGGCATTTGATATCCAACTGCCCAATGCGCTTCTCATCAGTATCAGAAATCTCGGCAGCATGACAGGACCTTTATCGATGCTGATCATTGGCGCGATCCTGTCGGGAGCCAAAATAGGCAGTTACACCAAAGACTGGAGATTATACTACGGAGCGGCCTGCAAACTGCTGCTAATCCCCCTAATTGTGTATTCGCTCACGCTGTTAACTGGTCTAACCTCTACAGCGGTCAATTCGGTAATCATTATGACTGCAATGCCCGCTTCGGCAATGACCTCGATCTTTGCCCAAAGCTTCAACAACGAGAAAGATTATGCAGCTGTGATCGTTTCGCTTACCACTTTGATTTCAATGGTAACAATCCCACTGCTCCTTGAAATAATTTTATAATAAAGGGAGCGAAGATCCGCTCCCTGCTTGCTCGTTCTTTTTGCGGTCAGTCACCAAAACCTGCCATCCGCTCCAAAATTACCTGAATCGTAGCGGCCACTTCATCAATCGCCTCGGTGGGTTCAGCAGCACCGCTGATGATCCATTCAATTACATTTCCTAGTCCAGCAGTAAAAAGTTCTCTGGTCAGCCATTGCTCAACTTCCCAATTCTCGGTCATTTCCTTATAAATTTGGTAACTTTCAAAATCCGGCGTAACCGCTGCGGCATACTGAGGGATCTCAATATCAATAGAACGGGGGAAAGCGATCAGATTATGCAGCTCCACGCCTGCTGCTGGTTTCGCTGATGTTACCGGTACCGCCTAGATCCTCTAAGTTCGCGCACACCACTCCAGATATTATCACCAACATGACAGCAACCAGCAGCGCTTTTTTCACAGAATTCCTCCTCAGTATTTTATTCACTTCCCTTACAAATATTAATTCAAACAATTTTTCTACATACCCCTGCTGGCTAACTTCTGCATTTTTGAATTGTTTCCTTTTCTTAGCAAAAAACTGCTGAAACGATTGGCTCCAGCAGTTCTATTTCAATACAAATTGTTCCATTAACTTGTCTATGATCGTTTTTGCTGTCGGTGGACAGCCTTTGATGTGACGGGTAAACCCCCCGGTGCAGCTGCCGATTCCCACTGCCGAATCGCCTGTCATACCTTGATAACCCTGTCCAATTACCAGTTTAGTGTTGATCCGATCCAGCAAGCCCTGATCATCCAATCTTGCCAGAGCGTGAATGGCACTTCCATAGCATGCCGAGCAGGCATCCAGGTCATCAAGATACCGAGCTAATTGAGCTACCTCCCGCGAATGGGGAATCTTTTTGGAGTGTTTTTGAGGGTTCAGCTCCACAACTTGCTCCTTATTTTCAAGACACTTGCCAACGCCGAGCTCCTCAGCCATGGTAATGTACTCAATCTCCTCAGGGCTGTATCCCAATAGTTCGGCAGCATAGGAGTCCACCAAGACCGGATCGAAACCGACAATAATCCGATCCATCTGTACCGGATTGCCGCCTTCTTCAAAATTTAAGTCTCCAACTAAGCCGTCTACGATTATCAAATCTGTCTTGATCGCTTTGTTTAAAACGGCAATAGGTTTGTGCAGTCCCAGGCGGTGGAAGCGGCGCTTTTCAGAATTTGGGATGCATCCTTTTAAATTTTTGAGGGCACAGGTAATCTTGGTTTGGCAGTGTCCTTTTAATACAGGCATATTGATTAAGTAATCCACACCACGCACCGCATCGCAGACAGCGATCTCAATACCATCAACAGTCACGCTGGAATAAGCATCCCGCTGGAGATCGATTAAAGGCACACCATACTTTTCTGATAGCTGTGTATAACCACAGACTGAAAACGCCCGCGCTGTACTTTCTCCAATCCAGGAACCTTCTAAAATAACAATATCAGTAAAGCCCTGGGCTTTAAGATATGCGATCACTGCCTCGCAGAGTTTTTCTGAGGTGGTGGCTCCTAAATCGGCTGGTTTGGCTACCACTAAATTTGGTTTAATCCCGATGCGGGCATTTTTATCAATCCGTTCTTCAATTTTAACCTTCGAAAATAGTTTATTAATCATTTCATCAGGGTTGTCCCCATAAATTACATACAGCTTTTGAGCATCACAGTTCATTTTTACCTCCCAAACCTGCTTTTCAAGTTACCGTGGTCTCTTAAATACAGCGATTACCTTTCGGCTTGAGCCATAAGCCTGATTAGTGGTAAAAACGCTTACCAGCTCCCATCCGTCCCGACCGGAAGCATTCAGCGACTCATCAAATCTGGTGATATCAAGGACGCCACCCACAAAGCCTTTGCTGTCAAACTCAAGCGTTTTATATTCCCATTGGGTTCTGGTGAGCATATTCAGGACTCCTCTCATCTAGTATTTCTGCTCGCTATTGCTGTTTCTTAAGCAAAAACCCTAAAATCTCCTCTAATTTTTGGTATAATTCAGGATTTTTGATGCTTCTTTCCCTTCGCGGCAGATCAATTATTATTTCCCGGTAAATATTTGTTGGTTTATCAGTAAGGACAATGATCCGATCCGCCTGCATCACTGCTTCTTCCGGATCATGGGTGATCAGAAGAATTGCAAACTTTTCTTCTGCATGACGCTCAAAAATCAACTCCTGCAGCTGATACTTCAGAGCAAGATCCAAAGACTTGAATGGTTCATCCATCAGCAGCAGCTGTGGCCTAATGGATAACGCGCGAACTATCTCCAGTCTCTGCTTCATCCCACCGCTCAGCTGAGCAGGATAGACGTTTCTATATGGCTCTAGACCTGTCCTTTGAAGCAAATTATCCCTTACCTCTGCAGCTTCTGACGGCAGTAAAAAATTGTGCTGAACAAAACTCAGATTAGCCTCGACGGTTTTCCAGGGCAGCAGCCGCGGTTCTTGAAAAATGTAGGCTGTTCTGAGACCCTGCTTCTGATTCACATCACCCTGGTCCGGATCTAACAGTCCTGCAACAATGTTTAATAGAGTGGTCTTCCCACAGCCGGAAGGTCCAACTAATGCAATAACTTCACCAGCATAAACTGAAAGGGAAATATCTGCAAGCACTTTCAGGCCGCCATTTTTGCTTCTAAAACTCTTATATACTCTGCGAAGTTCTAAAATTTCTGCATTCTTACCCATGCTGTTTCCACCTTGTCACCTTTTTATTTAAAGGATATAGCAGCCCATACTCAAACACCAGCATTACTAAGACTAAAATGATTGTCCAAGCAAACAATTTTTCGGTTTCAAGATTGGCATTGGCCATGCTTAAAGCAAATCCAATCCCGCTTGAGCTGCCAATAAACTCAGCAAAAATAGTTGATTTCCAAGCAAAGGATAAACCTAAGCTGAGGGCAGAAACAAAATGAGGAACTAATGCCGGCAGATAAATATTAGTAATGATTTTGGTTTTAGAACAGCGGTAGACCACAGCCATTTCTACAAGGTTGACATCAATACTCTCCAGACCTGTAAAAATATTAATAAAAACAATTGGGAAAGTTACAATGAAAATTAGAAAAACAGGAGTTAAATCATCTGCTATCCCAAACCAGAGCACAGCCAACACTACCCAAATCACCGGTGGGATGATCTGAACAACTGTAATCACCGGCCGGATTAGGCTCTGCAGAAAATGGCTGGCCTTCAACAGCAGTGCGGTTAACAGCCCAAATACCAGGGCAGCTGCATATCCTGCGGCAGTCCTGCGGAATGTAATGATTGTATTTGTCCACACCTGTCCTGACTCCACTAAGTGTTTAAGGGCTCCAAGAGTTTCCTTTGGAGAAGGCAGGATCAGTGGATGATATTTTTTTGCTAAAATATTCCACAAAATAAGCACTACTAGAATACCAGTAGTGCTTATTAGGGCTTTCTTGAGTACATGATTTAATTTAGAAGTAAAATTGTTCATCAGGAAGCTTACCACCTATCATCTCTGGATAGAGTTCAATGATAGCATTAAAATACACTTCTATCAATGCCCGGGTCTCATCATCGGGGTAAACATTCAAGTTGATCCGGGTAAATGATTCTTCAACAACAGCTGCCGGCTGACCAAAGTACTTTTCGGCATAACGTGCGGCATCTGCTGGATTAGCTTTCACCCACTCTACTCCCTGCTGATAATAAGCTTTAAGTGCTGCAATCAGATCGGGATTATCCTCAGCTAAGTCCCCTCTAACAAACAAGCCGACAAAAGGAATCCGATTATCGCCGTCATGAAGCTTGGCCCACTCTTCCTGCAGATCGAAGGACAAAACAGCCTGATCATAATTGTTGAGGGTAGTGGTGACCATCGGCTCAGGCAAAACGATCGCATCCAGCTGCCCTAATTGAAAACTCTTTGCCGCGTTGGCAGATGGCGCATAGACATATTCAACCTCATCAGGATCAACACCGTTGTGGATCAGAAAATATCGGGCTAAGAAGTCTAGGGGGCCGCCCATGAGAGGCAGACTCAATGTTTTACCTATCAAATCGGACCAGCTTTCCGCTTTAAAACCACTGGTCAACAGATAGTCGATTCCCCAAATATTGGTGTTGACTAATCGTACATCGATTCCTTTGTTGTAGGCTTTTGCTCCCACATTAACCCCGGTTACCAGCATTTCAATGTCTTTTTGAGCCATTAGCGCAAGTCCCCGTTGATGATCGGGAGAAACCCTGATATCCAGTTCTACTTTATCTGCTAAAACTCCTTGTTCTTTCATCCAGATTAAAGGAAGGGCGCCAACTGTGGGCGGAGTTTGAATGATAATTGTATCAACCTCAGTACCCACAGTTAGGCTGGAGCCAAGCAGAACCAGAAGAACCGCAGCTATTATCATTGCTAATCTCTGTTTTGTTTTCATGACAGATTACCTCCTGTTAGGAGAGTTTATCGAGCTTGATAGGTAGTATGCAGCAGTTCATGCGACTTACCGCTTAAAGGTTCACCGAGATATTCTTCGTACAACTTGAGGACATCTGGATTTTCATGAGATTTACGGATTGTGCTGGTTTGATCGATGCTGGATAAACCAGCAGCGCGTTTCTTTTTGATTTCGAGGTTGGTTGGGATTGGCTGACCACCACCGCCAACACAGCCATGGGGGCAGGCCATAATTTCGATCCAATCGTATTCGGATTTGCCTGCTCTAACATCATCAAGAACTTTAGCAGCATTAGCTAGACCGCTTACTATCGCAATTTTATATGTGCGGTCAGCAATTTCCACCTCAGCTTCTCTAACACCCATGATTCCAAGTTCTAATTTATCCAAGGTCTCTCCGGTTAATACTTCTTTCACAGTCCGCAGTGCAGCTTCTGTTACACCACCGGTAGTACCAAAGATAGTACCGGCACCAGTAGCACTGCCCATGATCTGATCATATTCTTCATCTGCTAAGTTTACAAAATCAATTCCAGCCTCTTTGATCATCCGCGCCAGTTCCCGGGTGGTTAATACCGCATCGGTATCCTGGAAACCACTGTCGCGATGTTCGTCACGAGAGCTTTCAAACTTCTTAGCGGTACAAGGCATTATAGATACAGTAAAGATATTTTTTGGATCGATCTCAGCCTTTTCAGCATAGTAAGTTTTTGTAATTGTTGAGAACATCTGCTGCGGAGACTTTGCTGTTGATAAATGCTCCAGCAAATCTGGATAATTCTGCTCTGCATATTTAACCCATCCTGGACAGCAGGAGGTAATATGGGGCAGGTTTTTATTGCCTTTGATCCTGTTGATAAACTCGTTGCCCTCTTCCAAGATCGTTAAATCTGCGCTGAACTCAGTAGAGAACACCTTATCAAAACCGAGTCTTCTTAAAGCTGCAATCAATTTTCCGGTTACTACAGTACCAGGTTCAAAGCCAAACTCCTCACCAATACTAACTTGAATTGTGGGAGCAGTCTGTACAACTACATGCTTCTCCGGATCAGCTAATGCATCCCAGACCTTCTCAATATCATTAACCTCAGTAATGGCGCCAACGGGGCAGATTGCAGCACATTGTCCGCATTTTGCACAGTTAACCTCACTTTGAGGCAGATCAAAAGCAGTAGTTACTACTGAATCAAAACCACGTCCTGAGAACTCTAAAGTGCCGAGTCCTTGAATCTCTTCGCAAACCCGGACACAGCGGCCGCAGAGAATGCACTTATTCGGATCACGCTTGAGGGCAACTCCTGCAGTATCAAGAGGCACCTCGCGTTTTTCACCTGCAAACCTATTCACTGACTCCCGAGTGATTCCCAGATTATAGGTGAGATCCTGCAGCTCACAGTTTCCACTGCGGTCGCATCCCAGACAATCATTGGGATGATTCGCCAGGAGTAACTCCACATTCATCTTTCTGGCTTTACGGGCCTTAGCACTGCGGGTGCTGATTTTCATTCCGTCCTGTGCAGGAACTACACAAGACGCCAGCAGCCGATTGGAATCTAGATCTTCCACTACACATACCCGGCAGGAACCATGTAATGATAAATCCGGATGATAACATAATGTGGGAATTTCAACTCCAGCCTTTCGAGCTGCTTCCAAAATGGTAGTACCAGCTTCTACCTCTACAACTTGATCATCTATCGTTAAGGTGATCTTGTTCATCAACCTACACTCCTTTCTAATCCCGCTTCTTAACCCTGTGCAATTGCACCGACCGGACACTTCTCGGCACAGGCGCCGCAGCTGATGCAGAGCTGAGAATTAATAACATGCGGCTGCTTCCGTTCACCGCTGATTGCTCCTGTCGGACAAACTCTGGTGCACGCTGTACATCCAATACAAGTTTCTGGGTCAATTACATAAGCAGCGCTCATACCAGCACAGACATTAGCAGGACAACGTTTATCCTTAATATGGGCTTCGTACTCTTCTCTGAAATACTTTAACGTGCTGAGCACAGGGTTCGGAGCAGAACCTCCTAACTGGCATAAGGATGTACTGACAATATGATCACCCAGCTCTTCTAACAGCTCCAAATCACCTTCCCTACCCTCTCCTGAGCAGATACGGTCGAGAATTTCTAACATACGTTTAGTACCTTCCCGACAAGGGGTGCATTTACCGCAGGATTCGCTCTGGGTAAACTGGAGGAAGAAGCGGGCTACGTCAACCATACAGGTAGTTTCGTCCATAACTACCATACCACCTGAACCCATCATGGCTCCGGCTTCCTGCAGGGATTCATAATCGATTGGCAGATCTAACAGGTCAGCTGGAATACATCCACCTGAAGGACCGCCGATTTGAACCGCTTTCAGTTTTCCGCCATTGCTGACCCCGCCGCCGATATCATAGATAATCTCTCTTAAAGTCATTCCCATTGGAACTTCTACTAAACCAGTATTATTGATTTTACCAGTTAAAGCAAATACTTTAGTTCCAGTAGATTTTTCTGTTCCAATTGCCCTATAAGCATCTGCACCGTTCCGGATAATATCTGGTACATTACCAAAGGTTTCCACGTTATTAATATTTGTAGGCTTGCCCCACAAACCGGATACAGATGGGAACGGTGGTTTCGGCCGAGGCATTCCGCGTTTACCTTCAATCGAAGCCATCAATGCTGTTTCTTCACCGCAGACAAAAGCTCCAGCACCTTTTTTAATCTTCAAATCAAAATTAAAGCCGCTTCCGAAAATATTTTCACCTAAGAATCCATATTCTCTTGCCTGTTCTAACGCAATCTCGAGGCGGCGAATTGCCAGGGGATACTCGGCGCGAACATAAATGTAGCCCTCATCAGCACCAATAGCATAGGCTGCGATAATCATTCCTTCAATAATGCGATGGGGGTCACCTTCAAGCAGACTCCGATCCATAAATGCACCGGGGTCTCCCTCGTCAGCATTGCAGATTACGTATTTCTTGTCACCTGGGGTTTGTCTGGTAAACTCCCACTTTAAGCCAGTTGGGAATCCAGCACCACCACGACCGCGGAGGCCTGATTTTTTAACTTCAGCAATCACTTCCTCCGGCGTCATTTCGGTTAGCGCTTTTCCACAGGCTTCATATCCACCAACTGCTATATACTCCTTTATGCTTTCCGGGTTAATTCTGCCGCAGTTGGCCAATACAATCCTATGTTGTTTTTTATAGAAGTCTATTTCGCTGTAAGCAGGTATTTTTTTCTCGGTTCCCAGCTCAGTATAAAGCAGTCTTTCCACAACTCTGCCTTTAAGCAGGTGTTCTTCTACAATCTCATTGATGTCATCTGCTTCAACTTGGCAATAGAATACCCCTTCAGGATAAACAATTACGATGGGACCCTTTTCACAAAATCCATGACAACCTGTTTCAACAACCTTAACTTCATCCTGTAAGCCAGATTCCTCTAGTTTTGCTGTTAATCTGCTTTTGATATTATTAGAACCGGAGGAAACACAGCCTGTTCCTGTACAAATCAAAACATGAGAGCGGTAAAATTTGGGGTTCACGACTATATTCCTCCTTCCTCTAAGCGGGCAATGGCCAAATCTTCCACAACATTGCCATTAACCACGTGCTCAACAATAATTCGCTCTACGTCTTTTGGTGTTACCTTTCCATAAGTTATCCGTTCTTTACCGGGTAACTCTACATCCAGGAGGGGCTCCTGTTCACACATGCCGATACATCCGGTTTGGGTTGTGATAACATCCAAATTGCGTTTTTCCAGTTCCTGCAGAACAGCTTGGAGGATCTCACGAGCACCAGCAGCGATTCCACAAGTGCCCATGCCAATAATAATCTTTGGTTTGCCTTCGCTGTTTCTTGCAGCAAGTTCCTTTTCAAGTTCTGCTCTTAATTTTCTCAGCTCTTCAAGTGATTTCACTGATCACTCACCTCCATATAGGTCATCCAATCCTTCATATATAAATCCTTTCAGCCAGCTGACCACAGCTCGGTGATTAACAGCAACTCCGCCTAATTCCTTCTTAATAACTCGGGTATCAAGTGCAAAAGTTTTAGCTTTATATTGATGATGATAAACGATGTCAATTTCAGGATTAAGAACAATCAGTCCAAGCAGAGTTCCTGCTAGATCTCCTAACGGAGGTCGATCGATATGGCTGTAGCGGAAAGTCGCAGTAACTTCTGTGCCTCTGCCAACTGTGGAGTTTACCTTAAGTTCCCCACCGCTTCTCCGAGCCGCCTGGGAAAAGAGGGCAAGACCTAACCCTACTTCCCGTGTCTTGCGCGAAGTATAAAATGGATCAGTTATCTGGTTTAAGTGTTTTGGGGCAATTCCACTGCCGTTGTCGCTGATTACAATCGTTAACAGATCAACTGCTGGATTTTCATCAATACTGATACTGATCAGCGAAGCAGAAGCTGCGATAGAATTTTGAGCGATGTCCAAAATATGCAGTGATAGTTCACGCATAAGCTCTCCTAAGGTTAGCCGTTACTGCGAAACAGCAGCGTGAGCATCCGCTTTTTTGTCCGCACTCTTACCTCTGTACCCATTCAAAACTTCAGCAACACTGTTTGGGGTGAGGCGGCCGTGAGTATCGTCGTTAATCATGATTACCGGCGCTAATCCGCACGCACCAATGCAGGCTACTGTTTCTAGGGTGAATTCTAAATCCTCAGTAGTCCCGCCGCTCTGGATACCTAATTCCTTTTCAATTGCTTTCAGAACTTCAGCTCCACCTCTCACGTGGCAGGCTGTTCCGGTGCAGACCTTGATTACATTTCTGCCCCGCGGCTGCAGATGGAATTGGGTATAAAAAGTTACTACACCATAAACTTTAGCAGGCGACAATCCTAGATGTTTGGCAATTTCGTTTAATACATCTTGGGGTAAATAGCCATACTGTTCTTGCGCATCTTGAAGTATCGGAATTAAATTGTGGGGTTCTTTGGTGTAATTGCTTAAGATCTCGTTTAACGGTTCGAGATACTTTTCATAACTTTCTTTTCCATGACCACACACACAACCCATAACTTCCCCATCCTTTCTATTCATCTTAACTATATTGTGATTATTTTAACATGCCCTTACATAAAATTAACCCGCCGGTCAGCAGGGTTTGTTAGTGATTTCACACACTTTTACTTAATTATACGTTTGCTGATTGCATTTGTCAATAGCATTAAGCGCTATTTTTCACAATATCGATCTAAGCAAACTATGCAGTTGATCGTTAATAACAAAACCTCCTGCTCTGCTGCATCTGCCTATATCATCTAGGTAGTGACTGTCAGAACCTTGAATATACATATATTGATTCAGCTCTGGGTGAATACGGAGAAACTCTACTGGATCCGTGTTTGGTGAAACTTCTATCACCTTGATTTCTGCATTCGGCGGAATAAACCCTAAGTGAGTGAGAACGCTGTTTGACTTCCGATCAACATGAGATGGTATAACAACTCCCCCTAATTTGGTTGCTGTCTCAACTATTTCGGTAAAGGTAAGCATTGATGCAGCTGCTAATAGCCGTTCTTCTTTAGCAATATACTGATCATTAATATCAGTAAGCAGTTGATACCCAAAGTATTCCTCATCATTTTGCAAATCAGGTAGATTTTGTGCAACTATGCTTTCCATTTCCTGCAGTGGTTCGAGACTGGGAAAATAACACAGCAGGTGCACTTCCTCTCGGGTCTCAACTTCCATCGCCGGTATCAGTTTAATTCCAGACCGCTCGGCCAATTTCCGGGCAACTGGGATGTTGCCTGCACTGTTATGATCAGTGATCGCGATATAATCCAGGCCAGCTTTCACCGCTTGTTTGATAATGTTGCCGGGAGTCATCAGTAAGTCAGCACAGGGGGATAAACAGCTGTGGATATGCAGATCGCACCTCAGGTTTTTTCTCGGGTTCATTAATTATCCTCCAGTTTAGACTAGAATCCTAATTCAATCAGCTTGCGGATAAGATCAATAGCAGTCAATGGCGTCCGCAGGAGATTGACTTCTTTCTCCTGTGCTCTTTGAACTGCTGCCGCCTCTATTTCAAAGTCCTCGACAACAATTACTGCTGCTAAATCACCTAAACTAGCTACAGCAACTACATTTTGATGTCCCTGAATCGTAACCCATAAATTACCAGCTTTGGCTTTTGCCATAACATTGCTGAGGAGATCCCCTACATACACACCGGATATGTCTCTATCAAAGGGACCTGCAAGCACTTCTAGTTCAAGTTGTTTTATAAGCTCTTTTACATTCATTTGTTCTGATCACCTGTCCTTAACAGTCTTTTTCCGTTTTTCATAACTGGCGGCAGTTCATGAAACAATGCGGATAGTTTCTCTGCCAAATCACCCATTTGCTTTCGCAACAGAAAAATACAGTCGCTCCGACTAGCTAATCCAGTCACTATATCCTCCGCTAAAGTTTTGCAGTCAGGTGCGCCGCAGGCAGCACAATCCAATCCTGGCAGAACTGCAATTTCTTCTTCTAACTGAGTCAGTTTTTCCATAGCCTTTTCAAGATCGCTGTCTAACTGACCAATCTGCAGTGGTTCAAACTTTCCTGGCAGATCAAAATCATAACTATTGTGTTCCTGCACAACCATCTGCTCACCTTTAGCTCTTAAGCGGCGCAGATCGTAGCGCGCTTGAAATGGGTTGACCACATTAAATATTCCACCAACGCAGCCGTATTCACAAGCTGAAAGTTCGAAATACCTCACACCCTTTATATTGTTGCGTGACAGCTCATTGAGGAGAGCCCTCACCCGGTGAATGCCGGAAACAGACAAACTGTGGCTCTGAATCTTTTCATGCAAGAGCTTGACTTCACCGCCGCTCTGTCCCCAACCGATTCCCAGATATGGAATTGATGCTCCATCCTTAGCTGTGTCTTGATGTTTATCTAATACTGCTAAAACAGCTTGATATGCCTGGGATACAGCTATCGTTTTATCGATCGGGCTCTTATCTATTCCTACCGGATCAAAAGTAGTGGTGTTTTTTCCAGGACAGGGTGTTATGAAAAATATGCCAACATCTTCTGGTCTTACACCTTTTGCAGCAGCATCTTTTCTCGCTTTTTCCGCCATCGCATCTGTCGGAGCTTTTAACGGAAGCAGATGCTCGGTCAGTTCTGGATACATCAGCTTGATCAGCCGAACTACCACAGGACAAGAAGAGGAGATATAAATGCCTGGATTAGCTTTTAAGAACTCCGACGTTTTCCTGCTTAAGGCTTCAGCAGCTAGGGATACATCTAATGCCTCTTTAAAACCGAGTTTTAAAAGAGCTTTTTTAACTTTAAGTGGGCTAATTCCTTTAAACTGACCGTAAAAGCTGGGGGGAATTAGTACGATGGGATACTGATACTGAGTGACATCTGCCAGTCCGGCTGTTAGAGAATACTTAGCGTGATAAGCACAAATCCGGATGCATTCTGCACAGTCTATGCAGAGCTCATCCCTGATCAAAGCTTTACCGTTGTGAACTCTAATTGCCTTGGTCGGGCAGTTTTTGACACAGTTGGTACACCCCTCGCACAATTCTTCCTTCAACAGCACTGAGTGTTTTCTCACGCCTTTCACTCCCATTGGCTAAGTTGCGCAGACACTATAAGTAAATCACAGCAGTAAATTTAGTTTTCTGGCCTTTCCCCGTCTCAACCTCAAGTTGATCAGAATAATGTCTGATGTTGTTCAAACCCATACCAGCTCCAAAGCCCATATCACGAACATAATCTGCAGCGGTGGAATAACCGGGTTGAAAGGCCCGCTCCAAATCATCAATACCAGGACCTAAATCCTCTGCAACCACCCTAATTTGCTCAGAAGAAATATAGACGGTGATCTCTCCCCCGAGTGAGTGAATAATAATATTCATCTCCATTTCATAGGTGACAATTGTTACTCGACGATTGATATCTGACTTGATTCCCAGCTTCCGTAAAATTTCTTTTAAATTACTGGAGGTCTCACCGCCGCGGGAAAAATCCCCTTTTGCTATTTTGTTTCGTAAAATAATCTGCTCCTGCATTTAAACCCTCCGCTTAGTCGATGCTGCGCATGGTTTCCGAACCCAGACCTGCTTTGTATAAACGGCCGCAGCACTCAAACATGGATAATGGTGACAGATACAGATTGATTCCCTTTTCTTTAGCTAAGTCAATTGTTTCTTTCGGCGGTCTCTTGCCCCTAACAAATATTATAAATTTAATATCCGTCATCTCCGCTGTGCGAATAACTTGGGGATTGGTCAATCCGGTTAAGAGCATAGTTTTTTCCTGTGAAAAAGCCAGCACATCGCTCATTAGGTCACAGCCGCAAACTGTTTCAATTTGATAATCCGGATCGTCAATAACCACTAAGGGTTCCAAGTCGATTAGCGAAATGATATCAACCAGTTTCACCTAGATTCTCCCTTCAAACAGCTGTTAAAACTTTATTTGCACCTTTTTTCACAATCATTGGTGTAAAAACAAACATATTTTGTTCTTTTATTTATATTTTATCATATTAGACAGCACTTAGCAATCTGAAGTGCTTTGACTGAGGAAGCAGTATGAAGGTATAATAAGGTAAAGATCAGACTGCCTAGGAGGATTTCATGAAGGAACGTAAATGCATTTTATTCGATTTAGATGGAACTTTAAGTGATCCCGGTGAAGGAATCATTAACTCCTTAATTCACGCTTTAAAGCATTTCGGAATTGAGGGAGATCCAGCGATCCTGCGCAAATTTATTGGTCCCCCACTGACAGAGTCCTTCAAAGAACATTTTAACTTTGATGACGAGCAGACAGCGGAAGCAATCCGTATTTATCGGAAGTATTTCCATGATCACGGAGTGTTGAAGAACGAGATTTATCCGGGAATCCCTGAGCTGCTGCAGGACCTGACTAAAACAGGTAAAACCCTCGCTGTTGCTACCACTAAACCAGAGGTTTATGCACATCAGGTCTTGGAATACTTTGAAATCGATCGCTTTTTCCAAAAAGAACTGGTGGTTGGCAGCTACCTGGACGGCAGACGCACAAATAAGGCGGAGCTGATTGCCACTGCCATTAAGCGCCTGGGTGGAGAGCCTCAAGACAAGGTCATGGTAGGCGATCGCAAATTTGATATCATCGGTGCTAAGGCTAACGGCATAGACGTGATCGGTGTTACCTATGGGTATGGTGAAAGGGATGAAATTGAGGCTCACGAACCAACAGCAATCGCTGCGTCTGTAGATGAGCTGAGAGAACTGCTCCTTGGTTAGTTTAATAACACGAAATCCCTGTTTGGTTTCCAAACAGGGATTTTTACATATAACTTTAAAGAACGTAGCTCTCTAAAGCTTCAATGTCTTTAACGATAATCACTCTATTGCCTACCAGTTCGATGTAACCTAATTCTTTAAACTCGCCAAGCTTTCTGGTAATGGTTTCCCGCCTCAATCCGGAATAATTGCCGAGCTCTTCTCTGCTCATGGACAGTTCCAGCCTGATGCCTTCTTCTGTCTCCACACCAATTCTTTTTACAAGTTTTAACAGCAGTCCGGCTGTCTTCATCGAGGCGTTGCTGGTTGCTAGTCTCTGAATCAGTTCCTCAGCCCAGCGAATTCTTTCAAAACTTTTCACTAACACACTGCGCAGCACAACCGGTGAGTTGTAAAAATACTTGTCAAAGGTAGACTTAGGGATCACCACTACCTTACAGTCAGTGAGCGCCTGACCGATGTAGCGATAAGGGGTCTGCACTAATAGATTTAACCCTCCCACAAAGTCACCATCCCGATAAATATAGAAGATCTGCTCTTCACCATCAACTGTGTTGACAAAAATTTTCATCTGACCTTCATAGATCAAATACATAAAATCGGGAGCATCGCCGGTCTTAAAAATCAATTCGCCGGCCTTAATATTTGACAGGATTACTTCATTCAGCACAGCCTCAACATCCTGCTCATCCACATCATTTAACAGCGGGAGTTGGCGCAGAGCTTGAAACATCTCTGCTTTTTCCTGCTCCGATGCAACTTCGTTCTCTTTTAGCTGTTTAAATTTCTCCTGCCTGACCCTTTCCCTTTCAGCCCGCTCCTGCCGCAGCTCTTCTGCAAAGAGTTTATTCGCATAAATCTCCAATTCCTTGGCGCGCTTTTTATCCATAGGCTCTACTCCCTCTAGTCGATAGGGTATCCCCAACTCGTGATATTTCTTAACCCCAGATGTATGGTAGGGCAAAATCTCGATTCGGTCCACTTTATTGCGGATCGGCTTTAAAATGCGGATAAACTTCTCCATTGATTCCTCGTCGTCAGTGAGGCCCGGAACCATAACGTGACGCACCCAGATCTGCCCACTAAAACCATTGCGTTCTAAGCGGTTAAGAAATTCAAGATATGCATCAAACCCATCGATAGTAGTCAAGTCTTCAAAAGACTGCCTGTCAAATGCTTTGACGTCTAAAATTAAAGTGTCTACCAATGGAAGAATCCGCGAATAAAACCGTGGATTGCCAAACCCAGAGGTGTCTACACAAGTATTATACCCTTCCTGCTTGAGCAGTTTCAAGCACTGATATACAAACTCTCCCTGGAGTAATGGCTCTCCACCTGAGAAGGTTACCCCACCTTCTTCTCCATAATAGGAACGATACCTGCCAGCAAACTTAAGAATATCCTCGGGAGTCATAACCTGACCCCCAACCCTTTTTAGCGTGTCAGGGTTGTGGCAGAAAGCGCAGCGAAGGGGACACCCCTGCAGGAAAAATATCGTACGTGTCCCCGGACCATCCAACAAGCCCATGGTTTCAATAGAGTGTACAAATCCCTGCATAACATGTCCCCCTCCATCTTAGATTATTTATACCGCTTCATGAAATGTTCTGCTGATAACATCCAGCTGATGTTCTCTGCCAAGGCTATTGAATCTTACCGCATAGCCAGATACTCGAATTGTGAGATTTGGATATTTATCCGGGTTCTCCATGGCATCGATCAGAAGCTCCCGATCAAGCACATTGACATTCAGATGGAAAGCTCCCTGATTAAAGTATCCATCGAGAATATTAGTCAGGTTAGTAATGCGCTCGGCCAAGTTTTTGCCCAAAGCTCCCGGCACGATCGTGAAAGTATTGGAAATTCCATCCTGGTTCACATTCTTGAATGGCAGTTTAGCTACTGAGTTCAGCGAAGCCAAAGCGCCCATTGTGTCTGCTCCGTTCATTGGATTTGCACCCGGTGAGAATGGTTCACCTTTCTTACGGCCATCTGGAGTAGTTCCGGTTTTCTTACCGTACACTACATTGGAAGTGATGGTCAGAAGCGAAAGGGTGTGTTCAGCATTTCTGTAAGCTGGGTGCTTTCTTAAAGCTTCCATGAAGTACTTGTTGACCTCAACAGCAATTTGATCAACCCGATCGTCATCGTTTCCATAGCGTGGGAAAGTACCTTCAACCTCAAAGTCCACTGCAATTCCATCTTCATTGCGAATCGGTTTAACCTTTGCGTGTTTTATGGCGGACAGGGAGTCGGCAACGATAGCCAAACCAGCAACACCGAAGGCGATATATCTGTGGACATTGGCGTCATGAAGCGCCATCTGCCCTGCCTCGTAGGCGTATTTATCATGCATGTAGTGAATAGTGTTCATGGTATTCACGTAAATCTCTGCCAATTTGTCCATAACCTTTTTAAAGGATTCCCAAACTGTGTCGTAATCCAAAACTTCCTGCGTATTAAGTTCAATACCTGGAAGAACATGCATTGGTTTACCAGTATCTTTCTCTAATCTAATTTCATCATACCCGCCGTTAATAGCATAGAGGAGTGCTTTAGCGAGATTCGCCCTAGCGCCAAAGAACTGCATATCTTTGCCTACCCGCATAGCTGAAACACAGCAGGCGATAGCATAATCATCACCATAGATTGGCCGCATCAAATCGTCATTTTCGTACTGAATGGAATCAGTTTTGATGCTGACATAGGCGCAGTATTCTTTAAATGCTCTCGGCAGATCGTTAGACCATAAGATAGTAATATTTGGCTCTGGGGCAGTACCTAGATTGAACAGTGTATGCAGGAAGCGATAAGCAGTTTTGGTTACCAAAGTTCTGCCGTCTTCTCCCATACCGCCGATAGACTCGGTTACCCAAGTTGGGTCTCCCGCAAACAGCTGATCGTACTCTGGTGTTCTCAAATGTCTCACCAGACGCAGTTTAATTACTAACTGATCAATAAGTTCTTGGGCTTGCTTTTCATCAATTAAGCCTCTCTTCAGATCTCGTTCAATGTAAATATCTAGGAAAGCGGTATTTCTACCGAGACTCATTGCTGCCCCGTTATTTTCTTTTACAGCAGCAAGATAGCCAAAATACAGCCACTGCACAGCTTCCTGAGCATTGCGGGCAGGTCTCCCGATGTCGTAACCGTATTTAGCAGCCATTGATTTCATCTCATCTAACGCGCGAATCTGTTCGGTAAGCTCTTCCCGCATTCTGATCATATCTTCAGTAGCAGGACCTACAAGATTTTCCTTGTCCTTGATGCGCATTTCTTTAAGATAGTCAATGCCGTATAGAGCGACACGACGGTAATCACCGATAATTCTACCGCGGCCATAGGCGTCAGGCAGTCCGGTCAGCAGCCCAACTGTGCGAACTTTTCTCATTTCGGTTGTATAAGCATCAAATACACCTTGATTGTGAGTTTTCCTATATTCGTTAAAATGGGCTTCTAATTCTGGATCCATTTCCAGACCATAGGCTTCCAAAGCGTTTTTCAGCATGCGAAAACCGCCGTAAGGATTCATAATTCTCTTCAACGGCTCATCTGTCTGTAGACCCACAATTACCTCTTTATCTTTGTCAATATAACCTGGATCAAAATTATCAATACCGCTGAAACGCTCTAAATCCACGTTGATTGTCTTGTTTCTGATCTCATTTTGGATCAGCTTATCGACTTTTTCCATAATACTAGCGGTATCGCCAGTCGGACCTTCCAGAAAACCCTCATCTCCTTCATAGGGAGTGTAGTTCTTCTGAATGAAATCCCGCACATCAATTTCTTCAGACCAGTTACCAGGTATAAAGCCTTCCCAGGCTCTGGCCATTTCCCCGCGTAAAAACAAGTTTTCTTTCATATCATACTCACCTTCCTATTCATAAAGCCAGCCGAGATGCTGGTTACAATCCTTAGTCACAAGGTTATTATAGGCTATATCAAAAAAATTTGCTGTGACCTAGATCACTTTGGCAGGTTTTGATAATGTTAATTTATCAATATGTTTTGTTTAAATTTTGCCGAGACCCCAGACCAAGTTCAAAAACGAGAATACAAACCCGGTGCTTTTCAGCATACCCCAACATAATATGGGTATACAAAACCCTTATGAAAGGAGGTGACTGCAGTATGAACAATTTAACAAACATGCCCTTGCGGCAAGATGTGCAGCCAGCAGCCGTATCACCCATCAGCAGTCCCGATCAAGCTTATCTGGATGCCACTACCAAAATTGATATTTCTCAACTTGAGTTTAATAGTGAGCATAATTTCATAACTGACGGCATTCTTACTGTTACTTTTAGCAATCCTGTCATCAAATCGGGACCTGTTCCCGACGGATGGGCAACCTGGTCTTCTCCACCAGAATCAGAAAGTGCTAATCCAGACGTATTGATCACAAATGATACCACTCAAACTATGGTTCTTTCAGCTCCAGTAACCATCTTCGGATTCGAGCTTGAACCATCTTTTTTCGGAGTGCATCCATTTACAGTGAATTTTTACAATGGCAACACACTGCTCGGCAGCATCACTCGCGATGTTGAAGGCAGCTTTGGAGCCCGGCTGTTTGCTCTCAGCAGCACCCCTCCGGATCTGCCTATCGATCGGGTGATAATCAACGGCGATGACGAATTTGCCATTGCTCAAGTGCGCTACCAGCTGGCGGACCCGGGTATAAACCAAACCCTACTGCTCTTTGCTCTGCTGCTTTTGATACTGCTCTTGCTGTTACTACTGCTCTAAAATTAGTAAAAACCGCTGGGCGTTCAGCCTAGCGGTTTTCCTGAAAATCTGAGCAGTTATATCTTGTTTTGAATGCGGTAAGCATATTCTAGAAAAATTGGCCAGCTTCTGCTGTTGTACGAATCTCTCCAGCTTTTTGCAGCGCAATCTTGGTAACTACTGGTCCTATCAATTCATAAATAACAGTAGCACAGAGAACAACTGTTTGAATTTGTGGACCATACTCAGGAACTACTCTCGTAGCCAAGCCGGCTAAACCAATTGCAACACCGGCTTGAGGAATCAAGGTAAAACCCAGGTATTTTTTAACAACCGGCTCAGCATCAGTAACACTTGCACCGATCAGGCAGCCAGCAAACTTACCCAAAACCCGGAAAATAATGTACAGCAGTCCAATCAGTCCTACTGACGGTAGGATCGTAATGTCTAGATTGGCTCCTGAAACAAAGAAAAACAGCATAAACAGGGGAGGTGTGAAGTGGTCCAACTGTTCTAAGACTTTTTCACTATTTTGCGACAAATTGACATAAAATGAGCTCATAATCATGCATGCCAGCAGCGGTGATGCTCCGGTAGCCACAGCAAGTCCTGTACACAACAGAATCATAGCGATGGCCACAGCCAGCCGCATTCCCGAATCGGCAAACCAGTCTATTAACAGCTTCAAGACGATGCCTAAGAGTCCGCCTATAATTAACGCGCCAACTATCTCGATTAACGGCTTTAACAAAGTTGTCAGCAATGATGCAGCTTCTGGATTGTTTATTGCTTTTGCAATCGCTACAGAAATACCGAAAACAACTATTGCCACAACATCATCAAGGGCAACCACAGGCAGAAGTGTACTTGTAACAGGTCCCTGTGCTCTATACTGCCGCACCACCATCAGCGTTGCAGCAGGGGCTGTAGCAGCAGCAATCGCACCCAATACCAGCGAAAACGCGGTGTCGTGACCGGTTAAGATTAGAATGAGGACAACAAAGATACTTGCCCCCAAACCTTCTAAAATAGCAATTATTATTGGTGTTTTACCTGCCTGTTTTAAATAAGAGTGCTTAAATTCCGCACCAATTGAAAAAGCAATAAATCCTAGAGCAATGTCAGGGATAATTGCAAATTGCTCAACAACTTCTTTCGAAAGAATGTTCAGACAGTAAGGACCTGCAAGCAGACCAAAGATCAGAAATCCAGTAACATTAGGAAGTCTTAACTTCCTCATCAGTTTACTAGACAAAAGGCTTAATAATAAACCTATAGCTAAGTAAACATAAACATTCAACTCCACCATGTTAATCACCTAGTCCTTCTACATACGTAATTGGCATTCCAAATAAGATTCCTGTATTTGGCTCGGTTAGGTCTCCAATTACTTTTTTGATAATTTTACGCGCGGATGCAGCATCTTCATCCTTGAGCACGAACAGCATTACCTTGCTGGCTTCCTTTTCCTGATCACCGAGAACCTGCCTTAACATGCCAAACACTGGCAAGCTGTCCATACTCATCATAGCTGTTACCATCCCTGTTCCGCTTAAGATCGTTCCACCGGTAATTCCTGCTTCTGCCAGTTCCTTAATTAACTCCTCGATTAGTTCGACTTTTTTTAAAATAAACACTAACAGCTGCATGCTCTACCCTCCTTTAAATATAATAATATATCATATTCTATCATAATTATTTTAGACGGATTTGTCAAACAAATTAAAGCAAGCAAAACCCCATCTAGGAAATCATTCCCCCACGATACGCTCTAAAGCGATCTGCTGAACTCCTCCCCATTATTTTCCAGCTTGTTAATTACTTCATAATCAAGAAAAGCTCGCTAGTTTAGTATTAAATCTTCACAGTCAGGAAAAATTAACTAACGGAGGTGAGCAGAATGAATGGAATGACAACCAGCTGGATTGTCATCATTGTGGGTGTAATTGTGACAGCAATCGGATACTTCATGCTGCCTGGAGAATTTGCAGCGGGAGTGCTGGGATTCGGTTTAGCCCATATCGTGCTGGGATTCCTTGATATGCTGCGGCCTACAGTCAGGCAGTAACAGCAAAGACACAATATAGATTTTAGAATCCATTAAGTAAAGGAGTGGACCACTATGTTCAATCCCTTTGATCAAAAACCGATGTTACTGGGGGATACGATCATGGACTGGGAAAAAATGTATCCGAAACCCTATTCCAAAATGAACGTAGACCCCTATACCAAAACTCGAGTTATCCTGATGAATGGGATCGAAGTTGAATCAATACTGTTTTTGCATCAATTTCACCGTAATTGCACCAATAACGAACTGCGCCGCGACTTAGCTATGCTCCGCCGCTCAGAACAGCAGCAGCAGAAGCGCATCAATTGGCTCTCTCCAATTGATGAAACACCGCTGGAAACAACTATCGGTTATGAACATCTTGCTGTTGACCTGACCGCATGGCTGGCGCAAAATGAACCTAATCCCTATGTTAAACAAACATTAGACTTCGCTCTGTTAGAGGATTTTGATCACCTCTATCGCTATGCGAATCTACTCAACTTTGACAAAAATGTGCCGGCTCACAACTTAGTCCAAGACTATGTGGAGATTACCCCCGGCAGGCCGACAATCTCTGAACACCGCCACCCAAACGAAGCAATCCGCTTCTATGTCGATTTTAAGACAGCAGATATTCAAACCAAACTCAACACTCTAATCATTACCGCAGCCGAACAGCAGACCATGAATTTTTATATGAACATCGGTCCCACATACTATAACGATCTCGGACGCCAGCTCTATCAAGAAATTGCTATGATTGAAGAGCAGCATGTCAGTCAGTACGGATCTCTCCTTGACCCAAACTGCACCTGGCTCGAGAACTTACTGCTGCACCAATACATGGAGTGTTATCTCTATTACTCGTTCTATCAGACTGAAGTTGATCCGAACATTAAACTAATTTGGGAATCCCATTTGGAACAAGAGATTGCCCATCTCCACCGCGCTGCCGATTTACTGGCAATGTATGAAAACAAGCATTGGAGCACCGTTGTACCTGGGCCATTCCCTAAACTTCTCAACTTCCATGATACCAAGAATTATGTTCGTGATGTGATGTATCATCAAACAGAACTGACAGCTGATTACGTACACCTTAAACATATTAACGACCTACCGGACAATCATGGATTTTTCTGGTACCAAAATGCTGTTAATCATGATGTAAGTATGGTGC
>FZPS01000180.1_pt52 | contig 25505 bp, 26 predicted proteins | sample 1817821 | NCBI WGS metagenome assembly FZPS01 (sample SAMEA104158645, study PRJEB21678) | metagenome | place: Germany | collected 2015-04-21 | reverse complement strand
TGATTCATCACAAGGATTAAAAATAGCCGATGCTAAGGCTAAGTTTTTAGGGCATGGAATGACTTTAAAAGTATCTCCTGATGTATTAGGTGGAGTATTTGATGGTATGGGTAATTCTTTAGACGGAAGAGAAATCATTCCAGATAAAGTATTAGATATTAATGGTACACCATTAAACCCAGTTGCAAGAGATTATCCAGAAGAATTTATCGAAACTGGTATTAGTGCAATTGATGGACTAAATACTTTAGTTCGTGGTCAAAAATTACCTATTTTCTCTGGTGCTGGACTTCCTCATGCAAGGCTTGCGGCGCAAATTACTCGTCAAGCAACAGTTAGAGGAACTGAAGAAAAGTTTGCAGTTGTTTTTGCAGCTGTAGGTATTACGTTTGAAGAAGCTAACTTCTTTATTTCTGACTTCCAAAAGTCAGGTGCAATTGAAAGATCAGTTGTTTTCATTAACTTAGCTAACGACCCTGCAATTGAAAGAATTGCAACTCCGCGTATGGCTATTACTTGCGCTGAATACTTAGCATATGAACTAAATATGCACGTTTTAGTTATCATTACTGACCTTACTAACTACGCAGAAGCCCTAAGAGAAGTATCTGCTGCTCGTAAAGAAGTTCCAGGTAGAAGAGGATATCCAGGATATATGTATACTGACCTTGCATCTTTATATGAAAGAGCAGGAAGAATTAAAGGAAGTAAGGGTTCAATTACTCAAATTCCTATTCTTACAATGCCTGAAGATGATAAGACGCATCCAATTCCAGATTTAACTGGTTATATTACAGAAGGACAAATTATTCTATCAAGAGATTTACACTTAAAGAATATTTATCCACCAATTGACGTATTACCTTCTTTAAGTAGATTAAAGGATAAAGGTATTGGTAAGGGTAAAACTAGAGAAGATCACGCTGATACAATGAACCAATTGTTTGCAGCTTATGCTCGTGGAAAAGAAGCAAAAGAGCTTGCAACAATTCTAGGAGATGCAGCTTTATCTGACTTAGATAAACTTTATAGTGATTTCTCAGAAGAGTTTGAGAAAAGGTATGTAGCTCAAGGCTATCATCAAGATCGCGATATTATCGAAACATTAGATTTAGGTTGGGATTTGCTTAAAATTCTACCTAAGAGTGAGTTAAGGAGAATCGATCTTAAACTAATCGATAAGTACTTAAAAGAGGATAAATAATATGGCTGTTATGAATGTTAACCCAACAAGAATGGAGCTTTTTAGACTAAAAAGACAACTAGATGTTGCTAAGCGTGGTCATAAACTCCTAAAAGGGAAACAAGATGCAATGGTCAAGGAATTTATGGTGTTAGTTAGAAATAACTATTCTTTACGTAAAGAAGTTGAAACTAAATTAAGTGAAATCATGAAATATTATGATCAAGCTAAAATCAAGATTTCTAAAGCAGGAATATTAGAAGCCTTAATGGTTCCAAGTAACTCAATTGAGATTGTTACTAAGACTAAAGATATTATGAATATCAAAACTCCTAGTTTAGAATTTGAAGAACAAGAAAAGATTGATCTTACTTATGGTTTTGCTTTTACTCCTAGTGATTTAGATAAAGCTATTATTGAACTAGCTGATCTTTTACCGAAGCTTGTAGAACTTGCTGGGGTAGAAAAAGCAGCAAATATGCTTGCTAAGGAAATTGAAAAAACAAGAAGAAGAGTAAATGCTATTGAATTCTTTATGATTCCTGACCTTGAAGATACATTACATTATATCCAAATGAAATTAGATGATAATGAAAGAAGTAATATCGTTAGACTGATGAAGAGTAAAGAAATTATTTTAAATAAAGGAAATTAAAAAGAAGCTTAAAAAAGCTTCTTTTTTTGAAAAAATATTAAAAATTTTTAGTAAAAGCCTTTATAAAATGGTAAAAATTTGGTAAAATATATTCAAGTTTATTATAAAGGGAGGCTCTATGAATTTATTCAGTGCGATAATGATTTTCTTTGGGGGAGTTGGAACTCTTTTAATAGGAATGAACTTACTATCTAATAATATGCAGAAGTTAGCTAATACTCGGTTAGAAGCAATTTTTAAGAAAACTTCTAATAATAGAGTAGTTAGTATGGGAATAGGTTTAGGAGTTACTACGATTGTTCAAAGTAGTAGTTTAACAACCGTCTTAGTCGTTGGTTTAGTAAACGCAGGAATGATTACTTTGTTTCAAGCAACGGCGATTATTATGGGAGCTAATATTGGTACAACTATTACAGCTCAAATAGCGGCACTTCAAAGTTTTGATTATATGATTATTGCGATGATGCTGGCATTTATTGGAGCATTTATTTCAATGCTTTCTAAAAGAGAAAGAGTTAAAACAATTGGTAATGTATTATCTGGTTTAGGGTTAATCTTTGTAGCTTTAAACTTATTAACTCTAGCAATGAAAGATTTTAGAGAGCATGAAGTTATTTATAATACTTTAGCATCAATTAACAATCCATTTGTGTTATTATTAATAGGTGCAGTATTGACAGGTATTTTTCAAAGTAGTAGTGCCATTACTTCAATTATTATTTCAATGGCGATTGCGGGAATGCCAATTGGTGATGGTGGTAATGCACCGCTGTTTGTAGTTATTGGGTCTAATATTGGAACTTGTGTAACAGCAATGTTATCATCAATTGGTACTAGTACCAATGCTAAGAGAGCAGCATTAATTCACTTAATGTTTAACTTCTTTGGTTCAATTATCTTTGCGATTTTCTTACTTGCTTGGCCAAGTTTTACAGCTGATGTCTTAGCTAAAGGCTTTCCAACAAAACCAGGAACACAAATTGCGATGTTCCATACATTATTTAATGTAGTTTGTGTAGTTTTATTCTTGCCGCTTGCTCAAGTTTTTGTAAGGATGAGTAAATTTATAATTAGAGATAAGATAGATCCAGATCGTAAAGTAATTCGTTTAGAAGAAAGATTTTTAAAAACACCAAGAATTGCTTTAGATCACTTGCAAAAAGAAATTGCAATTATGGCTCATCTTGCAACTGATGTTTTAGAGCATGCATATCAAGCATTTTTAAAACAGGAAGTATCGGAGAAAGAAAGAATTATAGAAGAAATTGATTATATTAATAATGCTAATAAACAATTAACTAATTATTTAGTAAAAATCACCTCAAATGACTTAACCAAAAAGGAACAAGATGTTAGTTCTAATTTGTATTACGTTATTAGTGATTTAGGAAGGGTAGCTGATCTAGCGCATAACTTTACAAAATATACAGATAGTTATGTTTATGAAAAATTAGTATTTACAGATGAAGCATTTTCAAGGCTAGATCTTATGTTTTTAAGAGTCAAACAACTAGCTAATGAAATGATTATGATATTTAATGATGATGAAGAAGCATCAATTGAACTTGTAGATAAACTAGAAGCAGAAATTGATACTTTACGAGAACAATTAATCGATGAACATATAGAAAGACTTAACTGTGGTAAATGCCAAGCTAATTCAAGTCCAGTTTGGATTAACTTAGTTAGCAATTTAGAAAGGGCAGCTGACCATATGGCTATGGCATCACATTTAGTAATAGAAGGAGGAAATAAACAATGAAAAAGTATGGATCGTACAGTTTAATTAAAAGTTTACTTTTTGAAAGAATTGGAGGTAGCAAAGAAGAATTAAAAGCTGCGAAGATTATTCAAGAAGAACTTAAAAAAGATGGAATCGAATCTCATTTAGAAGAATTTGAAATTGATTCTTTTGAGATTATGGAAGCAAAATTAGAAGTATTAGAACCTAAGTATAAGGAATATACTGTTACAGGTATTGGAAGAAGTGGCTCTACTCCAGATGAAGGAATTGAAGCTGAACTTGTTTATATTGAAAATGGACATGATGTAAATTTAGAAAATGTAGAAGGTAAAATTGTGTTAGTTAATGCTTTTTATCCTTTGAAACTTTATAAAAAATTAGTTGAAAAGAAAGTTGCGGGAATTATTGCTTTAAGTGGTTCATTATATGATGATCCAAAGAAAACCGATTTACACATTTTAGCTTATCGTGATAAAATGATTGAAGCAGGTAGAATTCCTGGAGTTACTTTAAGAATTAAAGATGCTCATGAACTAGTTAAAAGTAAAGCAAGTAAAGTAAAGCTTACTTTAAAACAAGAAGAAATGAAGAAAACATCACATAATGTTGTTGCAGAGATTAAAGGCAGTGAATATCCTGAAAAGGTAGTAGCATTTAGTGCTCACTATGACTCTGTAAGATTTTCAGAAGGAGCTTATGATAATGCAACTGGTTCTGCTACAATTCTAGAAATTGCAAGATATTTTAATAAGAATAAACCAAAGAGAACTTTAAAGTTTATTTGGTGTGGCTCTGAAGAGATGGGCCTATTAGGATCTAAAGCATATACTGAAAAGCATAAAGAAGAGCTAGATGCTTATGAGCTAAATATCAACTTAGATATGACAGCTGTTGTTTTAGGGTATGATATTGCTCGTTGTACAACAGAAATGGGACTTGTTAATTACATTAATTATATGGGTAAAGAAGTAGGGTTTGCAATTGATGCAAGTCAAGGAGTATATTCATCAGATTCAACTCCGTTTGCAGATAAAGGTGTACCTGCTTTAAGCTTTGCTAGGATTGCACCTCGTGGAGGAGCAGAAATCCATAGCAGAAAAGATGATGATAAATTCTTGGATAAAGATAATTACTATGAAACATGTAAGTTTATTATTGATTTTTCTGAAAGAATGGTTAATTCTTATGTTATGCCAGTTGAAAGATCAATTCCAGAAAACATGCGTTTAGAACTAGATTATTATTTAGGAATTAAAGAAAGACCAGAGGGCCCAAGAAGGGGATTTTAGATGCAAAAAAGTTTTTCAAAATATTTAAAAAGTAAAAAGCCCGTTATGGCTTCTTTACTTGAAAGATTAAAAGACAAATATGAGCATGTGGGGATCTTAGGAACCGACACGCTAACAACTGTTTGTTATGTAGACTATCATAGTAGCAATGTAGGTGAGGATAGTAATGACTGTGGTTTTGTAATCAAAGTTGTTCACGATGGTATTTATTCAGAATATGCTACTAACGAGCTAACAATGAGAAGGTTAGATAAAATTGAAGAAAAGATTGATGAACTTGTAAAGGCTAATATGAAAACGAAAAAAGTTGGTTTAAAATTAGCCGAAGAAGAAAAACTAACTAAATCTTTTTCTAGAAAAAATAAAGGTAAATACTTAAACAAAGAAGAAATCATTACTGCTTTAAAAGAAACTGTTGATTTATTTAAACAAGAAGAAAAAATCGTTCATGCAGGCGCTAGATTTATGGTAGAAGAAATTTCTAAAGTTTACTTAAGTAAAAATAAGGATTTAGAACAATATTATTTCTTCCCAAGTGCATTTATTTATAGTGTTGCAGCTGATCAAGGTAAAACACAAATGTTTTATAATTCAGTTGATGATATTTCAATGAGTAAAGTCTTAAAAGAATTACCTAAAAAGGTTAAAGAAACTGCTAGTGTTGCAAGAGAATTACTTGTAGCTGAAAATCCAGAGCCAGGTATTTATGATGTAATCACAGCTCCTTCAATTACAGGATTAATTGCTCATGAAGCTTTTGGTCATGGAGTTGAAATGGATCAATTTGTAAAGGATCGTGCTTTAGGTAAAGAATATATTGATAAACCTGTTGCATCTGATTTAGTATCAATGAGAGATGGAGCTGCAAGCTGTTTTGCTATTGCTTCATATTTCTTTGATGATGATGGAGTCTTAGCTGGTGATACTTTAGTAATTGATAAAGGTATTTTAAAAACAGGAATTTCTGATGTAAATGCTGCAAGTATGCTAGGAACAAAACCTACTGGTAATGGTAGAAGACAAGCTTATGACCATAAGACATATACAAGAATGACTAATACTTTCTTTGAACCAGGAAAAGATAAACTTAAAGATATGATTAAGAGTATTGAAGATGGTTATTTAATTGATGTTACAAATAATGGTATGGAAGATCCTAAAAACTGGCAAATCCAATGTACTGCTACTATTGGTAGAGAAATCAAAAATGGAAAACTAACAGGAAAAGTTGTCTCACCAGTTATTATGAGTGGTTATGTAATTGATCTTTTAAAATCTATTTCAGCTGTATCTGATGATTTTAAGGTTAACAGTGGTGGATCTTGTGGCAAAGGATATAAAGAATGGGTTAGAGTTTCAGATGGCGGTCCATATTTGAAAGCTAAGGTGAAAATAGGATGATTAGAAGAATTGAAAAAATCTTAAAAGCTAAAGGTGTAGATAAATATAAGATTACAGAAATCAATGAAGAAAAGTATGAAGCATACTATAGCTTACAAAAGTTAGAAGCTACAAGAAATACGGAAAGCTTAACTTATGAAGTAACTGTTTATCTTGCTTTAAATGATAATAAAATGTTAGGTTCAGCATCATTTAACCTACCTTATAATATGACTATAAGCCAAATCGAAAAAAAGGTTGATGAAGCAATTGCATCGGCTAAAATTGCTGTTGCTCCTTACTATGAACTTGTAGAAGGAGTTGGCAGAAAGACATTTAAAGATAGTTTTGCTTTCGAAAATCCTTTAGCAGAAATTGATAAAGTAGCAAATATTTTCTTTAAAGAAGCAAGTGAAAACAAGAAGTTTAATTCTTTAGAAGTATTTTATAAACAACTTACTTTAAGATTGGTAAACTCTAAAGGTGTTGATTATAAGAAGATTTCATCTGTTTTAGAAGTAGAAGCTATTCCTTCATATGATGGCATAAAGCAAGAAGATCCTTCAAATCAAAAAGTAGAACTTTATAAGTATTATAAATATCCTACTTTAGATAAAGAGAAGATTCAAAAAGATGCAAAAGAAGCTTTAGCTGATGTTGAGAAAAGATTTAAGGCCAAGAAAATTGACTTTAACGGCAATATGAATGTTATCTTAAGAGATAGTGACTTAAATCAGTTAATTGGTAACTTAATTAGTTTATATAGTTATAACGCTGTTTTCTCAAAAGCAACAGATAAGAAAATTGGTGATGTAATTCAAGATGCTAAAAGAGGAGTTGATAAGTTAACTGTAACTTTAATGCCAAGTTCGAAAGCTAATCGCTTTGATAGTGATGGAGTATTATTAGAAAAAGTAGTCATTTTAGATAAAGGGGTTCTTGCTAGTTACTTTGGTAATAACCAATATGCTCAATACTTAGGGTTAAAACCTACTGGTAATATGAGATATAAGAAGTTAGAAAAAGGTAAAAAAACAGCTGAAGAGTTAAAACAAGAACCACATATTGAAATCATTTCTTTAAGTGGAATTCAAGTAGATCCTTATGCTGATTATATTGGTGGTGAGGTAAGACTTGCAAACTACTTTGATGGTGAAAAGAGTTATCCAATCTTTGGTTTTTCTTTCTCTGGAAGTTTAACTGAAAGTTTAAAAGAAATTACCCTTTCCAAAGAAACAACAAAGGCAACTGATTATGAAATGCCTCGTTATGCTCTTTTAAAAGATTTAAATATCCTTTAAGATTAAAAAAACGCAAAATTTAGGTTTTGCGTTTTTTAATTGAGGCAAGTCCATTTTTGGACTTATTTTTGTAAATATATCGTATATTTCGTTAAAAAATGATGAAAAGGTTGACAAAGTTTTCAAAGTGTATTAAAATAAAGATATAAAAAAGGTAGGTTTTAAAATGAAAGAATTATTACAAAAATTAACATTTTTAAATGGAAAAGATTTAGCTGATTTTTTCAAAAAGTTTAAACTTAAGGCTCCTAAAGCTTTACGTGTAGATGTTTTACGCGAAGCTATGGCTCCTAAAGTTGAAGAACAATTGGCTAATACAGCAGGTGGTTTCGGTATTGGAGGCCAAAACAATTATAGGCTTTTATGGTTTGCGAAGTTGTCAGAACATCAATTAGAAAAATACTTAAGTGTATTTGATGATCCAGAAATTGATAACAAGTATCACAATTTATTAGTTGAGAAGATGTTAGCTTATGCAGCTGAGAAAAAAGTTAAGAAAGCAGATATGGAAGAATTAGTAGCAGCTAGTGAAGACAATTATCGTCGTGTTGGTAATGCTCGTTTAGACATGGAAGAGTTCAACAATTCTCTAGATGCAGTATTTTATGATGAGAAAAACTGCTGTGATGGCTTAACAGTTAGTGACTTTAGAGGAGTTTTATTTAACGTAGGTACAAGAGAAGAACTATTTGAGATTGCCGAAAAGTATGGTATTAAAGTTCCAAATCGTCTAAACAAAGATGAATTACTTGCATACTGTGTACGTCAAATGAAGATTGAAAAGTACTACACAGAAGAAGCTGAAGCAGCTTTAGCTGAAATGACTGCTAAAGATTTACGTGAATGGGCTAAAAACCATAACATTCAAAGTGGAAGTCAATTAAACAAAAAAGATTTAATTGAATACATTTTATCAGACTACAGCAAAACTAAAGAAGACTATGAAGTACCAAAAGATGATTCTGTGTATGAAATGGCTATTCCACTTCCATATGGTCAAGAAGAAGTTGATGTTGAAGCATTAGAAGCTAAAATTGCTGAATTAATGGCTGAAAAAGAAAAATTAGAAAATGAAGTAGATAAAAAGAATCGTGAAGCAAATCGTCAAAAGAAAAAGATCGATAGTCAAGATAAAGAAATCGCAAGATTACTTGCTTTAATTGGCGATAAAGAAAAAGAATACGAAGAATTAAAAGCTAAAAAAGCAGCTGCTAAAGAAGTTGATAAAGGTCAAGACAAAGCTATTGAAAAACTTGAAAAAGAAATCAAAGAGTTACAAGCTGAACTTGCAGTATTAAAAGCTCAAGAAGGCGAAGAAAGAGAATTATCTGAAGAAGAAGTTAAAGAAAACAAACGTAACTTTGTTTTAGATATTATTTGGTTAGTGTTCTTTGTTTTAGTATTAGCTTTCTTAGTATATGCAATCTTTACAATGCTACAATAGTTTATAGTTTTTAAAGGAGACTAATATGAATAATAGAAAAAAGTATCTTGGTTTATTAGTCTTAAGTTTAATCGTATCAATCTCCTTATTCGTTCATTCAGTTTATCAGTTTACGAATAATGTGTCCCAAAATAGTAGTTATATTTGGTTGGGACTAGGGATTTTATTAACTAATCTTGTATTTATATTTATTGGTGTAATCTTATTTTTCAAAGAAGAAATATTTTTAGGTCATTTAATGTTGCTATTTAAAATGATCTTTGTTCCTACGTTTACAGGAATTCAAAATTTACTTAAAGGTAATCCAACATTTAATTTGTTTTATGTAATCTTATTCTTAATATCAGCATTTTGTTTATATTATGGATTAAAGATCAAACCAGTTGTTTTAAGGCATGTGAGATGGAAAAAATATGTAAATATCTTAGTTGCGATGGGATATGAGGCAGTTGCCTATAGCATTGCTCAAGGTATTTATACTGTTATTCCTAATTATATTTTAATAAGCACAGGAAATAATAGAGAATCAAAAATCTTATTTTCGGCTGTCTTTGTTAGGTATCCATTTGTCTTAGTTGATGCTTTAGTAAACAATCCAAACCAATCTATGTTTTTCTATTTAGCTACAATTGGAGGAATATTATTCTTCATTTACTCAGTTATAAATATATTTATCAAACCAAGTAAAAATCCAGCAAAATAATTTATATAAAGAAAGAAAAGAGTTAGCAAAATCTAACTCTTTTTAATATATTTTTAAGGAGCGTTATGATATAATGTAAAAAGTGAGGTGAGGAATTTATGTTAGATGAAAAGAAATTACAAAAACTAGAAAAAAGTTATTCAAGTAAACCTGAGCATAAAGTATTACGTAGGGTTTTATATGAGAATGACTTAAGCACAGTTACAAAGGTAATGGAAAGGGCTAATGATAATCAATATCAATTTTCCATTGATATTAAGACATTACCAATGACAGATCAAGAAAGTACAGGAAGATGTTGGATCTTCTCTGGACTAAATTTTTTAAGAGAAGTTACAGCTAAAAAGTACAATTTAGATAAGTTTGAATTAAGCCAAAATTATGTAGCTTTTTATGACAAACTAGAAAAGATTAATTATTTTTTAGAAATTATGGATGACTTTTTAGATGTTGATGGTGATGACAGAGTTTTAAAACATCTTTTACACAATGGTATTCAAGATGGTGGGCAATGGCAAATGCTTGTAAATGTGATTGAAAAGTATGGTCTAGTACCAAAAGAAGCAATGCCAGAAACACATCCTTCTTCGCATACTTATTACTTAAATAGCTTAATTAACTTAAGATTAAGAAAATATGCTGGGGATGTAAGGAAAAACAAAGAAAAGAAAGCAGAATTAAAGAAAGAAGCTTTAGATGAACTTTATAGTTTAGTTGTATCTAGTTTAGGAATGCCGCCAAAAGAATTTGCTTTTGAGTATGTAGATAAAGATGGTAAATACCATTTAGATCAAGGACTAACACCAAAAAGTTTTTATGATAAATATATTGGGGTTGATTTAGATGAATATGTTTCAATGATTAACTCTCCCACAAACGATAAACCTTATTACAATTTATATACAATTAGCTATCTAAACAATGTTATTGGGGGAGATATTATTAAACATTTAAATCTACCAATTGATGAGTTTAAGAAGGCAATTGTCAAACAATTAGAAGATGGACAAGTTGTTTGGTTTGGCTGTGATTGTGGCTTCTTTGGAAATCGCAAAACTGGAGTTTGGGATGATCAAACTTATGCCATTGATGATGTTTTAGGTTTAGATATTGAAATGGGCAAAGATATTATGCTTGACTACTGTGCATCAGCGATGAATCATGCAATGGTTATAACTGGTGTTAACTTAGTTGATGGTAAACCTACAAAATGGAAGATTCAAAACTCTTGGGGAGATAAAGCTGGATTTAAAGGTTTTTATCTTGCTAGTGATACTTGGTTTGATAAGTTTGTTTATCAAGCAGTTGTAAATAAAAAATATTTAAGTGAAAAAGCTGTTAAAGCTTTATCTAAAAAGGTTATTACTTTAAAACCTTGGGATCCAATGGGGACGTTAGCTAGATGAATGTAGTATTAGAAACTAAACATTTAACAAAAGCATATAAAAGTTTTAAAGCTTTAGATGATGTTAGCATAACAATATATGAAGGTGATATTTATGGGCTTGTTGGGGAAAATGGAGCAGGAAAGACAACATTAATTAGAGCTGTTTCCGGATTAATTTTTCCTACTTCAGGATCTTATGAACTTGGAGGAGTGGATTATAAAGATCCAAAAATTAGTAAAGTAAAAGAAAGAATGGCCGCAATTGTCGAGTCACCAGCATTATATTTAAATATGAATGCTTATAATAATATGGTAATGCAAGCACAACTAATCGGTGATGTTGATCCTAAAGATATTGATACTATTTTAAATGATGTTGGTTTAGGTTATTTAATCAACTCTAAGAAAAAAGCTAAAGATTTCTCTTTAGGAATGAAACAAAGATTAGCAATTGCAATGGCTTTACTTAATAAACCTAAGTTTTTGATTTTAGATGAACCTATGAATGGTTTAGATCCTGAAGGAATTATTGAAGTACGTAATTTAATTTTGAATTTAAATAAAACACAAAAAATTACCTTTTTAATTTCTTCCCATATTTTAGAAGAACTTGCTAAAGTATGTAATCGCTATGGCTTTATTCATAAGGGTAAGTTAATTCAAGAAATTGATGCTAAGGATATTTCTACTTTTTCTGAAGAACATTTGAAAGTTAAACTAAATGATAATGAAAAAGGCTATGAGTTATTAAAGAAAGATTATCAAAAAGTTGAACAAAGAGATAATTATATTTATGTTTTTGGAACAGTTGATGTTAATGAAATTATTGAAAAGTTACGTAAAGAAAACTTAAATATTTTAGAAATTGCTACCGAAAAACCTAGTATTGAGGATATTTATTTAAAGATAATAGGAGGTAAAAATGTTTAGAAAATCATTAAAAGCCGATTTTTATCGTTCAAAGAAAGATAACTTACTTTGGATTTCCGTGATTGTTGTAGTTGGGTTTGCTCTTTTTACCTTTGGGGTTTATTTGTTAATTGATCATTTAGTTGCTGATGATGAGTTTATGCCAATATCTATCACAACACTAACAGCTTTTAAATCTGCATTAAATCTAACAGATAACGCTGGTTTTATTATCTTAATTATGACAGTCGTTTTACTTGCGAAAGACTTTAGACAAAATACAATTAGAAATAAGATTATTGTTGGGGTTAAAAGAAGTGGAGCATATTTTTCTAGTTTAATTGTTACTTATTTATATGTACTTGCAATTATGACTTTTAATGCTATTTTAACTGCTTTGCTTTTTACCACAGCTTTTGAAAGTGGAGTTACTGAAGGTAATGTCTTTTTAGAGTTTTTGAAGAATTATGCTATGGGAGTTGTGATTTTAACTCCATGGGTAATTATTATTCATTTCTTAACTTATATAACTAAGTCATTAGGCTTGGCTTTAGGAATTACACTAGGAGTTTATTTTATATTGCAGCTTATTGCAATAATTCCTCAAATTGTTGGGGTAAGTGATACAACAAACATAATTATGCACATCAATCCTTCAATTCAAACGATGTCTTATACTCTAGGATCAATTTTTGAAGAAAAGAAAGCCTTTTGGGTTAGTATTGGATCAGATGTTGCTATTTCTGGATTATTGATATTCTTAGGATCTTATTTATTTAATAAAGCCGATCTTAAATAAAATAAAAGACCACAGGTTAACTGTGGTCTTTTTGGATTTCATAATCTAGTTCAAAAGGTTCTTCATGTTCTTCTAAATAAGGGAGGAACTTATAATAGAAAGAATCTCTTTTATTGTTTTCATACTGAAGATTATCTTGTTTTAAATTTTCATAGTCATACTTACCATTAACTTTCCAGCCGTTAAGAAAACCAATTCTAATTGCATCTTCAGGGCAGAAGAATGAACATCTCATACACATTAGGCAGTTAGTACCAAACTTGAATTTCCCATTTTCATATTTGATGTTTTTAGTAGGGCAGTTATTAACACATTTCATACATTTGATACATTTATCTAAATTAACTTTGTATAAAAAGGAGTTAAGGTAGGCTCCTAATCTTTGGATTTTAAAGATGTTTCTAATTAGTTTGTATTTTTTCTTAAAGTCAATTCTTCTAAATCTTTTGTTGCTTGTTTCATAAGCAATTTTTTTAATAAAGTTACGATTAGCTTTTAGGATCCTTGATGTAACAGCATCATCAAATCTAAAGATAATGTTATAAGGCATTAAGATGTGATATTCAGCTAAGAATGTATTATTGTTTTTATTCATTAGTTTATAGATGTAATAACTAGATGCACTATTTAAGGGAAGTAACTCGCCGCTAGTTTTAATAATAAAGTAATGTTTGTTTTTAATATTAAGTTCTTTAAGTTTCCTTTCCACAAACCTTGGCGTCGAAAAAGCATGAATAGGATAACTAATCCCAATTAAGTCATAGTCATCACTTAGTTCTTCAGTCTCTTCTAACTTTAAGACTTTAGTTTGAATATTATGTTTTTCATACTCTTTTTTAAGCTCAGTGCAAACATATAAAGAATTGTTTGTGCCTGAGAAGACTAAAAGTAGCACTTTCATAACTATCACCTTACTTAAGTATTATACTCTTTTTTTCTTAAAAAAGACTTAGAAATTGAAAAACTAAGGTAAAGATTGTATAATAATAAAAGGAGAAAACTTATGAAAGTAATTATTAATAAAGCTACTGATCCTCATTTTAACTTAAGTATTGAAGAATATATTATCAAAAATTATGATTTAGAAGAAGACATCATTATGCTTTGGCGTAATGATAAAACTGTTGTTATTGGGAGAAATCAAAATCCTTACAATGAAGTTAATTTAGAGTATTTAGAAAAAGAAGGAATTACTCTAGCAAGAAGGCTATCTGGTGGTGGGGCAGTTTATCATGATTTAGGGAATTTAAACTATACAATCTTTACCAAAAAGAAAAATAGTTTTAATAACTATAAAAAGTTTTGTATGATAATTATTGATACTTTGAAATATTTTGGAATTAAGGCGAATTTTGAAGGCAGAAATGACATTTATATTGATGGAGCGAAGTTTTCTGGTAATGCTCAGTATTTCTATCAAGATAAGATGTTTCACCATGGAACAATTCTTTTTTCTGTTGATTTAGAAACTTTAAGTAAAGTTTTAATTGCGAAAGAGAAAAATGAAGATAAAGCTGTTAAAAGTAAAAAAAGTAGGGTTGTAAACTTAAAAGAAATTAATAGTGATATTACAATAGAAGCTGTAGTAGATACTTTAATTAATAAAGTGTTAAAGTTAAAAAAGAAAGATTTATATACCTTAGGTAAAGAAGAATTAAAAAAGATTCAAAAGATCAAAGATGAGCGATTTGGTCTTTGGGAATGGAACTATGGCAGAAACTATAGTTTCCAAAAAACAAAGAAAGCTAAGTTTCAAGGGGGAACTTTAGAGATTACTTTTGAAGTTAAAAATGGTTTAATAACCCAAGTAAAAGTTTATGGTGACTTTTTTGGCATTAAGACTAATACTGATTTAGAAGAGTTATTACTTAATAAACCTTATCATAAAGAGTCTTTAGAAAAGTTATTTCAGGATAATGAAGTTGATCGTTACTTTTATTTAATTACGAAAGAGGAGATAATTGATTTACTTTTTGAATAAGATTGAAAAAGTAAAGAAAATGTGATATACTTTTATCACTTACAAGAAAGGAAGATAGAGAAAATGGACATTTGGCTCCAGTTGATTTTATTAGCATTTTTAATATTCATTAATGGTTTTTTTGCGGCATCAGAGATGGCAATTGTTTCTTCAAATAGATTAGTTATTGAGGAAGAAGCAGAAAAAGGTCGTAAAAAAGCTAAAACTTTATTAAAACTTTTAGATGATGAATCAAAGTTCTTATCTACAATCCAAGTAGTTATTACTTTAGCAGGAATGTTTTCTGCATCATCTGCAGCAGTTCAACTTGCAGTGCCAGTTGGAAAACTGTTTGAAAAATTAGGTACGAGTGCTAATGCAGGTTATACAATTGCAGTTGTAATCTTAACAATTTTAGTTGCTTTCTTTAATTTAGTCTTTGGGGAACTTGTTCCTAAAAGAGTAGCTTTAATTAAAAAAGAAAAGTTAGCGATAGCTGTTGCACCGATAATTATGTTCTTTAAGATAATTTTGACACCTTTTGTTTGGCTTTTATCAGGGATAACTAATTTAGTTTTAAGAATCTTTGGTTATAAGAAACACGAAGAAGAAGGCGAATTTACTAAAGAAGAGATGAAAAGATTACTTAAAGCAGGAAAAGCATCAGGTTCATTATCGGATAATGAAAGTAAGATGATTGCTTCGGTATTTATGCTTGAGCAATTTGATGCCTCAGATATTATGACACCAAGAAAGCTAGTTTATGCTATTAATGTAGATGATGATATTAAAACTGTTATTGATGAATATATTGAAAATGGTTATTCAAGAGTTCCTGTTTATGAAAAGGATATTGATAATATCATTGGTATTTTATATAACAAAGATTTATTAAGAGCTTTGAAAAAAGCTGGTTCTCATGAGATTGATTTAAAAGCAATTTTAAGACCAGTTTATTATGTTTCTGAAACAATGAAAGCTGATAAGATGTTTCAAGAGATGCAAAAGAATCATAGTTATATTGCAATTGTCATTGACGAGTTTGGAGGCTTTTCGGGGATTGTAACGCTAGAAGACTTAGTTGAAGAGATTGTTGGGAATATCTATGATGAATATGATCAAAGTGATCTTAGGTTAGTAGGTGTTGATACTTACCTTACAAAAGGAATCGTTCCAATTCAAGATGTTAATCGGATGTTAGATGTAGAGATTCCAATTTCTACTGATGATTCTTATGATTCTGTAGGGGGACTGATTATTCATTTACTAGAAAGATTACCTACGGAAGAAGATAAAAATAAAACATTTGAATTTGCTGGTCTTGAATTTAAGATTATTGATTTAAAACAAAACACAATCAATAAAGTTCAAATTAGAATTTTAAAACCAGAAGTTAAAGAGGAAGAAGACTAACTAAAAAGTTAGTCTTTTTTAACTTTAATGCTTGATATCGTTTTCATAATTTGTTATAATAGTGAGGAATGTTATTCATTGAAGAAACGAGGTGAAGATTTATGGATAGCACAACACTTTATATTGTTATTGCAACTATTGGCGTAGGTATTATTGCCTTTATCGTTGCTTATTTTCTTTATCGTTGGGTTAAGAGATTACCATCAGATAACGAAACAATTGAAAAAGTAGGAGGCCATATTAGAAGAGGCGCTAATACTTTCTTAAAAAGAGAGTATATGGTTCTTGCAATTTTCGCAGGAATTATAGCTGTACTAATTCTATTATTCCTACCAGAACCTATTTGGGTAGGTGGTGCATTAGAAAATGTACTAATGGCAGGATTTTATTTATTAGGTACAACATTATCAGCTATTGCCGGTAAAATTGGAATTATGGTAGCTACAACAGCTAACATAAAAACAGCAGAAGCAGCTAAAAGAGGAGGTATTTCTCAAAGTTTCTTGGCTGGATTTAGAGGTGGATCTGTTATGGGTCTTGCCGTTGTTGCTACATGTGTAATTGGTATTTCAGCAATCTATGGTTTAACTCAAGGAGTTGATTCATTAAATGATTTTACTGCAAGTACGATGTTAGGTTTTTCTTTTGGAGCAAGTTCTTTAGCTTTATTTGCTAAGGCAGGTGGCGGAATCTTTACGAAAACTGCCGATATTTCTGCGGACTTAGTAGGTAAAGTTCAATACGGAATTCCAGAAGATGATCCACGTAACCCTGCTGTTATCGCAGATAACGTAGGAGATAACGTAGGGGATGTTGCCGGAATGGGCGCTGACTTATTTGACTCAAATGTTGCAGCAATTGCTGCTGCTTTAGTTATAGCAATTAACTTAGGTGATCCTGGTGTAAGAAACAATTTCATTCAAACGATTTTAGTATTCTCAGGCTTAGGACTATTTTCAACAATCATTGGTATTATCTTTGCTAGAATGGGTAAACATGAAAACCCAAGTAGAGCCTTAAACTTAGGTACTTATATTACAACTGGTTTATTTGCGGCATCTAGTGCTTTATGTACATGGCTTTTAGATTTCTCTTGGTCTGTATGGGGAGCAGCGATAATTGGTCTTGCTGTTGGTACAATTATTGGTATTGCAACTGACTATTATACAAACGATGTTCATAAACCTGTCCAACAAACAGCTAAACTTTCGGAAGATGGACCAGCATTTACAATCCTATCAGGTGTAAGTTATGGATTCTTATCTGTTTTACCTGCAATGGTAGGTATTGCGATTGCAGCTGTTGCAAGTTATATGGTTGTAGAAGCATCAGCACCAGCTGGTCTTGAAGGAACATACGGAATGTTTGGTATTTCCATGGCAGCAGTAGGAATGCTTTCAATTGTTGGTATTATTGTAAGTAATGATGCTTATGGCCCAATTGTAGATAACGCAAGAGGCTTAGCTGAAATGGGCGGATTTGGTGATGAGATTGTTGAGATTACTGATAAACTTGACTCAGCAGGAAATACTGTTAAAGCAGTTACTAAAGGATTCTCAATTGGTGCTGCCGGGTTAACAGTTGTATCTTTGCTTGGAGCATTTATTAGTGAAGTAAATGAAAGAATTTTAAATGCTGGTCTTGGTGGATACACTAACGCTTATGGTAATTTAGTTAAACCATTTGAATACTTTAATATTACTGATCCAGTAGTGTTCTTTGGTATTATCATTGGTGCAGCAGTACCAGCTGTCTTTAGTGCACTATTAATGATGGGTGTTAATAAAAATGCAAGCCGTATGGTAGCAGAAATTCATCGTCAATTTAATGAAATTGAAGGATTACTTGAAGGTAAACCTGGAGTTGAAGCTGAATATGATAAATGTATTGATATTGCAACTGTTGGTTCATTAAAAGAATTAATCCCAAGTGGCTTATTTGCAATTCTAACTACAATTATTGTAGGTATTGTAGGTGGAGTAAGTGCTATTGGTGGTTTCTTACTAGGTAACATTGTTTCTGGATTACTATTATCACTATTTATGAGTAATGCTGGTGGTTTATGGGATAATGCCAAGAAGTATGTAGAAGCAGGACATAATGGTGGTGTAGGTAGTGATGCTCATAAAGCAGCCGTAATTGGTGATACTGTTGGTGATCCATTTAAGGATACTGCAGGTCCATCAATTAACACACAAATTACAGTAGTAAGCTTAGTTGCATCAATTTGTTCAGGACTATTCCTAAATATTGGTGGATTAGGATTATTCTAATAATTAATAAATTAAAAGCCCCGATGGGGCTATAATATGAATATATAAAGGAGGTCATGTGAAAAGTAATTTTGAAATAAAAAATGTAAAGTTTTTTTTAATTAACTTGATTGGGATTGTCGTTTTAATTTCCTTAGTTTTTATTATGCAAAGTTATTTATTTATTGGAGATGATATTCATCCTAGTCGTTTTGAATTTCGTTTTGATTTTAATATTATTCTGCTTTTTGCATTTTTGTTTTTCTTAGTTTTAGTTTCAGGATTTATGAATTATACGCTTGATTCATCTTTATTTGAATCGCTTTTGCCTTTAGGGTTGATTTTGTGTTTATTGATTATTGGATTACCAATTTTGACAGATTTTAATTTAAAAGGTTTCGTTTTAGTAATGTTTATTCTTTTAATTCTTTATTTTGCTTATTTAGTTGGATCAGTATTTGCAATTGGTAAAGTAAAGTGGTATAAATACTTAAGTTTAGGATTTACACTTTTGGCTAGTTTACCATTTTTTAGGATTGGTGATCATTATTTTATTGGCTATCTTCTTTTGTTTTTAATTATTTTAGTTGCAGAAGGAATTAGTGTTCTAGCTTTATTTACTCACAAGGAAAATGAGCAAAAAGTATTTTTAATAATGACAACTGTGAATATGGTTATGATTACTTTAAGTCCTTTTATGGCTTTTATGGGGGTGAGTTAAGATGAAAAATAAAAAAATTTATCCAATGCTTATATTACTTGTAAGTTTTTGTTCCCTTGTTCCTTCAATTGTTTTTATAATTACAGATTATGATACATATTATTTTATTGCAATTGGGGTATCAATAATATTTTTAGGAATTTATATTGCTCATCAGTTTTTAGCAAGTTTATTAACTTTGAGTAAAGTAGTGAAAAATGTTTTAGATTTAGTAATTTTATTACCTGGATTCATAATAGCGCTGTCATTTATTGTAACTGATGTTTATGATTTTCTTTATTCAATTTTGTTTTACTTTGGGTCTGTTACTTTTGGTTTAATGATTGTAGTTTCAATTTTAGATATTTTTAATTTAAATAAAGTCAATTATTACATTTTAGGAATCGGACCATTAGTTATGGCTATTGTTTACACAATTTTATATTTAGTTAAATATAAAATATCATATTTGTATTATAGTTTATATTTACTAGTACCTTTGATTTTTTGGATTAGTGTATCTGTATATACTTTACTTTTCTTTAAAGATAAGACTAATAAGGGTATTAAGTTTTTAGGTTTTTCTACTGCATCAACTTTTTTCAGTTTCACTTTGGAAATGATCATGGGGCTTTTCCTTTTTGGTGCTGCTTAATTTTGTTTTTTAACACTTGAAATATTAGTGATATTTTGTTATAATTGTGTATATTGGAGGGAAATATGAAAGAATTACTATTAGCATCAAGATCAAGAAGAAGAAAAGAAGTAATGGATTTTTCCGGACTTAAGAGTAGGATTGTAGTTGCCTTAGTTGATGATAAAGTAGAAAATGTTTCTCCTTTTGAAGAAGCACAGATTCTTGCAAAACGTAAATGCGACTATGTTCATAGGCAATATCCTAACGATATCGTAATTGGCGTTGTTACTGTTGTTAATTTAGATGGTAAGTCTTTACCTAAACCTAAAGATGAAGAACATGCTAAAGAGATTTTAAGAGAATTAAGTGGTAAAACACATGAAGTTATTACTGCTTGCTATTTGAAATACAAAGATAAAGTTGAATATGTAGATGCAGTTACTAAAGTTACGTTTGGGGAAATGAGCGAAGATGAAATTGAGTATTATGTAAATACAGGTGAGGTTTTTGATAAACCAGGTGCTTATAGTGCTAAGGGATTTGGAAGCCGCTACATTAAGAAAATAGATGGAGACATTTATAATACTTATGGCTTACCAGTTTATCAAGTATATTCAGCTTTGAAAAAGCTTTGGTAATATTTTGAGCCTTCTTTAAAAAAGAGGGCTTTATCTTTATGAAAGGAGTTTTATAGACTTGAAGAAATTATTGTTAGAAAAATTTAAAGATTCACTTTCTGCTGTTTTACCAATATCAATCATTGTTTTGGTTTTGATTGTAGGCTTTTTTAAGATTGATCTTGGTAATACCTTAATGTTTGTTTTTGCAGCTATTTGTTTAGTAATTGGGATTGCTATTTATAACTTAGGGATAGATTTATCATTATCTAGGGTTGGAGAAAAGATTGGAGCTGCAATTACCAAGAAACAAAAAATTTGGTTGTTTGTTTTATTTGGTTTAGTTTTAGGATTTTTGATTACAGTTGCTGAGCCTAACCTTTCGGTTTTAGCAGTGCAAACAGGAATTGATAGATTGGTTTTAATTGTAAGTATTGGAATTGGAATTGGGGTTTTCTTAGTCATTGCCTTATTAAGAATTGTTTTCCAAATACCACTTAAGTATATTCTACTTGGTGGTTATGCAATAATTTTTATTTTAGGGGTTTTCTTACCAGAAAAGTTTGTGCCGATGGCCTTTGAATCTGGAGGAGTTACAACAGGACCTTTAACAGTACCATTTATTATGTCAATTGGTGTTGGTGTTGCCTATATTAGAGGAGATAAAGGATCTCAAGATGATAACTTCGGTTTAATTGGAACAAGTTTAATTGGAGCAATTATCGCAGTTATGATCTTAGGATTGATTTATGAAAGTCAAGGTAAATTAGATAGTTTATCAGCTGAAGCATCAACTTTGCATGAAATTAATAGTGTTAATGATTTCTTTAATATTGTTTTAAGTGAAGCGAAAATTCATTTAAAAGAAGTTGCAATTGCTTTACTGCCAATGTTATTAGTTTATTTAGTAATGCACTTTATTTTCTTTAAAGATGCACCTAGGGTAGTGTTTGCGATTATTGGTGGTTTTTTTGTAACTTATATAGGTTTAACAATCTTTTTGATTGGAGCTAATACGGGCTTTTTAGCTATTGGAGGCTATTTAGGATCAACATTAGCAGAGTATAACAAATGGTTATTACCACCACTTGCTTTAGTTTTAGGAACAGTTATTGTTTTAGCTGAACCTTCAGTATCGACTTTAAAAAATCAAGTACGAGATGTAACTGATGGGGCAATTTCTAATAAAACATTGATGGCTTTTATTTCTGTTGGTGTTGGTGTTGCGGTAAGTTTAGCAATGTTAAGAGCAATTACGGGAATATCAATTTGGTGGATTATTATCCCAACATATGCTTTAAGTTTAGGTTTATCGTTTATTGTACCGAAACTCTTTACAGCAATTGCTTTTGATTCAGGTGCAATTGTTTCTGGGCCACTAGCTGCAGCGTTTTTACTGCCAATGGCAATTGGAGCAACAACACAAGTTGGGGGAGATGTTTTTACCGATGCGATTGGAATTGTATCTTTTGTAGCTATGGCACCACCACTTACGATTCAGCTACTTGGTTTAATCTACAAGTTTAAAGAAAGAGTAGCATCTAAAGTTTATCAAGAGGAAATTATTTACTTTTAGTTTGAGGTAAAGTTATGGAAAAACATAAATTATTAATTTTAATTGTTGATAGTAAACAAGAAAAGCAAGCAAGTAAACTTATTCATAAAATTAGTCCATCAATGCAATTTGTGCATATTGGTAAAGGAACAGCTGAACTTGCTGTTTTAGATGAACTAGGAGTAGGAAGAGCACCAAAAGCAGTAATTTGGACAGTAATACCAGAATCTTTAGTAACGAAGGTATTAGATAGATTAAATCAAAGGTTGTACTTAGATGAACCTAATAGTGGGATTGTCTTTACAATTGACTTAACTGCTGTTAGTGGACTTGGTGCATTACAGTATTTAACTGGTAAGGAGGTAAAAAATGAAAAAAGCTAATGCTCAATTAATTGTTGTAATTTGTAATTACGATTATGTTGATGATGTTATGGAAGTAGCAAAAAAAGTTGGAGCACGTGGGGGAACTATTGTTCACGGACGTGGAACAATGACGAAAGAGACAAAGAAATTCTTTGGTATTACAATCCAACCAGAAAAAGGTCTGTTAATGATTTTAGCAAACCAAGAGCAACAAGAGAAAATCATGAAAGCTATTAATGATGAAAAAGGCTTAACAACTGAAGCCCATGCTATTTCATTTTGTCTTCCCGTAGAAGATTATCGTGGTTTAAATTTATAAAGCATATCGCTTTTATAAATAGAAACAATAAGGTATAATGTAAATAATAAAAGGAGGAATTATTAATGAAAGATCCAAGATTATTTAAATGCCAAGAATGTGGAGCAATTTTAGAATACACACCAGAACTAAAAGTTACAGCGTGTGATGCCTTAAAAGGTAAATTAAAGGAATTAAAAGTAAATACTGAGGAAAATGTTGCTTTAGAAAAACATATTCCTAAAGTAGAAGTTAATGGTAATAAAGTTACTGTAACAGTTGGTGATGTTATTCATCCAATGATTGATTCACATTATATTCAATTTGTTTATCTACTAACAGATAAAAGATTACACAAATATTATTTTAATCCGGGAGAACATCCAAGTCATACATTTGCATTAGAAAAGGATGAAAAACCTTTAGCTGCTTATGAATATTGTAACTTACATGGCTTCTGGAAGAAGGAGATTTAAAATGGCCAAAGAAATTAATGCAAATGAATTTAAGGAAATAGTTTTAAATTCTAATAAACCAGTTCTTGTAGACTTCTTTGCTACTTGGTGTGGTCCTTGTAGAATGCTAGCACCTGTCTTAGATGAACTTGCTCAAGATGCTAAGGGTGAGTTTGAAGTTTACAAAATTGATGTTGATAAGGAAAATGGACTAGCAAGAGAATTTGGAGTTATGTCCATCCCAACAATCATAGCTTTTAAAGGTGGAAAACAAGTTAATAAGCATATTGGATATGCTACTAAAGACCAATTAAAGAAATTGGTGCAATAGTTTTTTAATATTTAGCTACTTTTGTAAATAAAAGTAGCTTTTTTAATTTACTTTCTCTTTACAAATATATTACGGAAACTACGTTTTGAGAAGCCATAATTAACGTTATAATGGATACGTAATAAATTGTAAAAAGGAGAAAGATATGAAATTTATTAAAAAAGTTTTTTTAGTACTAGTATTAGGAGTAGCAGTATTAGCTGCTTGTAGTTGTGAAGACAAAAAATTTGAAGAACAAAAAATCACAGTATACACAAGAGATACTACATCAGGAACAAGAGATGGATTCTTTACAGGAATCGGTTTTAAAGAAGCTGCAACTGACAATGCACCTTTAGTAGAAGGGTTCGTTGAAGTTACAGGAAATGGCGACATAATCGCTAAAGTTCAAGCAGATGAATATGGTATTGGTTATATCTCACTAGCATCTTATGCTGATTCAGGCTTAAAAGGATTAAAGTATGAAGGAGTTGAACCAAAAGAAGCTAATGTTTTAGATGGATCATATGAACTTACAAGAAACTTTAACTACATCGTTAGAAATGACTATGCAGCTGGAAGTAAAGAACAAAAGTTAGTTGATGCATTTGTAGCTTATATGTTCTCTAAAGAAGGAAAAGAAATTATCAAATCTAAAGATGGAATTATTGAAATTAAAGCAACAGATAAAAAATGGGCTGACTTAAAAGCTTCTCACCCAGTAGCAGATGAAGATAACGCTAGCGTTACTTTAAGACTAGGTGGATCTACATCTGTACAAAAAGTTGCTGAAGCATTATCAGCTGCTTTCAAAGAAATCGCTGGATGTAAAGTGAGTCATAACCATACAGGATCAGGTGCTGCTTATAAAGCAACTCAAGGATCTGAAAAAGATGGAGCTACAGGTTTAGATATCGGATTTGCATCACGTGAATTCAAAGATTCAGAACCAGCAGCTGCAGGTACACATGGTAAACTTTGTGTAGATGCTATTGTAGCAGTTGTTCATAAAGATAACAAACAAATTTCAGGAGTTCTTGCATCTCAACTTAAGAAAATTTATGAAAGATTCTACCGTGTTGACAAAGGTAGAAGTCAAGAAATTGAAGGTACAGGATTAGGTTTAGCAATTGTAAAATACGTTGTGTTAGCTTACGATGGCAGAATTGAACTAGATAGTACTTTAGGATTAGGTAGTAAGTTTACTGTATATTTTAAGAAAGCATAAAATATGCTTTCTTTTTTAATAAAATAATGGAAATTTTGTAAAAAGTGTGTTATAATATGACAAATAAGGAGGATTATATGAAATTAATCATTGGGATTGTAGCAACAGATGATTGCAACAATGTGGTTAAAAGTTTAATCAAAAACGACTATTTTTGTACAAGATTAACATCAACAGGCGGATTTTTAAGAAAAGGAAATACCGTTATTTTAATTGGAGCTAAAGCTACAGAAGTTGATAAGGTAATCAAAATTATAGAGAAAGAATCTAAAACAAGAAAAGCAATGGTTCCAAGTTCAGTAGTAGATGAGTATGGTATGACTACAGGTGCTCCAATTGAAGTTACAATTGGTGGAGCTACACTATTCATTTTAGATGTAAAGAAAACAGTAAAATTATAGAAGTGTAATACTTCTATAAAATGGCTCCGTAGCCAAGCGGGAAGGCAATGGTCTGCAACACCTTGATCGTCGGTTCAAATCCGACCGGAGCCTCCATACTTATCTTTGATTAGTAAGTTAATAAAAATGGCTTTATAAAGCCAAAAAGAAAAATAAAAACAGAAACTGTTTTAGATGAAATCGAACATCTAAAGCAGTTTTTTATGTATTTTTACCATTACGTTGTAGGAAGTCGAACTCTATGAAAATTCTTTATGCGGTAGGGAGTCGAACTCTTTTTGTTTAACATACTTTAAAAAAGTACTCCTTGCCATATTAAGTTTTTTTGCAGCTTCATTACATGTTATTTCTCTATTTATATATGAATTAGCAACTTTATTAAAATTTTCTGGTAAGACATATCTTGGGCGTCCCATGTGGACGCCTCTTTTTTTTGCAAGTCTTATCCCTTCAGCTTGTCTTTGCTTGATTTTTTCTCTTTCAGTTTCGGCAACAAAAGAAAGTATTTGTAAAACAATAT
>FZPS01000013.1_pt376 | contig 25514 bp, 25 predicted proteins | sample 1817821 | NCBI WGS metagenome assembly FZPS01 (sample SAMEA104158645, study PRJEB21678) | metagenome | place: Germany | collected 2015-04-21 | reverse complement strand
ATACTTCCGGGCTACCGACAACACCAAGTTGATGTCTATATACAGTCAAATCAACAAGCTGGAAAAGAGCAAAACGCAGGTAGATTCCTTTCCGGTTTATAAAGAACTGTTTATGAATTTTGCTTTGATAGCTCTGTTTGCATTTGCTTTGGAGTTTTTGATACGTTGGATTGTTTTAAGAAGAATACCTTAATTGCATATGATACAAATAGCTCAAGCACAGTATTTATGGATATTAGCTTTCATTCCGTTGCTGTTTTTGGTGTACGGTATGTATAGAAGGTATGGAAGGCGGATGGTAAAAAAGTTTGGAGATCCCGAACTGATGAAACCTCTTATGCCCGACGTGTCGCGCAGGCGGGGTTGGTTGAAAATGGTCTTGTTTTCTTTGGGATTGTTCTTTTTTGTACTGGGATTGTCCAGACCCCAGACAGGAGCAAGAGTAAAGGAATTGAAACGTACCGGAGTAGAAATCATCATTGCCCTGGATGTCTCCAATTCCATGCTGGCAGAAGATTACTCTCCCAACAGGCTGGAAAGAGCGAAACTGGCTGTCTCTCGTTTGGTTGATAATTTAGGACGTGACAGGATAGGATTGATTATTTTTGCAGGAGATGCTTTTGTACAATTGCCTGTGACAACAGATTACGTGAGTGCCAAAATGTTCTTACACTCCATAAGCACAAATTCAGTTCCCAAACAAGGCACAGCCATTGGACAGGCTATCTTTACAGGAATACGCAGCTTCAGTCCCGATACTCCCGGTAGCCGGGCATTGATTATCATATCTGACGGAGAAGATCACGAAGACAATCCGGTCCCTATGGCTCAAGAGGCGGCAGAACAAGGTGTTCAAGTTCATTGCATTGGCATTGGTTCGGCGGAAGGCAAACCCATACCTATGGAGGACGGTTCTTTGCTTAAAGACAAGGACGGAGATATAGTTGTAACCAAATTGGACGAAAAAACACTCATGGAAGTAGCGGAAGCAGGTGGAGGGGTATACGTAAGAGCTGGAAATTCAGACTTTGGTTTGCAGGGGATCATAGATGAAATCAGAAAAATGGACGAACAAGAGTTTCAATCTGTAGTCTTTGAAGATTTTAACGAACAATACATGTACTTTTTTGGAATAGCCCTCTTTTTCTTTTTGCTGGACATGTTGGTTGGAGAACGAAAGATAAGACGGTTTAAAAGTTTTGATATCTTTACAAAAACCCTTGTGTTGTTTCTTGTTTTCACCGGCTTTTCTATAGTTGCAACGGCTCAGTCGGACAAGAAAGACATACGGGCAGGAAACAGGGCGTTCAGAAAGGGAGACATGGAACAAGCCCTGATTGATTATCAAAAGGCATTTACAAAAGACACGACTTCACTAAAAGCCAAATACAACTTGGCCAATGTCTTGCACCAAATGGGGCAACATGAACAGGCTGCAAAAGCTATGCACACAGTGCCCGATTCGCTGCAAGCAGTAGGGCAGAAAGCCGATGCTTGGCATAATATGGGCAATTTTCAGTTGAGTCAAGAAGATTATGCAAAAAGCATAGAGGCGTATAAAGATGCACTTCGCAAAAGACCCGAGGACTATGAAACGAAAGCCAATCTTGCCTATGCTCAGAAAATGTTAAAGAACCAGCAAGAAAACGAAGACCAGGACGAAAACCGGGATCAGGACGAGGATGAGGACCAAGATCAAGACCAAGATCAAGACCAAGACCAAGACCAAGACAGGGAGCAACCGGAGCCTTCCATAACTCCTCAGGCTGCACAACAAATTTTGGAAGCTATGCAGCAGAAAGAAAAAGAAACGCAGGATAAGATTCAGAAGGAAAAAGCCAAAGCAGCCGTTCCTGTGCGTTCAGATAAAAATTGGTAAAACACCACGTGGTATGAAGAAAGTCATCATTGCAATAGTAAGTGTTTTATGTTTTGTGCAGGTAAGTGCACAAGGAAGGTTCTCTGTGGAAGTTCCCGGAGTAGTTGCAATGGGAGAACGTTTTCGTCTTGTGTTTACTGCTATAGATTTGCCGCATGAAACATTTACTCCACCAAAGATTCAAAACTTCCATGTTTTGGCCGGACCTACCACCTCTACCATGAACAGGATGGAGTACATAAACGGACGCAGAACTCAGAGTCGTTCCGTTAGTTATACGTATATCTTGGAAGCGTATGAACCGGGAAGCTTTACGATAGGAGAAGCGTCGGTTGTATCTGATAATGTAACTTATAAGACAAGACCTGTCGTTGTAGAAGTAATACAAGGAGCAGACAAACCGGCCGAAGAGCGGACCAAGGAGCAAGCAACGACTACAGAAATTACAGACGACGATGTGTTTTTACGTCTGTCTGTCAACAAAAAACGAGTAGTGAAGGGCGAACCGTTGACGGCCACTCTTACTTTGTATACCCGGGTAAACGTAGCAGGAGCTGAAGACATCAAATTTCCGGAATTTAACGGGTTTTGGAGTCAAGAAGTATATTCTCCTCAGCAAATTGAATGGCAACGAGAGAATGTAAAAGGAGAGATTTATCAAAAGGCTACTTTGAGGAGTTATGTGCTGTTGCCGCAACAAACAGGAGAAATACGCATTGATCCATCAGAGATAGTATGTGTTATTCAAGTACGTAGCGCTCGCAGAGGACAATCTTTGTTGGATGATTTTTTTGACACCTATCAGACGGTGCGCAAACGAGTAATATCGCCATCTGTAACAATATCTGTTCGGGATTTACCATCCGGAGCACCTCCTTCATTTAAAGGAGCAGTAGGAAAATATTCCTTGCAGACATATTTGGGAAGAGATTCCGTTCGTACGCACGATGCGGTATCTATGTATGTTACTATTGCAGGAGAAGGAAATATCAATTTATTGGAGGCTCCGGCCGTGCAATTTCCTTTGGACTTCGAGGTGTATGACCCTAAAATCACAGACGACTACAAAAGTTCCGACGGTACATTTACAGGGTCAAAAACATTTGAATACCCTGTGATTCCAAGGAGCCACGGAACGTTTACCATAAATCCCGTAGTTTTTACGTATTACGATATACACACCGGTACATACAAAACATTGCGTAGCACACCTATGGCTTTAGAGGTAGCAAGAAGTACGGAATCAAACATGTATACCGGGGTATATGCACCTACTCACAGAAGAAAAGTAGAAAGCCTGGGCGAAGACATCAGGTACATTCGAACGACAGCTCCTGTATGGAAAAAGAAAGGAGTATATTTTACCGGCAGCGTGTATTATTACACTATTTTGGCAGCTCTTTTATCCATTGCCGGTATCCTTTTCTCATGGTTAAAGAAGAGAAAAGAGCGCAAAAAAGATGTAGTGCGGGTAAGAAACAGCAAAGCCAATAAAATAGCCAGGGCACGTTTGAAAACGGCCGGAGCGCATATGAAGAGCCAATTGTTTTCAGCGTATTATGAGGAATTGAATCGTGCATTGTGGGGATACATAGCAGACAAATTGGCCTTATCACAGGCAGAGAGTTCCAGGGAAAAAATTGAGGCGCTGTTGATGGAACGTCAGGTAGATGAAGAGCTTATAAAAAAATATACAGATCTAATAGCCTCTTGTGAATTTGCCCGCTATGCTCCCGATCCGGGACAAACAGAAAAAGAAAGGATTTTTGAAGATGCTGTTGCCGTTATTAGCAAAATGGAACAAGTCTTGAAATAAGATGACTATGAGAAAAAGTGCGTTTTTATTCATTTTGTTGACCTTCAGTGCTTTTGTTGCCAAAGCTTCTGCAGTAGACAGCTTGTGGAACAACGCCAATGCTCTGTATGCAGAAGCGCAGTATGAAAGGGCATTGGAAGGATACTTGGAAATAGAACAATCAGGTACAGAGTCGTTCGATTTGTATTACAATATGGGAAATACGTATTACAAGATGCAACAGTATGCTTATGCTATTTTGTATTACGAAAAAGCATTGCGATTGGACCCGGATCATGCCGATGCATTGCACAATCTTACGATAGTGAGGGAACAATGTATTGACAGGATCGAACCCATACCGCAATTCTTTGTAACACAGTGGATTCGTAAAAGTTACAAGAAACTCCCACCCGGTACTTGGTCTGTATTCTCATTGGTCCTGCTGGCTTTGTCCTTAACTTTTGTTTTGCTGTTTGTTTACGCCGGTTCTATCAGATTGCGAAAGGCTTCTTTTGTATTGGCCGTAGTTGTCTTTTTTCTTGCTGTAACATCGGGAATCTTTGCTCTTCAATCAAAGAAAGAAGCTACAAGAGAAGATATAGCCATTATTAAATCTGTCGTAAGTTCTGTAAAATCAGCACCGGGAGCACAAGGCAAAGACATCCTTGTTTTGCATGAAGGAACAAAGGTTCGAGTTTTGGAAGAAGCCGGTGAATGGGTTCGTATAGAGTTGGAGGACGGAAGACAAGGCTGGTTGCTGTTGCATGAGATTCTTTTTGTATATTAGAAGGTTAAAAATATTAGTACATGGATTATAACACACAAAGAAAGAAACTGATATTGCCTGAATACGGGCGTTATATTCAGGACATGGTAGAAGAGGCCAAGAAAATTGAAGATAAAGAAGCAAGAACAAGGCAGGTTAAGGCTATTGTAAACGCCATGAGTGCACTCAATCCACATATGAGAGAAATGAACGATTATTACCATAAGCTTTGGGATCACATACACATTATAGCCGATTACGAGTTGGATGTAGATTCGCCCTTCCCGCTTCCTAGCAAAGAAAGTTTCACATGCAAGCCTCATAAAATAGATGCGGAAAGAGAGCCTGTAAAAGTGATGCATTACGGGAGGAACATACAAAATATGGTTATGGCTATAGCTTCCAAGCCGGCGGGTGAGGAGCGCGACCAAATGACCATGGCGTTGGCATCTTATATGCGCAAGCAGTATCTGATATGGAACAAAGATACGGTTGCAGACAAAACGATATTTAATGATATTTACACCCTGTCTAACGGCACTTTGTCTGTACCGGAAGGGGCTAAACTGTCTGAAATACAAGGTGAGTTCAAGCAGCCAAACATGATGGGACCTCGTCCCCAAAGACAGGGTCAGTGGCACAAGGGCAAAAAAAAGAAAAGGTAGTCTACCAATATTGAGTTCTATGGATAATAAACTCCCCCGCAAAGAGATAATAAGAATAGTGGCTAGCTGGCTTATGTTGGCTGTCGGGGTTTATCTGCTCATTGCTTTTGTCTCCTTTCTATTTCATTGGAGTACAGATCAAAGTACCCTCAGTTTGGGGTACAATTCCAGTCCGGACATCCAGATTGCCAACAAAGGAGGTATTGTAGGTTTGCGGTGGGCACAGTTGTTTATAGGGGATTTGTTTGGATTGAGTGCCTTTATCATTCCTTTTTTCTTTATTGCATTGTTTGTTTTCTTACTGAGAATCCGCCATGTAAGAATCATCCCTTTGTTTTTTATCACGGCTTTTGCTTGTATTATCTTATCCATTGCACTGGGATACATCTTTAGCTTTACCTCTTTGGAATTTCTCTTTGGTTCCGGAGTGGGTGGCACCTACGGATACAGGGTAAATACATGGCTTATAGAGATGCTTGGAACTGTAGGGACGGGGCTTCTGCTTTTCTTTGTGTTTACAGCATTTCCATTGCCTTTTATTGTGTCTTATATCAGGAAACGAAAAAAGAAACGTCTTTCTGAGGATATAGATCTTACCGATATACCAGATACTGATATAGTGCCGGAACCCGGTCCTGTGTTTCAAGTAGATATGGAAGAAGAACCGACACAGGGAAAAGAAAAAGAGAAGGAAAAGGAAAAGGAAAAGGAAAAAGAAAGTGAGCCTGCGTTTGAAGTAGAAGCGGTAGAAGAAGAGCCGGTAGATGGTAAAATGCTCTTTTACAATCCCAAACAAGATTTGTCTCGGTATAAAAAACCGCCTTTGCATTTGTTGGAATTGTATGAGGACCGTATTACCGATGTGTCGCAAGAGGAATTGGAGAGAAACAACCAAAAGATCGTAGAATGCCTGAGAACGTTTGATATTCAAATAGAAAAAATTGTAGCTACTCCGGGACCAACTGTAACGTTGTACAAGATTGTTTTGTCACCGGGAATCAGGATTTCACAATTTACAAGACTGGAAGACGATATCATGCTTTCGTTAGCGGCTCGTGGAATGCGTGTGATTGCGCCCATTCCGGGAACGAATATGGTAGGTATTGAAGTGGCCAACGATAAGCCTTCGCTCGTTCCTATGAGAAGCGTTTTGGATTCCAAGAAATTCAAAGAATCGCGAGAAGACTTGCCTATAGTATTAGGAAAGAGCATATCGAATGAAATTGTGATGTTGGATTTGGCCAAATTGCCGCACTTGTTGGTAGCAGGAGCCACGGGACAGGGTAAATCGGTGGCGCTGAATGCCATCCTGGCTTCTTTGCTATACAAAATGCATCCGGCTTATTTGAAATTGGTGTTGGTAGACCCCAAAAGGGTAGAGTTGAATTTGTATTCCAAATTGGACAAACACTTTTTGGCTCAACTGCCCGATGCGGAAAGCCCTATAATCATTGACACGAAGAAGGTAGTCTATACATTGAATTCCCTCTGTATAGAAATGGACGACCGCTTGGAATTGTATAACAAGGCCGGTGTACGTAATATCAAAGAATACAATAAAAAATTTACAAACCGGGTGTTGAACCCTGCCAAAGGGCATCGTTTCATGCCTTTTATTGTAGTCATCATTGACGAATTTGCAGATTTGATTATGACTGCAGGACGCGACGTGGAAGGTCCGCTCACGCGTTTGGCTCAGATGGGACGTGCTACGGGTATTCATTTGGTTATTGCTACACAACGTCCGACCACAAACATCATTACGGGAACCATCAAGGCCAATTTCCCGGCCAGGATTGCTTTCCGTGTGGCATCTAAAATAGATTCAAGAACGATTATTGATGTATCGGAAGCCAACCAATTGGTGGGAAGGGGGGATATGTTGCTTTCTGCCGGTACGGATTTGACGCGTGTGCAATGCGCCTTCATAGACACACCGGAAGTAGACAGGATGGTAGGATTTATTGCCAGTCAGCAAGGATATGCCGGTCCGTTTGAGTTGCCGGAATATGCAGAATCTGAAAAGAAAGACCCCTTGTTTTCCGGAACGGAACAACGAGACGACTTGTTTGAAGAAGCGGCCCGTTTGATTGTGCAAAACGGAGAAGGATCTACTTCTTTGTTGCAACGTAGGTTCCGCTTAGGTTACAATAGAGCGGGGAGAATCATGGACCAATTGGAAGATGCCGGCATTGTAGGACCTCCTAAAGGAAGCAGTCCCAGAGAATTGTTGGTATCAAGTACAGAACTTTTGGAAGACCTTTTAAAAACGTTATGATTGTCCTCTTCATAACAGCGTGTTTATCTATACTCATTCCGGGAGTACAGCAGAAAAGCCCAAGTCAGGTATGGGAGACTTTTTTGGAACACATAGAAAAAGCACCGGCTCTGGAAATGCGGTTTACATGGAACAATACGGTAGAGGGTACCATGATCTTACAGGAACGTTCTTTTGCCATACATATGGATGAAATTCATGTCTATTGCAACGGAGTAGAGAGGTGGCTTTATAATGAAGGTTTTGATGAATGGGAAGCGTTGCCGTACGAAACGCAATCAGCCGACATGTTGGAAAATCCATCGGCTTTTTTTAACCAACTTCGCCACCAATTCCGGCTTTCTCCTGCTTCGGCGTTCAAGGAAGCAGCGGAAGGAAGTCCGCTGTGGGAGTTGCTGCTTGTGCCACAAAATCCGCTGTCTGTTTTTACATACATAATAATATGCTTGGAAAGGGACGGACGGATTCCGAGAACAATACGTTATGGTTTGACTGACGGTTTTGAATACCGCATAGAGGTCCTTTCTTTTCAATCGATTCCGGCTAAAGAGAAAACTTTTTTTACTCCGTATCTGTTATCACCGGATTCATAAAAATTTTGCGGCCTTTAGGAAGCAAATTGTTTGTTCTGTTTCCCAAGTTTTTGATAAATCCCAAAGGATATCCATCGTATATAACGAGTACGTACCCTTTTTCCATATCCGGGGAACTTGGTATATTTTCTTTTCGCAAAAAAGCAAGTGCCTGAGAACGTGTGACTTCAAGGCGTGGAAACGCATTGTGTTTTAAGTCTATGGCAAGAGCCAGGTCCGGATGAGGCACCCGGTCCTTTCCTTTTTGTAGGGCAACGGCTATTCCGGAATGAACCACATGCAAATGCTTTTCTACAGTTGCCCACTCTTTTAGAAGATGAGAGGGTGCGGCTTTTATCAAATTGTCTTTTACGTAGTATGTATAGGAATCGTGTAAGGGTATTGGAAAATCCACGGGAGGTTGCTTTTTGAGTATTGTATTGGCAAGCCGGCCGGACAGAGGCTTTTTCCCCGAGGGGCTTGTTTTTTCAAGTAAAGCCATAAAAAACCCTTCCCCTTGAATCCGATGAGGCAAGAACCGTTCCGGAGACCGGACAATCCGAGCTCCCAAGGTGTTTTCTATCCAAGAAACTTGCTCTTCGTTTTCTCGGGTGTTAAAGGTACAGGTAGTGTAGAGGAGCAATCCTCCTTGCTTGAGGGAAGGCCATACTTCTGTTAAGATGCGTTTTTGTCGACCAACGCATACATCTACCAGGGCCGGAGACCACGTTTCTCTTGCCGCCTTGTCTTTCCTAAAAAGCCCTTCTCCTGAACAAGGCACATCTGCCAATACGACATCAAAAAAACCTTCCAAGCTACGAAATGCCGAGGGGTCGTTTGCGGTAACCGCTACGTTGCCGTAGCCCCAACGGGCTATGTTGTTTGTGAGTGCAGGAATGCGGGAGCGGATGGTTTCGTTGCTTACCAAAAAGCCTTCAGGCGGTAGGATGTCTAGCAACAAGGTGCTTTTGCCTCCCGGTGCTGCGCAAGCATCCAGGACGCGAGGGGCCTCCATAGCTGCCAGGCAGGGTTCCAACATACCTACGGACATACCCGAGGCCTCCTGTACGTAGTAGGCCCCTGCATGGAATCTGGGATCCAAGGTAAATACAGGTCGTTTGTTTAAATACCTTCCTCGGGAACACCAAGGAACAGGCCGGCTGTTGGGAAACAACTCTTCTTTGGCTTTAAGAGCATGTTGGCGTATGCTAACAGGAGGTGTGGCATGGAGCGATGCAATAAAATCATGGACTTCTGTTGAAGGAAGCCACGATTCCAACATACGCAGAAAATCTGCCTTCATAATTTTTGCCTACAGTATGGTTATTTGTTTAGCCCTTCTGCCAGCTTAGACGTAAATTGGTTTACAAACTCTTTCATTTTGCCACCCAACATCATTTTCATCATCATATTCAATTGGGCGTCTACATCCAATTGCAGTTCGCACCCTTCATCTTTGGGGCGGATGTGTACCTGTATTTGAAACGAGAAAGGAACGCTGCCGTATTGTTCCATGATTATGAGCGACGGAGCTTGTCTCTCTATTACTTTTACGCCCAGCTGCATGCCTTGGGCTTCTGCAAGCAAGGTGTCTTCCGTAATGGTTACTTTGTCTTTGTGTTCTTCCGGTAATTGCTCTGCCAGACGTGAAAAATCGCTGAAAAGTTCAAATACGAAAGGAGCCGGTTTGTTGATAAAACAGGGATCTCCTGAAACGCGTGTGTTTGACATATGTTATTGTCCCCAAGTATTAGGAGTCAGGCGCCAGATTTTTAAGGTTTCTATTTGCTCCGGACTGATAAAATTTTTAAGAGCTGCTTCTTCTATGAGGTTTTCATAGTTTGTAAGCGTATGCAGTTCGCAATTGCTTTTCTCAAAGGCTCTGCGTGCAATATCAAAATTGTATGAAAAGATGGCACTAACCCCAAGTACGTTGGCGTAAGACATTTTTAAACAGTCTACGGCAGAAAGAGCCGAATGACCGGTAGAAATCAAATCTTCCACAACTACTACGTTGGCTTTATCAGGGAATGTGCCTTCAATGCGTGCTCCCGTGCCGTGTTCTTTTCTTCTTGGTCGAACGTAAACGAAAGGTTTGTTCAGTTTATCCGCAATAAGGGCCCCCATGGCAATGGCTCCTGTAGCTACCCCGGCTATCACTTGTACAGTAGGGTAATTGTGAAGAATAGATTCACACATGGCATTCCGTATGTAGCCTCTTACTTGAGGAATAGATAGAATTTTTCTGTTATCACAGTAAATGGGCGATTTCCACCCCGATACCCACTCAAAGGGTTTTTCAATGCTGAGCTGCACGGCTTCTATTTCCAATAATTTTTGTGCAACCTTTTTTTCTACAGATTCCATAATAATGACATATCTTTGTACAAATGTACAGTATTTTCTTCAATAATAGACGCCTTGAACTTTGTAGACACAACGGCCAACCCTGTACCCGACGGGATGTAGTTGTAGAAGCACTGGATGCTTTTAGATCTTGGGAAGATTTGATTGTCAGCTTTCAATGCCACAGCAACTGGCAACATTTGGTCATTCCCGTAGACAATCCGGGAGATTCTTTTACGCAACTGTGCAATAGTTTTCACGTGATAACGGCGGCAGGAGGGGTTGTTACAAATCCCCAAGGAGACTTGTTGATGATTTACAGGTATGGAAAATGGGACCTGCCTAAGGGAAAGCAGGAAGACGGTGAATCTTTGAAAGAAACAGCTCTAAGAGAAGTTGCGGAAGAAACGGGAACCGAACCGTTGCAATTGCTGAACGATACGTGTGACAAAACATACCACTGTTACAACTACCTGGGAGATAACGTACTTAAAATGACCGCCTGGTACCGTATGACGGGCTGTTCTTCTTTAACACCGCAAGCGGAAGAGGGAATAGAAAAAGTAGAGTGGGTGCCGCGAAACAAATTGGAAGAGAGATTGGACCAGTGCTATGCTTCTGTAGCACAACTTATTCGTCGTGCCCTTTTAGATTAAAAACAAGTTATCCGCCAAAATCATCGAACAAGATATGGTCTTCCGGAACACCTAGGTTATCCAACATCTGGGTAACGGCCGAGGTCATTAGAGGCGGTCCGCAAAGGTAGTATTCGGCTTCTTCCGGTTCCGGATGGTGTTGCAAATAATTGTCTAAAAGTACTTTGTGGATAAAGCCCGTATGCCCTTGCCAGTTGTCGTCCTGTTGTGGATCTGATAAGGCTATGTGGAAAGAAAAATTGGGAAAGACCTTTTCTATGGCTCGGAATTCTTCTTCGTAGAAAACTTCTTTTCTAGACCGGGCTCCGTACCAGAAAGATACTTTGGTATCTGTTTTCAGCGTTTTGAACAGATGGAAGATGTGCGAACGCATGGGAGCCATGCCGGCTCCTCCACCTATGAATATTTTTTCATTAGGAGTATCTTTTAAGAAGAAGTCTCCGTAAGGTCCCGATACTTTTATCGTATCCCCCGGTTTTAAGGAAAACACATAAGAGGAACAAACGCCGGGGTTGACTTTCATATACGTACCGCGGGAGCGGTCCCAAGGAGGAGGAGATATGCGTATGTTTAGTACAATCACGTTTCCTTCGGCCGGATGGTTGGCCATGGAATATGCTCGAAATCCGTATTCTTTGTTGACCATTTTCAAGCCTTCAAAGCCGAACGATTTCCAGCTGTCCATAAAAGGCGTGTCAATACGGATGTCTTTAGCAAAGTCAATGGAAACGGGAGGAACGTCAATTTGTACGTAGCCACCCGGTTGAAAATCCAACGTTTCCCCTTCCGGCAGCTTAATAACCAATTCTTTAATCAACGACGTCAAGTTGTGGTTGCTGATGACTTCGCACTCCCATTTTTTGATGCCTAATACCTCGGCAGGTATCTGCACCTCCATGTCTTCTTTTATTTTTACTCGGCACGCCAGGCGCCATTGGTTCTGTTGTTCCCGACGGGTGAAAAAGACCGTTTCCGTGGATTGAATAGAACCGCCTCCTGAAAGGATACGACACTTGCACAACCCGCACGTTCCCGTTCCGCCACAGGCAGAAGGCAGGTAAATGCCTTGTTCAGCCAATGTAGTCAACAAAGAATCTCCCGGTTCTACAGATATGGATTTTTCTCCGTTGATGGTGACTGTTACTCGTCCTTGCGGTAACAGTTTGCGTCTGGCATACAGCAGCAAAGCTACTAGGATTAAAGTAACTCCCAATATCACGGAAACAGACAGAAGCAAAAACGAAAACAGCGACATATTACAAGGCAATTCCCATAAAACTCATAAATGCAATACCCATAAGGCCGGTAATGATAAACGATATGCCCAGTCCCCGCATGGGAGCCGGAATATTGGAGTAACTTAATTTTTCTCTAATGGCGGCAATGGAAACGATAGCCAACAGCCATCCCAGACCGGATCCCAGTGCATAGGCAAATACGTGCGATATGCTGCTGTAATCCCGTTCTTGCATAAACAGTGAAGCACCCAATATAGCACAGTTGACAGCAATCAGAGGCAGAAAAATACCTAAATTGTTATATAGGGCCGGGGAGTACTTCTCAATAATCATTTCTACCAGTTGTACGATGGCAGCTATGACGGCAATGAACAAAATAAAACTTAAGAAACTGAGGTCCACCGTTGCCCATTCAGGCTTTATATGCTCCAGAGCACCGGGTGCCAATACGTATTTGTGTAACAAATAATTGACAGGAACGGTGATGAGTAAGACAAAGAGTACGGCTATGCCCAGTCCCGTAGCAGTTTTGACCGTTTTAGAAACGGCCAGGTAAGAACACATCCCTAAGAAATAGGCAAAAATCAAATTTTCCGTAAAGATGCTCTTTATAAATATGTCCACTACTGTTACCATACGCTCTTTGCTTGTTTTGCGTTATAAATCCATACCAACAATCCTACCAGGATCAAAGCCATAGGGGGAAGAATAAAGAGTCCGTTGTTTTCGTAAAATCCGCCTTGTGATACATACCAATGTTCCGGAACAATCCTGTATCCCATAAGCGTACCCGAGCCCAGCAATTCCCTGACAACGGCTACCACTACCAATACAATTCCATAACCCAACCCGTTGGCTATGCCGTCCATAAAAGCCGGTAACGGTTTGTTGTTCAAGGCAAAAGCTTCAATGCGACCCATGATGATGCAGTTGGTGATGATGAGTCCCACAAAGACGGAAAGTTGTTTGCTGATTTCCCAAGCAAAGGCCTTCAGCACTTGGTCTACCAAAATGACCAATGTGGCTACTACCATCAATTGGACAATAATACGTATGCGGTTGGGGATGGTGTTACGAATAAGCGATAACAACAATTCAGAAAAACCGGTAACAAGCGTTACGGCCAAGGCCATGACAAGAGCCGGTTCCAGCTTAACCGTAACGGCCAATGCCGAACAAATCCCCAAGGCCAGTACGGGGACGGGGCTGCTTCTGAAGAGCGGATCAAGGAAGGTGCGTTTGTTCATAAGCTTCTTTTATATACAACTCTATCGTTTCCCGAATCATGTTTTCTATACCTCGGCTTGTAATCGTACCTCCGGAAATACCGTCTACTTGGTTGATCGTTCTGGCACCGCCTTTGCCCGGTTGCAACACGCTGATGGACACAAAAGTGCTGTCCCGGTAAAGCGATTTTCCGCGGAAAGGAGCACTGAACTCTGCCCGAGACACTTCTGCACCCAGCCCGGGCGTCTCGGCTTCGTGGTCAAAATCGACTCCGTAAATGGTTTGTCCGTTGTCGTCGAGTGCCAAATACCCCCACAAAGGGCCCCAAAGGCCTTTGCCGCTGAGCGGAATTATGAATTTGCGGCTGCCGTCATCCAAAGTGCAGATGTACAAAGGCAGCCGTTGCACTCCCACAACCGTATCTTTTATGTATTGTTCATACGATCGGTCTGCCAGATGAACGGCACGTAAAATGCTCTGCTGCATTTCTACCTGCTTGTTGGCTTCTTGCCGAGGTTTCAGGATTTGCGACACAAAAGCCAGCAAAGCTGCCGTTATGGTAACCATAATGGCGGCATATAAGAACGTGTACAAGTCTCCGTTTCTTTTTTTCTTATCCATGTGCGGCAATCCTTTTCATTCTACGTTTAACATGAACGGCTACAACTATATGGTCAATCAAAGGCGCAAATGTGTTCATGAGCAATATGGCCAACATCATGCCTTCCGGATACCCCGGATTGAACAACCGAACGATGACAGTCATTACGCCAATGAGGAAACCGAAAATCCATTTGCCCGTTTCTGTCTGAGCGCTTGTAACCGGGTCTGTAGCCATAAATACGCAACCGAACGCAAACCCTCCCATCACCAAATGGTAATGAAACGGTATACCGCCGGCCAACGACATCAGGAACGCTCCGCTTGCACAGGAGAGCATAATTTTCCAGCTGGCTACGCCCGTAAAAATCAAAATGGCGGCTCCCAGTAAAATACAAATAACAGACGTTTCCCCAACAGATCCCGGAACCAATCCTATAAAAAGATCTGTCCAAGACGGCAACTCCGGAACGACTCCTATGTGGAAGTGAGAAGCCATGCGGGTCCAGATGGATGCATGTTCCGTCAATTGTTCCAGAGGAACAGCCAGACTACTCAGATGTTCTAAAGGAGCCGTGCCTCCTGTCAACAGGGCTAGGGGAGTGGCTCCGCTGGATCCGTCTATCCAAATGCTTTCACCGGTCATATATCCGGGATAAGCAAAGAACAAAAAGGCGCGTGCCAACAAAGCCGGATTCCAGATGTTCATGCCGGTCCCTCCAAAAATTTCTTTTCCAATCAACACAGAAAAAGCTACGGCCAAAGCCAACATCCACAGAGGAATGGTCACAGGTACTATGAGCGGAATGAGCATGCCCGTTACCAAATACCCTTCGTTCACTTGGTGACCTCGTATTTGTGCAATGGCAAATTCAATACCCAGCCCCGTTACGTAAGATACGACCAATAATGGGAGTACTTTTAGGAATCCGTACCAGAAAATTTGGAAAAATCCTACTTGAGCCGTTGTCGTTCCCAAAGCAGTGTAGTATTGCCATCCCGTATTGAACATGCCAAAAAGCAGGCTTGGCACCAATGCAATGACTACTACAATCATGACACGCTTCAGGTCGTTGGCATCACGTATGTGGGATCCTTTGTCGGTTACCCTGTCCGGTACAAGGAGAAAGGCTTCAAAGGCTTCAAACGTGGAATGCAAGAAAGACAACGGGCCCCCTTTGCGGAAGGCCGGCGCCATCTTACGCATGAGCTTGTCCGGAAATTGGATAAGGTTGCGAAGCTTCATTGCATTTCCTTTATCATCAGGGCTATCCCTTGTTGTACAATATCTTGTATATCAATCTTTGACGAACAAATAAATTCGCACAAAGCCAAATCTTCCGGAAGTATTTCATAAATACCCAATTGTTCCATCTTCTCTACATCGCCGGCCAAAATGGTTTTGAGCAACTGCGATACCAGAATATCCATGGGCAATACTTTTCTGTAGTCTGCCGTCATCACAAAAGCACGCTTGTCTCCGTTTGTATTGGTGTCTAGTGCAAAACGCCCCGTTTTCCCCAGCAGGGGTGCTACAAAAGTCAAGTACGTACGGGCTGTACTGAACCGATGCAAGCGCAGCGGTCTAGCCCAACCGAACAATTCCCTTTTGTTGCCTTCTTCCAGGAAGGTAATGTGTTGGTGGTGAAAACCCAGAAACCCGTCTTCTCCAATATTGTCTCCCGTAAGGGGATTGCCGCTGATGGTACGAATTTCTATATCCTTTTTTCTTGGGAAACCGGTCAGAGAAGCAATGTGCGTTCCTGCCAGGCACGGGATGTATCCTGTTTTTTCCAACGCAGGCCCCGTAACGGCTACCATACGTACAGTATCTACCCAACCGTGTAAAAAGAGTTTGCCAACAATTGCCAGTCCCAGAGGAGTCAATGTCCAGATGATTCTGTTTTTTCCTGCCGGACATACGCGATGTATTTGCACACCGGGATTTCCTGCCGGATGGGGGCCGGTAAAGTAATGCTTCTTACCTTTCAGTCGTTCAAATACGCTGTGCTCAGACATCTTGCCCGACAACCCCAAGTGTACGTTTTCCGGACAAAGTCTTTCCATCACACGCAAGCCCATGGCCAGTGCTTCTTCTTCTGCAGCAAAGGCAAAATCTAGATCGGGAGCCAGTGGCGCCGTATCAAAGCAACTGATATAGATATGCAGAGGTTGTTCTTCAGGCCTGGCAAGGGTACCGTACGGACGACGTGTTATGAAAGGCCAGCACCCGCTTTCCAATAGCAACTCTTTTATTCTTTCCGGTGAAAGGTTTTCCGGAATATCTACCGGGAACAAAACTTTCTGATTTTTTCCGTCAGCAGCTATGCGGATGGCAGTCAGTTTTCTTTTTTCTCCACGGACTATTTCTTGTACCGTACCGCTTACGGGAGACGTAAATACCATGTGCGGATACGCTTTATTACAAAAGACAGGACTGCCCGCCAATACGGTATCTCCCTCATGTACCAATAGTTTGGGTACCAAGTGTGGAAAATCGGACGGTTTTAAGGCATACGACGTACAAGTATCCTCGAGGTCCATACGTAACAGGGCTTCTCCTTTCAACGGAATGTTCAGTCCTTTTCTTAAGGTAAAATGGCTGCTCATTTACGATTTTTTGTAGATACAAAGATAAAATTTTCAACGGCTTTTTCCCTATATTTGTCACTATGAAGGAGAATTTTCTGGAGGAGTTGAACGAAGCTCAAAGACAGGCAGTTGAAAATATCACAGGTCCATCACTCATCATTGCGGGCGCAGGAAGCGGCAAAACAAAGGTCTTGACGTGCAGGATTGCGTACCTTTTGCAGCATGGAATTCCGGCTTCTTCCATTTTGGCGCTCACTTTTACCAATAAGGCGGCAAAGGAGATGAAAGATCGGTTGGCGGCTATGGTGGAACCGGACTTGGTGCGTTTTTTATGGATGGGTACGTTTCATTCTGTTTTTTCGCGCATTTTAAGAACAGAAGCAGAGGTGTTGGGTTTCCCAAGAAATTTTACCATTTATGACAAAGCCGACACAAAGGCAGCCATCAAAAAGTGTATCAAAGAATTGCAATTGGATGAAAAAACATATCCGCCCGGAGAGGCAGTTTCTCGCATATCGAGGGCTAAAAACAGTTTCTTGACGGCAGAAGGATACCGTAACAACCCTCGGGTGCAGGAAGCAGACCAAGCCATGCGGAAATCGCGAATGGTTGATATATACGACCTCTATGCCAAAAGATGTAAATTGTCAGGAGCTATGGATTTTGACGATTTGCTGCTCTACACCAATAAGTTGTTGCAGCAATATCCGGAAGTTTTGGAACGTTATAGAGACAGGTTCCGGTACATTTTGGTGGATGAGTATCAGGACACAAATCTGGTACAATACCAAATCATAAAAAATTTGGCGCTTGTCCATCGCAACTTGACAGTAGTGGGGGACGATTCACAAAGCATTTACGCCTTCCGTGGCGCCCGCATAGAGAATATCCTCAATTTCAGCAAAGATTTCCCCGAGGCGGCCGAGTTTCGCTTGGAACAAAATTACCGCTCTACACAAACGGTAGTCAAAGCGGCCAACAGTTTGATCAGCCACAACAAGCGGCGTTTGCGCAAAGAATGTTTTTCAGAGGCTGCGCAGGGAGAAAAGATAGAACTAATACGGACATATACAGACAAAGAAGAAGCCTTTATGGTTGTGGGTTCCGTTGTAAACAAGCAGTACGCAACGAGCGATGGCTTTGGAGCATTTGCCATTTTCTACCGTACCAACGCCCAGTCCCGTTTGTTTGAAGAAGCCCTCCGGCGCAGAAACATTCCCTACAAAGTATATGGAGGCTTTTCTTTTTACGAACGAGCCGAGGTGAAAACTTTGTTGGCATACATGCGTTTGGTGGTCAATCCTAATGACCAAGAGGCTTTCATACGTGCCGTGGGCACACCGGCACGCGGCATTGGGACCGTTTCTTTACAGAAACTCAATACGGCAGCTGCTTTTGCCGAGATGTCCTCTTTACGATACATTTTAGAGGGTGACCTTGCAGCCGCCGGTTTGAAAGGCAACATTGCAGGACGGATGAAGGCTTTTGCAGATATATTGGAAGCCGTCCGCAACCTGCAGGAAGAAGGTAAAAACGCTTTTGAATTGACTATGGAACTGGCTCAGATGTCCGGCTATTTGGCGCACCTGAAGGAAGACAAATCCATTGAAGGCATGTCTCGGTTGGCCAACGTGGAAGAACTCTTCAACAGCTTGAAATCGTTTTGTGAAGAGGCCGTCCAGGACGTAGAACTGGAAACAGAAGTAGCGGCTCCCGAACCGGGAGAAGGAAAGCCCACCCTGGAACGCTTCCTGAACAACGTGACATTATTGACGCAAGCAGACGAGGATGATACGCCCGATAAAGAAAAGGTGAGCTTGATGACGGTCCACTCGGCCAAAGGACTGGAATTTTCTCACGTCTACGTTACGGGTATGGAAGAAAAACTCTTTCCGTTGCTAATGACGTCTAACACGATAGAAGAAGAACTGGAAGAAGAACGCCGCCTGTTTTACGTAGCCATGACGCGCGCCAAAAAGACACTCACACTGTCTTATTCCCAAACACGCATGCGCTGGGCAAACATAGAAAACAACCGCCCCAGCCGTTTCTTACAAGAAATCAATCCCGTTTTTCTAGCCCGATCCTTGCCGGACGATGCCGGCTTCTCAAGTTCGGGAAGCTTTGACCGCGGTAGTCTTGACAGCGGCGGCTTTGGCACCCGGTCTTTTAGCAGCACTTCCGCTCGTTCTTTCGGCAGAACAGACGCACGTTCCTCTGGCAGCAGAACAGACGCACGTTCCTCTGGCAGCAGGACAGACGCACGTTCCTCTGGCAGCAGGACTGACGCTTCTTTTTTTGGCGCGACTTCCGGTCGTTCTTCCGGCAGCTCCGGAAGCGGTTCGCAGTCCGGTTCCCGGTTCGGCTCGCAGCCCGGCTCGCAGCTCGGCTCGCAGCCCGGCTCCCAGCCCGGTTCTCGGTTCGGCTCCCAGCCCGGCTCCCAGCCCGGTTCTCGGTTCGGCTCCCAGCCCGGCTCTCGGTTCGGCTCGCAGTCCGGTTCCCGGTTCGGCTCGCAGCCCGGCTCCCAGCCCGATACTCGGTTCGGCTCTCAGTACGACATGCAGCCTCGCTCCCGATCCGGCTCACCCCGTTCGTCTGCCCCCTCGGCCGGTGACGACTTTGTCCCTTCCGATCCCGGCAGCCTTGCGGTGGGCATGACCATTGAACACAACCGCTTTGGTCGAGGCCACATCATTTCTATGGAAGGCGACATGCCCAACACAAAAGCCGTCATCGACTTTGCCTCGGGAGGCGTCAAAACCTTGTTGCTCAAATTTGCCCGGATACGCATAGTAGAGGAGTAGCTCTGTTTTCGGCTGTATCTTTTTTTGCCGAGGGTAATAAGTGCCATGTGATAGCGTAGTGGTGCAACTATCAGATAGATAGTCTGTTACTATCTTTACTGGAAAACCGCTACTTACTACCCTCCCTGAAAAACGTGAAAAACAGCTCTTTTGACCGAGGGTAGTAAGTGCCAAGAAATGGCATATTGTTGTAAGCTGCTGTATGTCTGCGATTTAACGTCTTTGCTTGAAAGAGAGGACTTACTACCCTCCCTGAAAAACCGCGAAAAACAGCTCTTTTGACCGAGGGTAGTAAGTGCAATGCAATGGTGTAGTGTTGCAATAGCCCGATAGACAGCCCGTTAATATCTGCACCTGAAAACCGCCACTTATTACCCTCTGAGGAAAGCAGTGCCAACGATATTTTGACACAATTAGATGCGTGGCTTGCTTAAGGGTAGCGAATCCCATAATGGGATGTGTTGATACAATTTACTGGAAACCTGTGTGTTAAAGTCTCGGCAGTAAAGCTGCTACTCACTATCCTTCGGAAGGACCGGCGGACTTCAATGGAATACGTCAGTCGTTGTTGATTACGCAAAAGCGGCGGATCTCGCCATTTTCCCGCCAAAAATGAGAAATGAAAAAAGCCAATTAGCTGTTTATTAGCTGATTGGCTCTTTTCTGGGCGGTCCGGACGGGACTCGAACCCGCGACCCCGTGCGTGACAGGCACGTATTCTAACCAAACTGAACTACCGGACCTTATTTGTTTGGGAGTGCAAATGTAGGTAATGTTTTTGAAACTGCAAAAAAACTAAAATGTACTTGACCGTATTTTTTTGTTTTTTCAAAACCGGGAATGTGGTCAAATGTATATTGTCCGGGATGTTCTACCACCAACAATCCGTTTTCTTCTAAAATATCTGCTTGTAAAATCTTGATGGGCAGTTCTTCCAGACCCGGTAGGTCGTATGGTGGGTCGGCAAATACAAAATGAAATTTTTGGGTACAGATTTTTAAGAAATCAAACACGTTGTTGCGTACTACCCGTATGTATGAGGAGATACCTAATGCTTTGGCTGTTGCGTCTATAAAACGTGTGTGGATGGGATTCATTTCTACACAGTGTACAGACGTGCAGCCTCTGGAAATGCATTCAAAAGCAATGTTTCCGCTTCCGGAAAACAAATCCAATACGACAGTTGTTTCCAGGTCAAGGGTATTTTCCAGGATATTGAAAAGGCCTTCCTTGGCAAAATCCGTGGTAGGATGTGCCTGGAAATTTTTGGGAGGCGTGATGGCGCGTCCTTTTAAAAACCCACTGATAATGCGCATGGTGAGAAATTTTTATGTTGTAGTATAATACCGAAAAACTGGGAGATTGGTAAAATAAGGAAGCTGGCAAAACAGGAAGGTGGAGATTGGTTATTGGCTATGTACCCGGAAAAAGTGTGCACCAAATTGCAAGTTCATAGATTCTGTAGGCAGTGTGTGGTTTTCTGCAGTAGCAACGGTGACGGAAGAGAAGAACGTGCAAAGTTGTTTCATGTGCAGCGGCTTGAGCGGACCGGTAATGTACAGGCTTAGGCTCTTTGGATTCAATTGCCATTGTTTGAGGGCAAAGAACAAGAAGTACATAGCCGTTTTGAAACGGTCTATAGCGTATGCATTGCAGAGCAACAGTCGCTCACCCTGCATGAGAATGAGGTTGACGTGGGTAGGTGTGTAATGCATGAGTGCACGTGAGTATTCCTTTTGCTCCATAATAAAACGAAGTAGTGGAATGACGCTTACGTAAAACTTGGCTTTGTGTTGATACTTGGCCACCATGGCATTGACGGGAGCCGGTAGCGCATAGATGAAAGTAGCGTCCAGCGGTTGGACGGTAGTATAATTGACTTCGTCCAAATAGGCTACATCAAACAATTGGTTTAGCACTTCTATGGCTTGTTCGGGCTTGAAAAGCGATGTGGGAACGAGTGTGTATTTGTGTGTATCAATCATGACGCTACAACGGCTAAAGCGCTTTTGCAACATCTCTTCTTGTTTGATGATGTGCCCCACTTCTTTGGCCCATTCGTTGTAATCGTTGGCAGGAAAAGCATACGAATGGTTTCTACAAAGAAGGCAATCGTTGTTTGCTGTGTCTTCCACAACAAAAGAAAGTCCATTCACACCAATATGAATGGACAATCTGTGGTGAGCCTGCGGTATTTTGATGTGCGCAGACATGTTTCTATTCCCAGTTCCCCGCGTTGTTGTTGGGTTGATCTATGCTACCCACCTTCAAGCCGGGATACCTGTTGGTAATGTTGCGGTCTTCGTTCAGGTTTACAATTAATTGGCGTTCCAGTCCTTTTAGGAGTATGTCAAAAGGAGTACATGCTTCAAACAGCGGGACATCCACACCGGATACTTTCTTTATGACGGCTCTCATTTCAAATTCTTCTCCGACCAAAGGAACCCATCTGAGAGAATCTATGCTGAAACCGGGACGTTTAAGTAGCGTATCTTTTACAGCCATTTCCATACTATCACGGAATACACGGCCTTGGGCTACGGCTAGGGAGTCGTCAAACGAGCCAATTTGTCTGATAATGGTAATGTACCCTTCATTGTAAAATTGTTCCAGGGTATCAAAACTGTCAGTGTATTCGCCGTATTCTGTTTTGTAAGAAGTTTGCAGCACACGGATGTCTTTTAATCTATCAATGGCCAGATGCTGACGGTGTTCGCGTTCTTTTTGGAACTTGATGGGTGCTGTCAGACTTCTGATAATAAAGAAGCCCAGAACAAGAATAATCAAGGGCAGCACTACAATGGTAAAAATCTTTTTCATTATTGAATTATTAATACAGTCAAATGAGGAGTCCTGCAAAATTAGGAAAAAAAATAAAGCTTGCAATAAAACCATTATATTTGCATCAATATCTTTTGTATGGAGTGTCTTTTTTCAGAGAGTTTAATAGAAAAATGGGTAGAAAACCTTGCCCATCCCAAAAATATAGTCATAGCTACCCATATTAACCCGGATGGTGATGCCATTGGATCTTTAGTAGGTCTGGGGTTGTATTTAAAGAAACGAGGGCATCACGTAACGCTTGCTTGTCCTACTCCGTATCCTGATTTTTTGTCTTTTCTGGATCCTCATAAGAAGATTTTAGTTTACGTTTGGCAAGAAGAAGCTGTAGTTGAGGCAGTAGAACAGGCAGATTTGTTGATTGCAGTAGATGTGAGCAGTTTTTCCAGGATGGAGATGATGGGACCGCTTATGATGGAGTCAAACGCTTTTAAAATCTTGATTGACCATCATATAGATCCGGTAGAGCAAGAGTTTGACTTGGTGTTGTCTTCTACAAAGGTAAGCTCTACTGCAGAACTGATATATAGGATTTTGGATTGTTGGGGTCCTCGTGTGAATTTGTCAAGAGAACAAGCTACGGCTTTGCTTACTGGCATTGTAACAGATACAAACCAGTTTTCCAACAGTGTGTTTCCAAGTACCTTTGAAGTAGCTTCTGTTTTGAAAGCCAGCGAAGCCGATATGGAAAAAATAGTGGCCAAGGTGTACCGTGATTTCAGTATTAACAGGTTGCAGTTGATGGGATATGCCCTTCAAAACATAAAAATTTTGCCGGAATATAAGACAGGATATATTGTACTTACACAAGATGTTTTGGAAGAGTATGGGTATAGGATTGGTGATGCAGAAGGTTTTGTGAATTTCCCATTGACTATTGGAGGAATACTGGTGTCGGCATTTTTCCTGCAAAGAGAAGATCATATAAAAGTGTCTTTGCGTTCCAGAGGGGGGATAGCAGTAAATGAAATAGCAAAGACTTTTTTTAATGGAGGAGGCCATTTTAACGCTTCTGCCGGAAAAATGGAAAACATACCGGAACGCATAGAGGAGCGCTTGGTAGAAGCTTTGGGCACAATAATTGTATCTACTGAAACGCCGGAAAAGGAATAAAAAAATAAGCATGAGATTTTTCCCCCTGCTGTTGTTAGTTGTTTTAATGAGCCTGTCTTCATGTGCAAAAGAAGACAGGAAACTGATGATTATCAAACAGGAAGAAGAGATAGACCGTTATGTGCAATCTTTAACTTGCGACACGGTACTCTATAGAAACGGAGTCGTAAGGGCTGTTTTTGAACAAGGAAAACCGTCTTTTGCCGGAGATACGGTAGCCAAAGGAGATACGCTGTTTTTTTATTATGCCGGTCACATCTTTTCAAGAGGAAAAGGCACCTTGTTTCATACGAATTCAGATAGTGTGGCGGCCGCTCACAACAGGGTATTGCCGGAAGACCAGGCTCGCGTACGTTCAGACGTTGTTGGCTCCGGCCGGTTCCTGAAAGGGTTGGAATTCGGATTTCCGGGGATGGCTTCCGGTGAACACTCGTACCTTATTTTTAACGCAGATCTGGGCTTTGGCAATACAAGTGCCGGGCAGATACCGGCCATGTCTCCTTTATTATTTGAGGTGTGGGTTGTGAAGGTTGTAAAAAATCAAATATCTTTGTCCCAATGAAAAAGACCTTTATTTTTTGGATTGCTCTCCTTGTAGCTTTGCCGGTAGTGTTTTCTACCTGTGCTCGTATGCCGGATGAGAATGTGGAGGAAGCGCACAGGAAAATGCTAGAAGCTCACGTGAAAGTAATTCATTTGGACACGTTGCAAAAAACGGAATCGGGGTTGTATTATGCTGTACTTAAAAAAGGTACGGGTGGTATGAACACAGACTCTGCCATAGTCTTTGTCAGAGAAACCATAAGAGATTTACAATACGATATCAAAGCCAGTACAGAAGAGGATGTTGCCAAGCAACTGGGCACGTTCAGATACGCCAACGCCTATATTCCGTTGTTGTGGCGTATGGGAACACAAACCATTTTAAGAGGCTTGGAAGAGATGTTGTTGGTAATGCGAGAAGGAGAGATACGAAGGATTTGGCTTCCTTACTGGATGTCTTCCTATAGTGAAGGCGGTACTGCGGAACACACATCGGCCATGGTGTATGATTTGGAACTGGTTAAGGTAATTCACAATATGGATACGTACCAGACAGACACGCTTGAGTCTTTTAGGGATAAGTACTACCCGGGAGTAGATTCGTTGGAAAAAGGGTTTTATAAGGTAACAATTGTTCCGGGGACGGGAGATACCCTCAAGCGTGGCGCTTCCATAGGCACATATTACGTTGGTAAATTTTTAAACGGCCACGTGTTTGACACGAACGTAGCCGATACAGCTCTTAAATATAGAATACATAACGACCAAAAACATTATGAACTTTTTCAAGTAGTAGTTCCTACAGAAGAAGATGATGACAAAAAAGATAAAGAAGAAGAAGGCTCTGCTATCAAAGGGTTCATAAAATGTGTAACGGATATGAAATATGGAGAACAAGCCATTTGTTTTTTCCATTCCGACTACGGATACAAAGAAGAAGGCAAGCCGGAATCTATTGGTGGTACGTATTTGGGAGGAGGCATTCCCGGATACACTCCCTTGTTTTTCTGGATCTCTATTCCGCCTAAAGAATAAACTGTAAAAAAAACAGAAAAAAGACACAGGGGTATGCAACGTTTTGACATACCCCTGCATCTATTAAGTGGTTTTAGGTTTATAGGTTTCAACGATTGAGGCAGGTCCGGTTCTAGGACTGCCTCTTGTTGTTTTACCAAGAGTATTCTTTTACGTTTTTTAATCCGTGAATATCCATATAGCTGTGGTTGATAGTTCCTTTCAACCATACTTTTTTGTTCAGATTCTCGGGATTATCCATAAGGTTTAAAGCGTTTCTAACAGAGGTTCCGCTTTTCAATTCTATAGAATACGTGTTTTCTTTTATTTGTTCGTCAGGGTTGTCCGCTAATGCCAGATTGGAGGCAACGGAAGTTTCACCGGGAGCAAAAGTTCTGTTTGATAGGTAACATCCTACAATATATCCATAAACCCATATGTCTCCTGTGTTATCCGGTAAGGTACGGGCTTGGGTTATACTGCAAGCCGTTTCTTTTGTCAAGCCGTCCGGGAACTCGTTATTGTCATAATGCTCATCATCCCAGATACCGTAATGCCACACCCTGGTTGTGTCTGTGGTAA
>FZPS01000174.1_pt78 | contig 25539 bp, 25 predicted proteins | sample 1817821 | NCBI WGS metagenome assembly FZPS01 (sample SAMEA104158645, study PRJEB21678) | metagenome | place: Germany | collected 2015-04-21 | reverse complement strand
CGGTGACCGATACGACCTGAAAATTCAAAACCGCCGGCTCGCGGGCGAGGGCTACCGGACGATCGGTTTCGCTTACCGCGTGTTTGAGGCGCGGGCGGGAGACGCGCAAATTACATTTTCCGATGAGGGCGGTCTTACCTTCCTCGGGATGCTTGCGATTATCGACCCGCCGCGGAAGGAAGCGAGGCCGGCGATCCAGGAAGCGATCGCGGCCGGCATCAAGCCGGTAATGATTACCGGCGATCACCAAAACACGGCGCTCTCAATCGCTTCGGCGCTCGGAATCTCCGCCGGCGGCAATTCCGTGATCACCGGAGCAGAGCTTGATAAAATGGCGGATGCGGAATTAAGGGAGAAAATCGCCGCGACCGCGGTCTACGCCCGTGTTTCGCCCGAGCATAAGATTCGAATCGTGTCGGCTTGGCAGGAGCTGGGCGCGGTCGTCGCCTTTGTCGGCGACGGCGTCAACGACGCCCCGGCGATTAGGAAAGCGGATATTGGCATCGCGATGGGGAAAAGCGGCACGGAGGTCTCGAAGGACGCGGCGGCGATTATCCTAACCGACGATAATTATTACACGATAGTGAAGGCGGTCCGGAACGGGCGAAAGATTTATAACAATATCCAAAACGCGATAATGTTTTTGCTTTCGGGAAACGCGGCCGGACTGTTAACCGTCGTTTACACGAGCTTGCTGTCGCTTCCCGTGCCCTTCGCCCCGGTTCACCTGCTTTTCATTAATCTTTTGACCGACAGCCTCCCGGCGATCGCCATCGGCATGGAGGAAAACGATGACGACTTGATGGGGCGGCCGCCCCGAAACGTCAAGGAATCGCTCCTTTCCCCGCGGGTGATGAAGATTATCATGTTCGAGGGGCTTTTGATCGGCGTCTTTACCGTTCTCGCTTATTATACCGGGCTCGCCGTCGACCGTTTCACCGCGCGAACTTGCGTTTTCGGGACGCTTTGCATGGCCCGACTATTTCACGGTTTTAACTGTCGCGGAAACAAAATCCTCTTCCGGGGTCGGGTGGGGAACCGGGCGTTGATTTTCTCGTTTATCGTGGGGATGATATTAATCAATCTCGTCCTGTTCGTTCCGTATTTTCAAAAAATTTTCGCGACCTATCCGCTCACGAAAACGCAGGTTTTGCGGGTGTATGTTTTCGCCGTCGCGCCGACCGTAATCATTCAAATAATTTTGCGCGCGAGGCAAAGAAAACGAAGAAAAACTGCCGCTAAGCGGTAGTTTTTTTTGTATAAACGGGGGAAAAAATCAAACAATAGCAATAAAGGAGTGTTTGGAATGAATAATGTAAAGAAAGAAGCGATCGAAAAAGCAAAACAAGAAACCAAGCCGAAGCGCAAGGTCCTTTTCAACACGGCGAAGGCTTTTTTTGTCGGCGGGATGATCTGTTTACTCGCCCAGATCATTATCGATATTTTGAAGAAACAATTCGAGCTCGATAATGAGCTGGCGAATAGCGTCGGCGTCGCGATTATGGTCTTTTTGGGATCGCTCTTAACGGGCTTGGGGATTTACGATAAAATCGGCCAGTTTGCCGGGGCGGGGACGATTATCCCGATAACCGGTTTCGCAAACTCAATGACGAGCGCCGCGCTGGAATCAAAAAGCGAAGGCATTATTCTCGGCGTCTTTACGAACATGTTTAAAGTGGCGGGAAGTGTGATCGTCGTCGGCGTTATTAGCGCGTTCATATTCGGGACAATCCGCTTTCTATTGAGGATATAACGATGAGACTCGGCAAACAAAGCATCGCGTTCGATAATGTCTACGTCGGCGAGGCGGCGGTCGCCGCCGGGCCGAAAGAAAAACTCGGACCGTTGGGCGCTTACTTTGACCGGGGTTACGACGATCTTTATTGCGGGATGAAAACATGGGAGAAGGCGGAGATGAGATTGTTGCGCGACGCGGTCGAACAGTGCCTCGTAAAAAACAATATCGGCAGCGGCGAGGTCGATTGCTTCATCGGCGGCGATTTAAACAATCAAATCGTTATTCAAAGCTACGTAATGCGCGAATACGATATACCCTATCTAGGGGTATTCGGCGCCTGCAGCACGAGCGTCGAGGGGATTATTATCGGCGCCGGGATGATCGCGGGCGGGGCCTTTAACCGCGTTTTGGCCGGGACCTCGTCGCATAACGCGACATCCGAACGACAATTCCGCTATCCGACGGAATACGGCGGGCAAAAGCCCGACACTTTAACATTCACGGCGACGGCGGCTGGCGTCGTTCTGCTCAAAAACTCGCCGACCGATATTAAACTTACGGGGGTCACGATCGGGAAGGTTATCGACGCGAAGCTGAAGGACCCTCTGGATTTGGGCCGGGCGATGGCTCCGGCGGCGTTTGACACAATCGACGCTCACTTCAAGGATTTTAATACCAAGCCGGAAGATTACGACTTGATCGTTACCGGTGACCTTTCGTATTACGGGAAGGACATGCTCGTAAGGATGTTCGGCGAGATCGGGATCGATATCTCCGAACGATATAATGATTGCGGACTCATGCTTTATGACCGCGAGAAACAACAAGTTTTCGCGGGCGGCTCGGGATGCGGCTGCTGCGCCGCGGTTACCTACGGGTATTTGCTTGCCAAGTTGCGGGACAAAACATATAAAAGAATATTGGTGGTGGCGACCGGGGCGCTTCTCAACCCGATTATCGTCGCCCAAAAAGAAACGATTCCCGGCGTCGCCCACGCCGCGGTGATCGAAAGGAGCGGTATCTAGATGATTTATTTAATGGCCTTTTTGGTCGGCGGCGCGATTTGCGCGCTCGGGCAAATTATTCTCGACGTTATTAAACTCGCGCCTATTTATATCACGTCGCTTTTTGTCGGACTGGGGGCGATGTTCGACACGTTCGGCCTATACGATAAGCTTGTGGAAAAGGCGGGAGCCGGGGCGACGATCCCGATTTCTTCCTTCGGACACTCGCTCGTCCACGCCGCCCTGGAAAAATCGCAAGAGGTGGGTTATATCGGCATCCTGACCGGCGTTTTTAATCTCACGGCGGCCGGGATAGCCGCCTCGATCATCTTCGCCTTCTTTATCGCCCTTATTTTCCGCCCGAAGGGATAGATGATGAACACGGACGATTTCGCGGGTTTTGTATCGGATTTTGAGAAGAAACTTGGCATCGGCTCTTCCTATGACGTCGAGAAACGAGAAATCAAGGTTTTCCCCCGGCAAATCAACATCTATTATCTTTCCGGACTCGCCGACGGAATGCAGGCGATAAAGATAATCGAAAGCATTCTGGCGATTCCCCGGGAACGGGAGTATTCTTTCGAACTCGTGCTGGATAACCTCTCGCATCATTCCGTCGCGGTTATTGAAAGCGAGGAAGAGTTGTATCTCGACTTCCTTAACGGGATGCTGGTAATGGTGTTTGAGGGCGAAGACCGGGCGCTATCGGTCGACGTTCGCAGTTACCCGAACCGCTCGATCGACGAGCCGGATATGGAGAAGGTTATTCGCGGCGCCCATGACGGGTTTACGGAAAACTTTCATACCAATATCGCCCTCCTGCGCCGCCGGGTTAAAGACATGCGCCTGCGCAACGAGCTTTTTACCGTCGGCGCGGCCAACCCGGCCGCGGTTTGTTTAAGTTATATCGCCGGCCTGTGCCCGGAGGCCATTTTGAATAAAATTCGCGGCGAGCTCGAAAAAATCAAGGTCGACCATCTGATTATGGCGGACAAGGCGCTTGAGGAACTCATCGTTCGTCAGCGTTTTAACCCCTATCCCCTTGTCCGTTATACCGAGCGGGCGGATACCGTCGCCGTTCATCTCTACCAGGGGATGTTCGCGCTCTTTGTCGACACATCACCGAGCGTGATTCTCGCCCCCGCGACTTTCGCCGATCATCTCCAGCACACCGAGGAATACCGGCAGACGCCCCTATCGGGGACCTATCTGCGCGCCGTCCGCTATTTCGGGATTTTGATTTCGCTATTTTTGACCCCGGTATGGCTCGCGTTGTTGGACGTCGGGGCGCTTAAAGGCATCGCGGCGCTTTTCGTTCCCGCGGCCGGCGCCGTCAATATCTACCTGCAGGTGGCGATAGCCGAGGTGGGGGTCGAGTTTTTACGGATGGCTTCGATTCACACGCCGACCGCGCTCTCGACGGCGATGGGCTTGATCGCGGGAATCCTACTCGGCGATATCGCCGTCGCCGTCGGTCTCTTTTCCATCCAGACGGTGCTCGTCGTCGCCCTTAGCGCCGTCGGGACTTACGCGACGCCAAGTTACGAGCTGGGGCTCGCCAATAAGATCTCGAAGATTTTTTTTATCGCTGCGACTTTTCTTTTCGGGTATTGGGGGCTAATCGCCTCCGCAATAATTTGGTTTGTTTATCTCTCCCGCTTGAGAAGCGTCGGGAAGCCTTACCTTTACCCGCTCGTCCCGTTTAACTTTAGACGGCTTTTAAAAATACTCATCCGCTATCCCTATAAAAATCAAAAACAGGAGGTTACCAATGCCAAGATTAAAATGCGGGGTTAAAACCTGCGTCTTTTACCGGGAGCGTCATTGCACGCGCGCGAGCATTATCGTCAAGGGCGCGACCGCGCTCGCCGAGGAAGAAACCCGGTGCCAAAGTTATTCCCGCGATGTCCCGGACAAAAGGGACGACTCTTACCTTATGGAAATCGGCAGCATCGGGGAAATTAATTATCAAATGCCGGTTTACTGCGAGGCGGTCAATTGCAAGTATAATTCGCACCGGATATGCTACGCCAAGGAGATTAAAATCGACGGTTCCCGCGCCTTGCATCCGGATCAGACTTTTTGTTCTAGTTTCGAGGTGAAATAAAAGCGGCGCGCTAAAGACAGGGTTATTCGTTAACTCTGTTTTTTTTGCCGGTAAGTTTTTTTCATTTTTGCTGATTTTTTTCGGAAAAAATGGTATACTTGTTATATATATAATCAACAGCGGAGGCGGAGCATGCGCGTTAAGACCAAAATAATTCCCCGGTATCAGGAAACCGATCAAATGGGGGTTATCCATCACTCGGTCTACCCGGTGTGGTACGAGTGCGGGCGGACGGATTTCTGCAAAACCCTCGGGATGCCGTTTCACGAAATCGAGAAGCGCGGCCTTTCCCAGGCCTTGGTCGAGCTAAACGTGAAGTATCACCGCCCGGCGTATTACGGCGACGAATTGGAACTCATGACCGAGCTCGTTGCCGTGACCGGCGTCCGTTTGGTCTTCGCGTACGAGATCTATAACCAAAAAGGCGAGTTGATTAATACCGGTCTGACGACGCTCGCCTGGCTGAACGAGAATTTTAAACCGCAGAATATTTCCCGTCGCTATCCCGATATTTACGAAAAGTTGACGCGGGTCGCGGGCGGGGAAAATCGTCAAAAAGAAAAAGAAGAAGAAGAATATTTGAGGAATTTTAACAGGTGATAAGATGAGTGTTATTAAGTTTTGCGCTTTAGGCGGCTTGGGGGAAACCGGCAAGAATATGTATATTGCCGAGGTGGATGAGAAGATATTTGTTTTGGACTGCGGGCTAAAGTTCCCGAGTTTCGATTTATACGGCATCGACGTCGTTATCCCCGATTTTTCGTATTTGGTGGAGAACAAGGACAGGATCCAGGGAATATTTCTTTCCCACGGTCACGCGGACCATATCGGCGCTTTGCCGGAATTATTGAAAGAAATAAACGTCGGCGTTTTCGGCTCCCGTTTCACGATGGCGCTTGCGGAACTGGCTTTGATCGACGCGGGGATGCCGGTCGAGGATTACCGCCTTTACCGGGTGACCGACGATAAGGTTCTTATTTTCGGGAACGTCCGCGTCGGCTTTTTCGCCTTGGGCCACAGCATCCCGGAGACCTACGGGATCACGATCATGACCCCCGACGGGGGACTCGTGTACGCCCCCGATTTTTCCTTTATTCATAATACCGACCGCCGGTATCAAACGTCTTTCCGAAAGATCGTCGAGACGGCGAAAGACGGCGTTTTGGCGTTGTTTTCGGAAAGCAACGGCGTGAGCAATATCAATCGCGTGACCAACGATTATATTTTGATCCATCAAGTCGGCGATATACTCCAGTCGTCGAAACGGGTTATCTTCTCGATGTTTTCCGACGATTTGCAAAGGATACAAAAAATTATAAACATCAGTGTCGAGAAGAACCGCCGCGTCGCCATTATCGGGAAAAAAGCCCAAAAGACGATTAACATCGCCCTAAAAAATGATTATTTAAATATCCCCCCGGATAGGCTCGTTAATTTAAAATACATAACCGACGATAACAAAAACGACGACGAGGATCTCGTGATTATCGTCACCGGCAACCGACACGAGCCGTATTATAATCTTCAGAGGATGAGCACCGGCCAGGACCGGCTGATCGAGATAACGAGCCGCGACCATGTCGTCATCATTTCCGAGCCGCGGCCCGGAACCGAGCGCCTCGCCCAAAAGGCGATCGGCCTTCTCTATCGGCTTGACGCCAAGGTCACGGTTATCCCCAAGGAGATCTTGCAAAGCTCGCACGCCAACAGCGAGGATTTAAAATTATTATATTCGCTTCTCAAACCGAAATATATCGTCCCGATTAACGGCGAGTACCGGCATCAGCGGCTGCAGTACGATATCGCCCTCGACGCCGGTTATAAAAAAGAAAACGTCATCCTCCTCGATAACGGGAATATGGTGAGTTTCGTTAACAGGGAACTCGAGACCAAAGGCGAGAAAATTCCCGTCGGCGACGTACTCGTTGACGGCTCCTTCGTCGGCGACATTAACGAGATCGTATTGCGTGACCGCGAGCTTTTGTCTCAGGAAGGAATAATTCTCGTCATCGTCGTTTTGGACGTCCGGCTGAAAAAGATTGTTTCCGGCCCGCGGGTGATACTGAAAGGCTTTATGACCGGGACGACGGCCGAGAAGGTCGAGAAGAAGATCGAGAATGTGGCTCGCGATATTATCGATATTTATTTCCTAAAAAAATATATCGATTGGAACGACTTGAAAACATCTTTGCGCGACGCCATCGGCAAAGAAATATTCAAAATGACGAAGAAAAACCCGATTATTATTCCGTCTTTGGTAGACGTGGAATCGGATAAATAGAAACAGTAGGTGCAGGATATGAAAAAGATGAAAAGCAGCGAAATAAGGCAGATGTGGCTGGATTTTTTTCGGGAAAAAGGGCATGATATTATCCCGAGCGCCTCGCTCGTCCCCGTCGACGACCCGACGCTGTTGTGGATCAACGCCGGGGTGGCGCCGCTAAAGAAATATTTCGACGGTCGGGAAATCCCCAAAAACCGGCGGATGGTCAACTCGCAGAAATGCATCCGGACCAACGATATCGAAAACGTCGGCAAGACCGCCCGTCACCATACGTTCTTCGAGATGCTCGGAAACTTTTCCATCGGCGATTATTTTCGCGACGAGGCCTTAACCTGGGCGATTGAGCTTTTGACCTCGCCCCGCTGGTTCGGTTTCGATATTAATCGCCTGTATTTTACCGTCTACCCCGCGGACGTCGAGTCGGTCGAGAAATGGATCAGTCTCGGCGTTCCCCGCGACCATATTATCGCGCTGGAATCGAATTTCTGGGAGATCGGCGAAGGCCCGTGCGGTCCCTGTTCGGAAATCTTCTACGATCGCGGCTCCGAATTTGATCCGGAAGGACTCGGCGTCGAGGCGATCCGCCGCGATATCGACACCGACCGTTTCGTCGAGATTTGGAACATCGTTTTCAGTCAATATAACGCCGAATCCGGCAAGGACCGTTCCGAATACCGGGAGCTTCCGAGCAAGAATATCGATACCGGCATGGGATTGGAGCGGGTGGCAGCGATTATGCAGGACGCTAAAACCAATTACGAGACCGATCTTTTCCTGCCGATAATCAAGGCGACGGAAGCGATTACGGGCGTCCCGTATCATGGCGAGATGGCCTTTAAGGTGATAAGCGACCATTTGCGCAGCGTGGTTTTTGCATTGGCGGACGGCGCGATTCTCTCGAACGAAGGCCGCGGTTATGTCCTGAGGCGTTTGCTTAGACGCGCCGGGCGCTTCGGGAAAAAACTCGGCATGGATCGGCCGTTCCTTTACAGGTTAGTCCCGGTGGCGGCGGAAATAATGAAAGAATATTACCCGTACCTGACTGAAAAGACCGAACTTTTAGCCGCGCAGATCAAGCGGGAAGAAGAAAAATTCCTCCAGACCCTGGAGACGGGCGAGAACCGCCTGCTTGAGTTTATCGCTTCCGCCCCGGGAAAGACCGTTCCCGGCGAGATCGCTTTTCTTCTCTACGATACTTTCGGATTCCCGATGGAACTCACGCTTGAAGTCGCGGGGGAACATGGGTTTAACGTCGACGTCGAGGGTTTTAATCGCGAGCTTGAGAAACAAAAAGCGCGGGCCCGCGGTTCCCGGCAGGTCGAGGAATCGATGACCGCGCAAAACGAGGCGTTTTTGTCATTTACGGAGAAAAGCGAGTTCCTCGGTTACCGCGAGCTTAGCGCGGAAACAGAAACTCTAGCTCTATTTAAGGAAGGAGCACGGGTCGACTTGGCCTCCGGCGAGGCGCTCGTCGTCTTTAAAGAGACGCCGTTTTACGCCGAGTCGGGCGGCCAAATCGGCGATAAGGGCCGGCTCATATTCAAAGGAAAAACATACGAAGTTACGGATACGATAAAATTACCCAACTTTCAACACGCTTCGGTGGTACAATTGGGACGGGATAGTCTCGCCGTCGGCGAACGGGTGAAACTCGAAGTCGATCCTGAGTTCCGTGCCCGCGTGACTAGAAACCATACTGCGACTCACTTGCTTAACGAGAGTTTGCGTCGCGTTCTCGGTCCCCATGTCCGCCAGCAAGGGTCGTTCGTCGGCGACGAATACCTGCGCTTTGATTTTAATCATTATCAAAACCTTACCGAAGAGGAGATCCTTTCGGTCGAGGATATGGTCAACGGGCAAATCAGGGAAGGGTTCCCGGTCGCTATTTACGAGCTGCCGTTTAAGGAAGCGCAAAAAATGAATGTCCAGGCCGTTTTCGGCGAAAAATATGATGAGATCGTTCGCGTCGTCGACACCGTCTTTTCCAAAGAACTGTGCGGCGGCTGCCATGTCGCGAACACCGCCGATATCGGCGGATTCGCAATCTATAATATCGAAAGCAAGGGATCGGGGATCTTCCGGATTGAGGCCGCGACCGGCGACGCCGTCAAGACCGCCGTCGATAGCGCAGCGGCGCATTTGAAAACGGAGATCAGGGACCTCGCCACGAAGGCGGAGAAGATTCTTACCGCCGCCCGGGAAGAGGATATCAAACTCGAATTCCGACCGCCCGCGTTAAGCGCCCCCCGGCCCGGTTACCGTTACCTTATCAACCTTGGCCGGGACGCCGCGGCGTGGCGCGAGGCGGCGCGGGAATTGGATAAAAATTACCAAAAAAGCAAAAGAGAGAAAAACGCCGTTTCCCTTGACAATTATTTGAAAAATGTCTTGACAATCGGCGACTATAATGTTTTAATTATCACAACGGAGGGAATGGACGTCGAACAACAAAAAGACCTGGCCGACCGTCTTTCCGACAAACTTCCTTCCTCAATCGTGTTTATCGCCAATATCGTTGCCGAGAAGGTCGTTTTTGTTTCGAAAAATAAAATCGACAAACTTCATGCCGGCGAGACCGTCCGACTGGCGGCCGGGATCTTGGGCGGCGGCGGCGGTGGTCGGAAAGACTTCGCCCAGGCGGGCGGCCGCGACGCGGCGCGCCTCGCCGAGGCCGTGGCCGCGGTCAGGACCATGATAACGGAACGTCTATGAGAATACTAGGGCTGGATTTGGGATCGAAAACGCTGGGAATGGCGATCAGCGACGAAACGGCCACGATCGCGACGCCGCTTGGCACCGCTCGCATTCCCGAATACGATTTGGAGGCGGCGCTTGAGGCCGCTCTTGATGTCATCGACAAATATCGGGTTGAAAAAATTGTCTTGGGATTGCCGCGGCATATGAGCGGCGATATGGGTACTCTGGCCGAGTATTGCCGGAGATTTGAAAAACTGTTATCGGAAAGTTCTGCTTTGGAAGTGATAATGATCGACGAACGGTTGACATCGCGGATAGCCGAAAGGGTAATGTTGTCGGCGGATGTAAGCCGGAAAAAAAGAAAAAAGCATGTCGACAAGCTTGCAGCGGCCGTTATCCTACAAAGCTATCTTGATTCAACCATAAATAAGCAGAAAGGAGTAAAAAATAATGGATAAGGAACATCTTACCTTTATCGACGAAGACGGCAACGAGATCCTTTGCGAGATACTGTTCACGTTCGACTCGGAAATGTTTAAGAAGAGTTACGTATTGTTTTACCCGGTTTCCGAAAACGAAGAAGACAATATCGAAGTGATGGCCGCTTCCTATGTTCCCGGCAAGGACGGCGACGGGGAATTGTTCCCGATCGAGACGGACGAAGAATGGGAATTAATCGAACGCGTGCTGAAGCAATACGAGGAAGACAACGCCGAAGAATTTGACTACGAAGACGAAGATGAAGAAGAAGATTATTGCGAAGATTGTGATGATGAAGACGATTTCGAAGATGATGAAGACGACGAAGACGAGCAATAAATCTCTTGCTTGAAACCGAAAAGGGCCGTCAAAAAGAAAACGGCCGAAAATGTAAGGCGAGACCAAAATCTCGCCTTTTTATTGCTTTGTAAAATCTAATAATTGTCAAATAAGCAGTTAATTCGTATTAAGGTTGAGGTGAAAAATATTCTGTCTTTTCGCTTTCGTTTTCTTTTTATTCGTTTTCGTCGGTTGCGACGGCCAAAATTACGGCAGTTATAATTATCCGATGGTAGTCGATCCCGACGCGCTTGGCGAGAGTTATTTGGACATAACGGAAAACCCGTTCGTGTCCGCCCAAGAACAAAGCGTTTCGGCTTTCGCCTTGGATACCTCGACGGCGGGTTACGCCAATATCCGGCGGATGAGTATAAAAAAGAATTTCTTGAGCTTGTGGAAAAATATAATAAATGGTTGGAAGTAAGATAAAGAACAGCATAAATACGCAAAAAAGGTGAAGCCGATTAGGCTTCACCTTTTTAAAGCGCCGGTTTAACTTTCAAAAGCGATAACGTAAGAAGCAAGTTCGATGAATTTCTTTCCGTTTTCCTCCTCGGGTTCGTAAAGAGCGAGATGTTTTTTCGGCTGCCGGATGGGGATTTGCGCGATGAGCTCGCAATCAAGTTTTTCCGCGACGGCCTCGCCGCCGCCCCGGCCGAATATATATTCCTTTTCCCCGGTCGACGGATTTTCGTAATAAGCCATGTTCTCCACCACGCCGATAATACTTTGTTTCAGTTTCCGGACCGCGATTCCCGCTTTCGTGGCGACGTCGCTGGCGGCCAGGTGCGGGGTGGTGACGATTATCGCTTCCGCAGTCGGCACGATGTTCTTCAAGTCAATGGTAACGTCGCCGGTTCCCGGCGGCGCGTCGATAATCATAAAATCAAGGTTTTTGTTCCAGGCGACCTGATAAAAAAAGTTCTCCAGCATTTGATGAAGCATCGGGCCGCGCCAGATGACCGGGTTTCCCGGTTCGGTAAAGAACGCCGTCGACATGATCTCGATCCCGTGGCGGCGGAAAGGAATTATTTTTTTCTCGGCTGTCGCCCGGGGATATTCAAGCGTCATTCCCAACATCGCCGGGACGCTGGAACCGTAGATATCGGCATCGATTATCGCCGCGTTCTTGTCCAGTTTGGCGAGGGCGTAAGCAAGATTTACGGCGACGGTCGATTTCCCGACGCCGCCTTTTCCGGAAGTGATGATGATAAACCGGACGTCGCGGTTAACGATCGACTCGATTTTTCTTTTCTCCTCAAACTGGATCTTAACGCCGCTATAGCCCAAATCTTGTTTCACGACGCGGGCGATTTCCCGTTTCAGTTTTTCCTCGGCTTCGCCGCCCGTTTTATGAAGGGCGATTATAAGAACCGCAAGGTTTTTCTCGGCGTCGACGCCGACATGCCGGATTGCTCCCTCGGCTTCGAGCGTTTTTCCGCTTGTTTCGTCAATCAAGCGGCCGATTTTTTCCCGGATTAGTTTCGTATTCATGTTGTTTCTCCTATTATCGGTATTTTAAATTCATTGTCCGCGGTCGTCATGCCCGTTAGCAAATCGTAAAGCCGGCTGGCTTTCAGTTCGGTCATCGCGATCTCGTCGGTCGTGTTTTTAAAAGAGGTGATGATTTTATCCTTCGTGGCTTTCGGGAGTCCGCGGATATGGGCAAGCCCCTTTTGGCTCGCGCCGAGAAGGCGAAGATAATAGCTGTTCGTCTCCTCGTATTTTTTGTCCGTAGCAAGCAAAATATGCATTATCAATCGTTTGATTTTATTGCGGGGATAACGCTTCGTTTGCATTTTCCCGACGAATTCCCGGTAATCGTTCTCCCGGGTAAGTAGTCCCGCGAAACGGTTTTCGATGCCCTCGGCGACGCCTAAAACGGAACGCATCGCCGCGGCGCCGCTCAGAAAGCGGTATTTAAGCAGGAGCATGATATTTTTTTCCGCCGTCGCGAGATCGATAAAGGGCGTGTCTTTGCATATTTCGGGAAGGTAGGGCGTCGGGTCTTGATGTTCGCGGAGAAGATTCCTAATCGCGGTCGCGCTTGCCAGCGGGCCGGTCGCTTCCTCGTCGAAATAATTGTTTCCGATTCTTTTAACCAAGGTGACGGCGATATCCCGTCCCGTCTTGTCGATGCTTCTTAAGTATTGAACGGCCAAGGTATTGTTCGGGAGCGTAAAGTTTTCGATAATTTCTCCGTCGCGAGTCAGCTCCTTTAGCGCGCGATAGCAACTCGCGGAGTAAGACAGCCCTTTTGCGAGATGCGCACGGACTTCCCGGTCAAAACCGGGGTCGTCAATTATTTCTTTCATCCGCGTTAACCGGGCCAAGTCGTCAAGCTCGACGCCGAAGGCGATATCGGTAATCGCCATCTCGTTGAGGATGGCGATGGCGTTCGCGGCGAAGTAATCGGCGCTGTTGACCGCGGAAACAAACGGCAACTCGAGAATGATGTCGACGCTCGCTTTAAGCAGAAGCTTCGTTTTCGCGAATTTATCGATTACCGAAAGATCGCCGCGCATCGTGTAATTCCCCGAGACGACGGCGACCGTGAGATCGGGAGCCGCCCTTGCGGACGCTTCTTTAAGAAAATATGCGTGGCCGTTATGGAAAGGGTTAAGCTCCAATATCAGGCCTAAAATTTTTCGCATGGTCATCACCTTGTTATATGTATTATACCATAAATATGAGAAAGCATTGACCAATATAATAAATTACCCTTATAAAAAATTTCAGTTTTATCGCGCCGTCGCCTGCCGGGAAAATCCTTGTTTTTTAAATTTATGCTTATCAGGAAAAAAATAAATATGAATAACAAATTTTTAATGACAAAATAATATATTTTTACACAATTTTCCCTTGTTTTATGGTATAATAAATGAAGGTGAATAGATGATGAGAAGAATTATAAAAACTTTTTTTTATTTTGCGTTGTTTATTATTTTAATTGGCTGTAAAACGAAAAACCCGATTGAAATCGCTGCCGGCAAAGTGTTTGCTGGCATTAATTTGCAGGCGGTGACCGACGATTTAATCCTACCTTCGGAAATCGAAGGCGTCGCCATTACGTGGGTCAGCGGCGACCCGGACGTTGTTACCTCCGAGGGAGAGGTATTCCGGCAGGAAGAAGACGTCACCGTTGATCTTTACGCTTATTTCAGTTATGAGAATTTATCGGATAATAAAAAATATACCTTGACCGTGGTCGGTCTATCGCGCTCGGCCGCGGAGAGGATCGAATATGTGAAAAGGCGACTTTTACGCGGGCAAACGTCTGCGCCTTTGCGCTCCGATTTGGTTTTGCCGGAAGAAGTAAGCGGCGTCGCAATTTCCTGGGTCAGCTCGAAACCCGACGTTCTCGACAATACCGGCAAGATTTACCCGCTTGCCGCGGCGGTCGAGGTCGATCTTTACGCCTATCTTTCTTATAACGGCTTAAATGACAATAAAATATTTAAAGTTACCGTCGCGGCCTATGATAGAGACGATATGGATAAACTAATCGCCGTTCGCGACGGGCTCTTTGCCGGGATTGATAAAGATAACGTCGTATCCGATCTTGATTTCCCGACGGAAATCGACGGGGTGCGGCTGGAATGGCAAAGCGACGACCCGGAGACAATCGATAACGCGGGGATAGTTTATCGCCGCGCGGCAGACGTTACCGTGAGCGTGACCGTAAAACTTAGCTATCGCTCGGCAATGGGCGAGAAAACTTTTGTTTTTACCGTTTTGGCCGATGACACCGCCGATAACGCGTTGGTTCAGGCGGTTCTCGCGAATCTTTTACAAAACGAAAACCTCGACGAAGTGACCGAGGATTTGGATTTGCCGAAACTTGTTTCCGGCGTGGCGATCAAGTGGGAAAGCGGCGATCCCGCGGTCGTGACCAACGAAGGCCGCGTGTTTCGGGCGGATGATGACCGGATGGTTTCGCTTAAGGCAACCCTCACCTATAACCGCGTTAAAGCGACTAAAACTTTCACATTGAAAGTAAAGGCGCGGGATACTCAGGTCGACGATTGGGAATGGTTACAATCCGTAAAGGAAAGCCTTCTTTCGGGCGTTGATCTCGATAACGTTACCGAGAATTTGTATTTCCCGTTGGAAGTCGGGGAGGTCCTATTATCTTGGGAGAGCGATAATCCGGCGGTAATTGATAACGAGGGCGCGGTAACGCGCGGCGTTAAGGACGAGTTCGTCACGGTTACCGTGAGTCTCGAATACCGCGGTTTGACGGACGAAGCCGTCTTTTTGATCACGGTTAAGAAAATTGAACAGACGCTATCGGAATATTATCGGGGCGCGGAGGGGCTTACGGGCGCGGAACTGAAGGCGTTCCTGCACAATATTATCAAAGATCATTACGAATACGATTATACAAGCACCACCGAAAAGCTTATGGAGACGGACGAGGATCCGGAAAACCCGGACAACGTGATTTTGTTTTACACCGGCAGGAGCGAGCCGAAAAGATCTTACAATGACAAAGTTTGGAATAAGGAACACGTTTGGGCAAAATCTCACGGCAACTTCAGCACGAGCCGTCCGGCCGGAAGCGATATTCATAATCTGCGGCCGACGGACTCGCAAGTCAACAGCATACGCGGAAACAAGGATTTCGACGAAGGCGGCACTTTGGTAAGCCCCGGACGCGGTTACGCGCCGGGTTCTTCGTTTAATTATAGCGACAGCAACTCATTCGAGCCGCGCGACGAGGTTAAGGGCGACGTCGCCAGGATCCTTTTCTATATGGCGACGCGTTATGAAGGCGAGAGCGGCGAGCCAGATTTGGAATTAAACGATTGCGTCGGGAACGGTTCGGAGCCTTATCACGGCAAACTTTCCGTTCTTCTTATCTGGCATAAGGAAGACCCGGTCGATGATTTCGAGCGGAACCGGAACGAGGTAATCTATTCTTACCAAAATAACCGCAACCCGTTTATCGATTACCCGGAATTTGTCGATTTAATTTGGGGCGAGAAAGCTAACGCTAACCAAACGGCGGGGATCCAAAATATTCTTTTCGGAATCATTGTCGATTTAACCGCTCTCCGCCGGAACAATTTTACATTATTTATACATAATGCTTAACAATTATTCAAGATTGTGATATAATTTTTAAAACGGTTTGCGCCGTATTTTATCCGCGTTTTTGGGAAAATTAACATTGAAGAATTTACGGTGATTGCATTGATTAGAAGAATATTAACAACGATAAAAGAAGAATTAAAAACGATCATCGCCGATTACGAGATTGAAGATATCCCGGCGATTGAAATCGAGACGCCGAAGGATCCCGCTTTCGGCGATTTCTCGACGAACTTGGCGATGCGCCTTGCAAAACGGGCGCGGAAAAACCCGAGGGCGTTAGCCGCGAAGATCGTCGAAAGACTTGATTGTCGGAAGCTGAATCTCGAGAAAGTCGAAGTGGCCGGCGCCGGTTTTATTAATTTTTACCTTGACCGTCGGTATCTTTCCCGGGTAGTTTTCCAGATTCTAAATGAAAAGGAAGACTTCGGCGCAAGCGATATCGGTCGCGGCGTGAAGGTAAACCTGGAATTCGTGAGCGCCAACCCGACCGGATATCTCCATATCGGACACGGCCGCGGCGCCGCTTACGGCGATTCCCTGGCGCGCGTTATGCGCAAGGCGGGTTATGAGGTCGCGACGGAACATTACGTTAACGACGCCGGCAACCAGGTTCATAACCTCGCCCTTTCCATCTACGAGCGATACAAGGAACTTTTCGGGCTTCCGTGCGAATTGGGCCCGGACGGCTATTACGGCCTGGAGATTATCGAGATTGCCAAACTAATCAAAGAAGAAAAAGGCGATTATTATCTTCATAACGAGTGGTACGACGATATCCGCTCTTTCGGGCTCGAATATTTGCTTGACGGCTTGAAGCGGGACCTGCGGGAGTTTAACGTCGAGTTTGACGTATGGTTCAGCGAGAAAAGCCTTTATGACAGCGGCGAAGTGCAAAGAGTAGTTGATTATTATAAGGCCAAAGATTACGTTTACGAAGCCGACGGCGCGCTTTGGCTAAAAACTACCTTGCGCGGTGACGATAAGGACCGGGTCATCGTGAAAAGCGATAAAAACTTTACTTATATCACTCCCGACATCGCTTATCACGCCAATAAAATCAACCGCGGGTATAATTACTTGATTGATGTTTTGGGCGCCGACCATCACGGTCATATTCTTCCCTTGAAGATTGCCTTAGAACTACTCGGATACGATACGGAAAATATTCATATTGAGATTTTGCAGATGGTGCGCGTCATCCAAGGCGGCGAGGAAGTAAAAATGAGCAAACGCAGCGGGAAGGCGATCACGCTGCGCGATTTGATCGACGAGGTCGGTAGCGACGCCTTGCGTTTTATGTACGTCGAGAAAGCGCTCAGCACGCACATTGATCTTGATCTTGATCTCGCGGTGAAAAAGTCAAACGAAAACCCGGTTTATTACGTCCAGTACGCCTACGCCCGGATTTGTTCGCTTTTTCGGGTATTAACCGAGCAGGGTTTGACGTACGAGCCGGTTAAAGAATTTAAGGTTTTGGACGTCGCGAAAGCGAAGGATTTGCTTCTCGGACTTGCCGTGTATCCCTTATATGTCGAGGAAGCGGCGGGAAAAAGATTGCCGCATAAGATAGCTCAATATTTGTTGTTATTAGCCTCCGGTTTGCACAGTTTCTATAATAGCGAAAAGATTATCACAGACGACCCGCTGGAGACGGCGGAAAAGATGACGTTAATGGATGCGGTCCGGACGGTTTTGAAGAACGGCTTAGATTTAATCGGAGTTAGCGTAAAAGAAAGAATGTAGGAGGCATCATGAAAAACTTCTTCAAAAAATATCTATTTGTTTTTGAATGGATCGGCGCCGCCATCCTTTTGGCCGTCGGTATCGTTGTTGTAGTCACCCCGGATATTTTCCTGTATATCGCCGGCATCGCCTTGATTATATTCGGCTTGTTCAGGTTATATCCGCTGCTTAAGACGACTAAAGACAGGTTGATGATGTCAATTTATCTTGTTGAGATTTTGCTTAATGTCGTGGTCGGAATCCTTTTGGTTCTCGAGGGCGGGAAAGACGATGCTTCCCAAAGCCTCTTGCGCTATTCTGTCGGCGGCATTCTCTGGCTGCGCGGCGTTCTTTATTTCTTCGCCACGGTTTTGCGGAAGGAATCGACCGATTACGCGCAGTTCGCGACCCATATCGGCGTGATCACCTTGGGGCCGATTATCGTTTTTACCGATTTCTTTAATCAGAAAAACTTGGCCTGGATATTGTTGATTTTCTCCATTTTAAGCGCGCTGGTCATCGCTTTTGACGGGTATAAGAACTATAAGAATTACCGTTACGAATGGCTTGCGAAAGAAGAAACGCGAAGAGTAAAGAAAAAGAAGGAAAAAGAAGAAGTAATCGAAGAAGAAGATAGGAAAGAGGATCCTTTGCCGAAGAAGGAAGAGGTCATAATTCCCGAAGAAGAGAAAGGCGATGAAATCAGGGCGTGAAATTGACTAAAGAAGCACAACTCCTTAAGGAACTTTGCGAGATTGACGGCATCGGCGGCCACGAGAAAAACGTGCGCAAATTTATGGAGCGCGAATTCTTGGAAGTCGTGTCCAAAGAAGAGATTTCGTATGACGGGTTGGGTTCGATCATCGCCCGGAAGACGGGCGACCCGGCCGGCCCGAAAATCATGCTCGCCGGTCATATGGACGAGATCGGAATGATCGTGACTAAAATTACCGACGAGGGATTTTTGAAGTTTCAGACAATCGGCGGCTGGTGGAGCCAGGTAATGCTTGCCCAGCAATACACGGTAACGACCGTCGAGGGGAAAACCTACGAGGGCGTGATCGGGTCGAAACCGCCGCATCTTTTAAAACCCGAGGAAGCGAAGGCCGCTGCGACAATTGACGATATGTTTCTTGATATCGGCGTTAAAAACAAAGAGGAAGCGGAAAACTTGGGAATCCGTGTCGGCGACATGATTTGCCCGAAGATTGCTTTCCGCCCGCTTGCCAACCCCGATTATCTTCTCGGCAAGGCATTGGACAACCGCTTGGGCTGCGCGATCGTTCTCGAGGTGTTCAAGCGTCTTAAGGACGAGACTCATCCGAATATCGCCTACGGCGTCGGTACCGTGCAGGAAGAGGTCGGCCTGCGAGGCGCCCGCACCTCCGGATACGCGATCGAACCGGACATTTGTTTCGCGATTGACGTGGGAATCGCCAAGGATACCCCGGGAACCGATATGTCGATAAAACTCGGAGCCGGACCGTGCCTTCTGGTCTATGACGGCGCGCTCATTGGTCATGTCGCCCTGCGCGAGAAGGTCATTGAAATCGCGAAAGAGGAAAACATCCCTTACCAGCTTGATTATCTCCGTCGCGGCGGCACCGACGCCGGCGCCGTGCACCTGACGCATAGCGGCGTCCCGGCGATGTCATTCTGCATCGCCACCAGGTATATTCATTCTCATACGTCGATTGTTCATAAGGATGATTATGAGAACGCGATCCGGTTGATGACGGCGGTAATTAAAAAATTAGACCGTAAAACGGTTGACGCCATCACTTATGATTAAAAATGATTCGAGACATGCAAACTACTTTTTCAGGATAAACTGAAAAAGTAGTTTTTTTACGCGCGTATAAAAAAATGAGCGCCGATAATGTCGGCGCTCATGCGCTGTTGTTTTATTAATAGTTGATTACCCATTTGATGCAATTGTCTTTTTTACCGCCGAAAACGTCGTAGCCTGTTAAGATGTCATCAAGCGGCGCGCGGTGAGTGATAAGCGGCTTCATGTTGATTTTTCCCGCGGCGATTAAATCGATTAATTGGGGGATGCGGTTGGCGTTGACAAGCCCCATGCTGATGTTGATGTTTTTGATCCATAATTTGTTCATTTCCAGTTCGAACGGTTTTTCGAAAACGCCGATGACGGATACGTTGCCTCCGGGACGGACCGCGTCTAAGGCGTATTTCATCGTCGGCGTCACGCCTACTGCCTCGATGCAAGCGTCGGCGCCGCGGCCGTGGCTCAATTTCTTGATTTCTTCAATGATATCGCAATCATTGGGATTGAGCCCGACATCGGCCCAGCCGTTCTTCACGGCAAAGTCAAGCCGCGATTGAATCGTGTCGACCGCTATGATTCGGGACGGTCCCCATAACCTCGCGGTCGCCATCGCGCACATTCCGACGGGACCGCTACCCATTACGGCGACGACATCGCCGGGTTGGATGCGCGCGTTTTCGGCTCCCATGTAACCGGTGGATAGAATATCGCCGACAAGCAGCACGTCCTCGTCGGTTAGATTATCGGGAATAACGTAACACCCCAGATTGGCGTGGGGGACGCGGACGTATTCGGCTTGGCAGCCGTCAATCATGTAACCAAAAATCCAACTCCCGGTATCGCAATGCGAATATGTTTGCGTCCGGCAATAAAAACACTCGCCGCATTGGGTAACGCATGATATGGCGCAGCGATCCCCGACTTTAACGTTTCTGACGGCCGGCCCCGCCTCGACTATCTCGCCGCAAAACTCATGACCGAGAATCCTGGGCGGCGTTACTTCCGGCAAACCGCCATGCCAAATGTGAATGTCGGTTCCACAGATCGTGGAAGTCGTGACGCGGACAATCGCGTCATCCGGCTCAATGATTTTGGGAACGGGCACTTCGTCGAGCGAAATTTTACCCGGACCGTGATAAACCAAGGCCTTCATGGTTTCTTTCATTCTTTACCCTCTTTCTGTATAATTATTTTAAAAATTATTGACAGATTTTGTTATTCCATATAATATATTACCATAATTTTTTTGTTTGTTCAAGGTTGGTTTAAAGTAAGTGTTTTCACTAAATAAGCAATCGAGAAGTTCTTATAATTCCATATTGTATTTTTTATCGATATTTAGTATAATAGTTGTGAAAAGGCCCGTTGGAGAAGCGGTTAACTCATAGCCCTCTCAAGGCTACATTCACGGGTTCGAATCCCGTACGGGTCACCATTCGAAAAACGCCATACCGAAGCGGTATGGTTTTTTTACTTTTCCATCAAAAAAAATTGGTTATGTTTGGTAAAATGTTTATGAAGGAAAAATACGTTAAAATTTAGAATATGTAAACTTATGATTGAAACATGGTGTTTTTTTTCCTTTGTGCCCGCATATGATATTAATGAAGGGGGACAATGAGAAGTGAGCTTTTGAGAGTTATGATAACCGCGATTTATTTGCCCGGACCAAAACGATTAAGGGTGGGGAAGAGTTGGTAATCGAAGTCACGGGCGATTGTAAATATTATCATCCTCCGTTTAGGATATGAAGGCTTAAAAGTAAGACCGGCAAACCTTGATCGAGAAAAAACTTATACCGTTAATGATTTTCCTTATCTGGATTTTACTTCCGTGAGCAAAGGCTTTAATGATTTATATTTAGAATTAACGGAACCCGGGTATTTTAACGTTATGCATGTCGCCGACATATTATCGCGAATGGATGATTTTGAAGAAGTCCGATTTGGCGTTATCGATATCGCGCCGCCTTTATGGCTGTGGAATATTTCCGACAAAACGATTGCTGATTTTGTTGATGAGCAAAAGGAATATTCCAAAACGACGATAATCGGGTTAAGCCCCGATGAAGTGTCTGTTTCCACTTATTTCGGTTTAAGCATTGATATCATGATGATAGAAGAGTTATAAAACATTGACGAAAAAACACTAAAATGCTGTTAAAGTTTTTAGTGTTTTTTTTATTTCACAAGAAGGATGTTGAATTGATAATAAAAAAAGGGTAGAATATACATGAATTTATTCGATATTGCGGATAAAAAATAAAAGAAACGGAGATCTAAAAATGTATCAAGTGATTGTCGGAGAATTTAAGAAAAGAGAAAACCCGCGCCGGGCGAAAGAAATGGCCGCCTACATGCGCAACCAGTTTCTTTTTTATGGCATAAAAACACCCGAACGGCGGGAAATAATCGCCCCGATTCTTATGGAAATGAGTAAGCAAAAGGATGTCGACTGGAATTTTGTTTTTTCCTGTTGGGAAGACCCGCGCAGGGAGTTGCAGTACGTGGCGCTTTCTTATTTGGATAGAATCCGCGCCCGCTTGACGATCGATGACATCGATCGCTTAAAACGCTTGGCCGTTACAAAATCGTGGTGGGACACGGTTGATAGTTTGGATACCATTATCGGCGATATCGCTTTTCGCGACCGGCGGGTAGACGAGATCCTTCTTTCTTGGAGCCGTGACGATAATATTTGGTTGCGGCGCATCGCCATCAATCATCAACGCAAGCGGAAGGACAAAACCGACACCGCCTTATTGGAAGAGATTATCCGCAATAATTTGGGAAGCGATGAATTTTTCATAAACAAGGCGATCGGTTGGAGTTTGCGCGAATACAGCAAAACGAATCCCGTTTGGGTGCGTGATTTTCTCGATAGATACCGAGGCCGGCTCGCTAGACTGAGCGTCAGGGAAGGAAGCAAATACATATAATCACAGCCAAATTATGACAAAAAACCGTTATCATTATCTTTACACATTGGCAAAAATATTGATTTATGATATAATTTTACTTGGTTTTTTTGTTCGCATACAAGTTATACGTTTTTATTGCATATCCACGGGATTAAATTAAACAATAATTATAATCGGATATGATGTTTTGGAAAAAACAATATGAAAAAGGAAGCTTATGCAGTCAATTGATTTTTTCGAGTTTGTTGAACATGTGATTTCCAATCCAATCGCCTTAGTCACGGTTCTCCTGATTCTGGCCGTTATTTTGATAAACGGTTGGACGGACGCCCCCAACGCGATCGCCACATGCGTATCTACAAAAGCCATTACCCCGCGGAACGCGATTATTTTGGCAACCTTCTTTAATTTTCTCGGTGTTTTCATCATGACGATGTTTAACGCCAAGGTCGCGGCGACCATTTATAATATGGTCGATTTTGGCGGCGACGCGAAACTGGCGATAACCGCGCTATCGGCGGCGATGATTGGAATCGTTATTTGGGCGACTCTTGCCTGGTTTTTCGGAATCCCGACAAGCGAAAGCCACGCCTTGATCGCCGGTATCTCCGGCGCGGCAATCGCCCTGCAAAACGGATTTTCCGGCATCAATCCCTCCGAATGGGTCAAAGTGCTTTACGGCATCGGCCTTTCGACGGTTTTAGGGTTTGGTTCGGGCTGGCTTTTTGTAAAACTATTGGAGAAAATCTTTAAAAACGTCCGCCGCAGCAAAGCGCAAAATTTCTTTAGAAAGGGACAAATCGTCAGCGCGTCCGCGATGGCTTTCATGCACGGAGCTCAGGACGGTCAGAAATTTATGGGCGTTTTCATGCTCGGCGTGTTCCTGTCCCAGGGACAGTACCAGGTTACGGAATTCTTTATTCCCGTTTGGCTGATGATCTTAAGCTCCGCAGTGATGGCTTTGGGAACCTCAATCGGCGGGTATCGAATCATTAAGAAAGTCGGGATGGACATGGTCCGCCTTGAACAATATCAAGGCTTCGCGTCCGATCTCGCGGCCTCGGGTTGTCTTTTGCTTTCGTCGGTGTGGGGAATCCCTGTGAGCACCACGCACATGAAAACGACGTCGATAATGGGCGTCGGCTCCGCGAAAAGATTCTCCTCGGTCAAGTGGAACGTCGTTGGCGATTTAGTGATGACCTGGCTATTGACTTTTCCCGGATGCGGGCTTATCGGCTACGGGATGGCGAAATTATTTATTTTGATCTTTTAGAGAAAGGAAAATAAGGAAATGTCGAAACTGAAAAAAAATTATTATTTTGTTTCTTTTTCCGAGCTAGCAAAGTATTCTTTGCGGGAAGCCGAGCTTTTAAACGAAATCATTATTGATTATGACAACCGCGACATTAAAGAAGAATTGAATAATATGCATGAAATCGAACATCAGGCCGATACCGCGAATCACACCGTCATCTTTAAATTAATCAGGGAATTTATTACGCCGATTGAAAGAGAAGACATCATCGCGATCTGCCAAACGATTGACAACGTTACCGACGCTATTGAGGACGTTTTGTTGTGTTTCTACATGTATAACGTGAAGAAGTTGAGACCGGAACTCGTCGAGTTCTCGAGAATCGTTATCGACAGTTGTAAAGCTTTGGTAAAGGCGTTTGATGAGTTTCATGATTTTAAGAAATCAACAAAATTAAGAGATTATATCGTCGAGGTTAATAATCTTGAGGAAAAGGCCGACCGCCTTTATACGGAAGCCGTCAGGAAACTCTATGTTGATACGGTCGATCCGATAGAATTGATTATCTGGGATAAGGTCCTCTTGCAGTTTGAAAATTGTTGTGACGCCTGCGAGGACGTCGCCGATGTTATCGAATCGGTCATTATGAAAAATATTTAACACGAGTCTCTATTATGAGGCTTTTTCTTTTTATAGAAAATTTGTATTATTTGGCTTTGTTTGATAAAATGGTTGTGATATAAACTAATCAACATGTGATAAAAGAGGTTGATATGGGATACTTTCATAATTATGCCTATAAACCTGATATTATTATTTTAAAGACTTTTAGATATAATAAAATAAAAAAAGATGAATATAGTTTAGTTAGAATGTTTTTTGTGCACATATTGACTTTGCGCACAAAAAATTATAAAATTTGTGCATGAAGGTGATAATATGCGCTATTTACCGTTTGGATTAAACTATGATGATATTGACATTTATAAAGCGTTAAATACAGCTAATAGTAAACTTGGCGAATTAAATGGTATCATTAATACTATGCCTAATGTTGATAAAGAAGGATCGCTTTTAATAAATGAAAGCATGACTCCTGCAGAAATACACAGTTTGGTCGCAAAGCTTGAGGAGAAAGGGTTTATTCCCACAAACTATGGTGAAAATGCATTTGATGGTTTCGAAGTAGCAATGCCAAGAGAAATGTTTTCTGATAAGGCATTAGAAAATCTACATAAGATAGTATTTGCTAAAGGTGAACTAATCTGTAAAGCTATTGGTACATTTGATTTGCGAATTATTGAAAATGATGTGAAGGTTAGGTTTCCATGGTATCCAAAGACGGATGACAGTGGTGAGGTAAACTATTACTTACAGTTTACTGAAGCCTTATGCAAAATGGCTATAGATCGAAATAGGGTTACATCCACAGCAAAGAAAAGTGAGAATGAAAAATATGACTTTAGGTGTTTTCTATTAAGACTTGGCTTTATAGGAGACGAGTATAAAGGATTAAGAAAATTTTTAATGAGAAACTTATCTGGAAATGCTGCCTTTAAACATGGAAAACTAAAGGAAGAGTTAATTAGTTTTTGAGGTTATTGAAAGAATGAATATAATAAATTGTAAAACCATAATTACTTATTATTTAGCACAAATACTGTAATTCATAAATAAAAATATAAGTATCACTTGGAATATTGACAGTTACATTTAAAATATGTTAAAATAAGGAAAGAGATAATAAATATGGAGGTTAATTATGAGTAAATTTTGTTCTAATTGTGGTAATGAACTAAAGGAAAATGCAGATGTTTGCTTATCTTGTGGTCAATTGATTAATACTATTAATAATGGAACATCATCTAATCAAGGACAAGCTTTAGCTACAATTTCGGTGGTATTTGGTTCATTAGGGTTTTATCCTTTAGTTTTTATTGGTTCAATTGTAGGTTTGATTACTAGTTTGATTGGTATCAATGACACAAAGAATCAATATAGAGAAAGATCTAAAATCGGGTTAGGCTTATCAATTGGTTCATTATGTTTTTGGATTCTAATGATTATAATAACTATAATAATTGCAGCTACAGTTTAAAAATATATG
>FZPS01000007.1_pt68 | contig 25578 bp, 23 predicted proteins | sample 1817821 | NCBI WGS metagenome assembly FZPS01 (sample SAMEA104158645, study PRJEB21678) | metagenome | place: Germany | collected 2015-04-21 | reverse complement strand
TACCCCCTGCTTGAGCCAGATCAGGTCGGCCTCCACCGCCACCCCCTATTACAGCGGCTACTTCCTTGACCAGTTTACCGGCATGAAGCCCCCTTTTCAATAAGTCCCTGGTTACAGCAGCAACCAGATTGACTTTTTCACCTGTAGTATTGCCGCTGCCAAGCACGATAACCCCTGACCCGATTTTGTCCCTTAAGAGATCGACCATCCCCCGCAGGCTGTCCATGTCGGGCACCACAGTCCGCCCTGCAAGAACTTTAACTCCCCTTACGGTTTTTACGCTGTCAAGCAGGTCGTTGACCTGGTACCTGGCCAGCCTGGCTTGAAGCGCTTCGCTCTCAGCCTCCAGGTCTTTAATGGTCTTTAACAGGCTTTCCACACGGTGCAAAATCTCGTGCGGCGCCGCTTTTACCAGACGGGCAACCCCGGCCAGTTGCTCTTCCCTGGCCTCAATGTAGCCCAGGGCGCCCTCTCCGGTTACTGCCTCTACGCGGCGAAGTCCCGCCCCTACACTGCTCTCTCCGGTCAACTTAAACAAACCAACCTCTGAAGTAGAACGCAAATGCGTCCCCCCGCATAACTCCAGGCTGAAATCCCCCATTTTTACAACCCTGACCCGCTCTCCGTACTTTTCACCGAAAAGGGCTGCGGCACCCATGGAACGGGCCTCTGCCAGTGAGGTTTCGGTAGCTTCTACCTTCAGGTTGGCCATCACGGCGCGGTTGACAGTGTCTTCAATTTTCTTTAATTCATCCTGGGAAAGCGCTGAATAATGAGTAAAGTCAAAGCGCAGCCGTTCAGGTTCCACTAAAGAGCCGGCCTGGTTGACATGGTTGCCCAGCACTTCCTTCAAAGCCCTGTGCAGCAGGTGAGTAGCCGAGTGGTTCCGGCATATCGCCAGTCTTCTGCGCTGGTCCACTTGCGCAACTACCGGAGCATACTCCTTTAAAACGCCCTTTATCACTTTGCCGCGGTGAACGAAGAGGTTCTCTACAGGCTTGAAAACTTCCTCGATTTCTACACTTAACTCAGGCCCCGTAATTTGACCGCGGTCGCTTACCTGACCTCCCGATTCAGCGTAAAATGGGGTAACGTCCAGAATAAATTCCACCTCTGCCCCTGCTGCAACCGATTCTACTTTCTTACCGGCCTGAAATAAACCAAGGACAATAGAATTTGCTTCCAGGGAATCGTACCCGACAAAACTGGTTTCTCCCTTTGCTTCACGGATTTCCCTGAAAAGGGCATCCCGCTCAGAGATATACTCAACCTCCTGCCGGGCGCTCCTGGCCCTTTTCCTTTGATCTTCCATGGCCTTTTCAAAAGCGTCCACGTCAACGGACAGGCCTTGCTCGGAAGCCATTTCCTGGGTCAATTCCAGTGGAAAACCGTAAGTATCATAAAGCTTGAAGGCATCCACTCCCGGGATGGATGAACTCCCGGCTTTCTTTGCTTCCACCATAATCCGGCTTAACATTTCCGTACCCTGGCTTAAGGTTTCCCCAAAGCGCTCTTCCTCGCTCCTGATAACCCTGAGTACGTGGTCCCGGCGTTCAACAAGTTCAGGATAGGTATGGCCCATCTGCCGGATCACAGCACCGGCAACTTTGTCTAAAAAGAGTTCCTGAATGCCCAGGAGTCTGCCAAAGCGAACGGCCCGCCTGAGCAGGCGCCGGATTACGTAACCTCTCCCTTCGTTGGAAGGAAGGGCTCCGTCTGTAACAGCAAATGTAATTGCCCGGCAGTGGTCGGCAATCACCTTTAAAGCGACATCAACCTTTTCCTCCGTTCCGTAGACCAGACCGAAAAGACCTGCCGTGAAATCCATTATCTCCCTTAGAAGGTCGGTATCGAAATTGGAGGAAACGCCTTGCATTACTGATGCCACCCGCTCCAGGCCAAACCCTGTATCAATACCTTTTTTCTCCAGAGGCGTGTAGTTGCCCTGTTCGTCTCTAAAAAACTGGATAAACACAAGGTTCCAGATTTCAAGAAAGCGGTCACAGTCGCAGCCAACCTTGCATTCGGGCGAACCGCATCCCCTTTCCGCACCTAGATCCACGTATATTTCCGAACAGGGGCCACAGGGCCCCACACCGATCTCCCAGAAGTTCGTATCCTTGTCCAACCTGACAATGCGCCCGGCCGGGACCTTGACGACCTTGTGCCAAATTTCATAAGCTTCGTCGTCATCCAGATAGATGGTAACCCAGAGCTTGTCCGCCGGCAGTTTAAGGTGTTCAGTGACGTATTCCCAGGCCCAGGGTATGGCGGATTCTTTAAAATAATCGCCGAAGGAAAAATTACCGAGCATTTCGAAAAATGTATGGTGTCTGGCAGTTCTGCCCACAGATTCAATATCCGGTGTGCGAATGCATTTCTGACAGGTTGTAACCCTGTTGAACTCAGGCCTGGCCGCTCCGGTGAAAAAAGGCTTGAAGGGCACCATACCCGCCGCTGTCCAAAGAATACTGGGGTCGTTCAAGGGAATCAGGGAGGCGCTTGGCAGTCTTTTATGTCCCTTGCTTTCAAAAAACTTTAAGAAACTCTCTCTAATTTCATTACCGGTCATCAAGATTAATAACCTCCTGTATAAATAACTCGGGAAAAGCGCAATTCACCAAAACCGGTTTAAATTCAGCTCTGCCAAAACTAATTTGGGCTTACTGGCAACGGAACTGCAACGCTGTATTGTCTTTTAAACTGCAATCAAAAAACCTTTCCTCCTTAAAGAAATTCTTTACGGGTCGGAAAGGCTCCTCCAAGGCGCCACCCCGGTAAAGGTCAAAGCAATAAATCTATCATTATTTACTACATTATTTGTCTAATATGCGTTTTAAGCAACCTAATTTATAATTTGTTGTTATTTTTGCGCTATAATTATACAAAATATAACTCTTCTGTGTCAAGAATACCCCTGTTTTAATTACCAGCAGCCTTAAATCTATAAATAAAATACTTAATTATAACTTTTAGTACTGCTGAAACCGGCACTGCCAGAATCATTCCCACCAGTCCATACAACTCTCCTCCGATTAAAAGGCTGACAATAACCACTAATGGATGCAGGCCAACTTTATCTCCCAGGATCTTGGGGGAAATAATGCTCCCTTCCAACTGGTGGATGACAATAAAGGCAAGGACTACTTTTAAGGCCAGCCATTTTGACTGCAGAACGGCCAGGCTAACTGCGGGAACCGCCCCGATGACAGGACCGAAATAGGGTATTAATTCGGTCAGACCTGCAAAAATGCCGAGCATAAGCGCAAAATCCATACCCAGCAAGGCCATGGCCAGGGTAGTCAAGCCTCCAACAATTGCAGCCACCAGAAGGTAGCCCCTGGTGTAACTGGTTAATATTTTGTTTATCTCTTGAAATAGTTGAACAATATCTTCCTTTCTTTCTTCAGGTATGATTGAAACAGCTTTGCGATGGATGTTTTCGATGTCTTTTAAAAAGTAAAAAGCCAGGACCGGGGCCAGGATAATTTTAAAGATATAACCAACCATTCCAATCAAAGCGGCAACAGCCCCTCTGACTAATTGGAGCATGTTTTCTTCAAACCAGGAGACCCTTTCATCAATCACCTGCCTGACACTTTCACCAACCCCAAGATTAGTTAGGCGCACCTGGATAGAATGGATCATTTCATAGAATTGTTCAGTATAGAGAGGAATCGTTTCCTCCAGGCCGTGCAGTTGTCTCACTATACGGGGTACTCCATACATAAATATACCGGCAACTACAAAAAAAAGTGCGAGGTAGGCAATCAGGATGGCCCATACCCTTGGCGTGCCTCTTTTTTCAATGGCAAAAACCAGGGGATGGATCAGGTATATAATCAAAACCGCCAGAATAAAGGAAATAAACAACCCCCGCAGCAGGTATAAAAAATACAAGCCGATTGTCAAAAGGATTAATGATAAAAACAGCCGCCCTGTTTTAGGCTCAATCCGCCAGGCCATTTTCACACACCACCAAGGAAAAAGTGAGGAGAATGTTCTCCCCACTTCTATGTGTCTTATTTAATCATGTTGTTAACTGTTTTCGAGACTCTCCGCATCATCCTGTCGGCCCGGTTTCTGCCCCTGGCGGTGTATCCCAGGATGCTTTTTTTCCCCTGCCTTTGTATTCCGCCGGTTGCCATCATGCTCACAGCAGCCCCCAGAATACCACCGGCTATCACGCCTCTCCAAAATGTCGTTCGCACGCTTAGGTCACCCCCGTCCATCTCAAAGTAAGAACTCATTTTGCGGGTCAAAAGCGACAAGACTTCCATCCTCGGCAACTTCGTAAATCTGAACGCCTTCCTTGTTAATTCTGTATTCAACGCAGCAGTCCCAGCAGTAAAACTGGTCAATACCTACCTTCCCGGTAGCTTTTCCGCCGCAGATCGGGCATCTCAAATATTTCGCCCCCCAGTAAATCATTGATAAATCCCAATAACTGGCTGATTATTCGGCCTTTAAGAACTATTATGTCCACTCTCAAAAAAAAAATTCAATCAGAAATGAAACCAATTATAAAATGGTGGTCATTTAAGATAGAAAGTATTGGATAGCTCGGAAACACAAAAATTAAGAAGAAAAAGAAAAAACACAGGCAGTTTTACATAAGAGCCCAAAAAAATAAATAGCTGTCAAAGGGAGCTGTTTTCAGCCGGGTGGGTAAATTTTAAAAGATTAGAGCTCCCTGTTGTTTAAAGATTCCTCAATGGTTGCACCGCCAACCAGGTAATCCCCCAGGTAGAAGACAACAGACTGTCCCGGCGTGATGGAACGCTGGGGGCTTAAAAAACAGACTTGCAAAGCACTGCCGTCAATAGCTTCCAGAATTGCCCTGGCCGGGCGGCCGTTATAGCGCACTTGTGCCTCTACCTCAATTTTTCCCGGCATTTCTTCAAACAGGATCAAATTCGCCTCTTCTGCTCTCAAACATTTCCCAAAAACAGCTTTTTCAGGGCCCAGGGTAATGGTATTGTTTTCGGCATCAATCCGGACCACGTAAAGACGCTCTCCTGCCGCCAGGTTTAAACCCCTGCGCTGGCCTATTGTGTAAAATGGTATTCCTCTGTGGGTTCCGATAATTTCACCATTCAAGTTTAAAAATGGACCGGGCTGATAATTGATTGCTTTTTCCCGCAGGTAATCACGGTAGCTGCCCTGCATGATAAAACAGAGATCCTGGCTTTCAGCTTTATCTGCAACCTGCAGACCAAAGCCGGCTGCCATTTTCCGTACCTGTTCTTTAGTGTATTCCCCCAGAGGCATTAGAGTACGGGCAATCTGCTCCTGGGTCAGGCCGTACAGGACATAAGTCTGGTCTTTTTTGCGGTCAAGCGGGCGGCGGACTGTATAACGGCCGTAGCGGCTGCTGAAACCCAGCCGGGCATAATGACCGGTAGCCATGTAATCAGCTCCCATTTCGAGGGTTTTTGTCAACAGCGCGCCGAATTTTATATACCGGTTACAGGCAATGCAGGGGTTGGGTGTACGCCCGCCAAGGTATTCCGAAGTAAAATACCGGACTACCTTTTCTTCGAAGAGATCCCGGAAGTCCAGGACATGAAAAGGAATGCCCAGTTGTTCGGCTACCCGCCCGGCATCTTCAACTGGATCACGGGAAGGGCATCCGCCGTTTTCCCCTTTTGCCGGGGCCGTCTCCGGCTTCTGGATTTGCATCGTTACCCCGATCACTTCATAACCCTGTTCTAATAAAACGGCGGCGGTGACAGAACTATCTACCCCGCCGCTCATAGCCACAACTACCCTTTTACTGGCTCCCACCGGATTCACCTTTCACTAATCATTAATTTAAACAATCTTTGTTAACGCTTCTTTTTTCAACCTGTAGTTTTCAATGGCTTTATGCATAGCATCTGCGGCCATGTTCGAGCAGTGCATTTTTTGAGGAGGAAGACCGTCCAGCATATCCGCAACCGCTTGATCCGTAATTTGAAGAGCTTCTTCAATAGTCTTGCCTTTGGCCATTTCCGTCAACATACTACTGGAAGCAATGGCCGCGCCGCAACCGAATGTTTTAAATTTAATATCATTTATAATATTTCCCTCAATTTTAAGATAAATCTTTGTAGTATCACCGCAAACAGGGTTTCCCACTTCGCCAACACCGTCAGCGTCAGGGATCTCACCGACATTTCTGGGGTTCTTAAAATGATCCATTACTTTCTCACTATACATTTTTTATAGCCTCCTCTTTTACATTTGAATTAAGGCGGAAGGGGAAACATACGGGAATAATTAAGGAAATACGCGACCATAAGCAGTGCTTCTTTTCCCAGGCTCATAAATACATCAAAAGTTCGAGACCAGCTCATTCTCCCTGCCTTAAAGTTTTTTTGCTTCGCGACATAAGTCTTCCAGCGTGATGGAATCAATAACGGCGACTATTCCATCACGAACCCTTGCCCAAACGGAACGTGAAATACAATAATCTGCTTCATCACAGCCAACCGGATTCTCCTCACTAACGCAGAGCAAGGGTGCAACAGGGCCTTCCATAGCGCGAAAAACATCTCCTACTGTAAGCTGGGAAGGTTCCCTGGCCAGGATGTAGCCTCCCTGTGAGCCACGAACGCTTTTCACAAGCGACGCTTTTTTCAACATGGCAATTAGTTGTTCCAAATAGTGCTCGGATAGATTTTGCCGCACAGCAACACTTCTTAAAGGTATGGGTTTTTCTCCGAAGTTTTGCGCCAGGTCAAGCATAGCTTTCAGACCATAGTGTCCCCTGCTTGAAAGCCGCAAAAATACACCCCCCTCGATAACCAGCGAACTAATTTTCAAGATGATCTCTTTGTGTAATTGATCTTTGTGGATTATTTCCCCGGGACAATTATAGTAGAGACGCTGGCAGGGTAGTTCAACTACCCTTATCTATTTACAAGGGATATCATAGCACGCTACTAGGGTATTGTCAATTTAATTATAGCTCTATCTGAATGATTTTTTACAGAATCCAGCAAATTCCCCTGAATTGCCGAAAATCAACACATTAAAAACCTTCCCTTAAAGGGAAGGTTTTCAGGATCCGTAACAACCGCGCTCCAGCATTACACCGGTTCTCACAGCCCTCTCCATATTGATTGTTGCAGCTTATTAACGGTAACCGTAAATGCTCCTTTCTGACCAGCATGGAATAACGGGGAGCCTCAACAATTGTTGAACTATTGAAAACCTCCCGTTTTTCAATAAAACCATGCTAATCCGGCCCGGCCAATAGTCTCCCTTGAGACCACCGGAGCAACCACCAGGACTGCTTTGGCCGGTCTGCCGGACGTTGATTGTTTGCGGCCTGTACAGCCAGGCCTGATCATGTCCTGAACCGAACCTTGCGTTGAGCATGGCAAGCTGCGAAGGTCCTGTGCCGGCATGTCTGCGGTCATTACGATCCTTGTAGTTTATTCTGCCCGGAACATTAAAAAAAATTCAGGATAATAATTGTATTATTACTTTTTATTCATTTTCTCCTTTATTTTACGTTCAAATCCATATTCCGAAGGTTCGTAAAAAACCCGCCCTGCCATATTATCAGGCAAATAATCCTGTTTTACATATCCCCCGGGATAATCATGGGGGTATTTATAGCCCTCACCGTGTCCCAATACCGCCGCTCCTTGATATCCCGTACCCCTTAAGTGGGGCGGCACCGGTTCGGCGCGTTCTTTCTCCACAGCTGAAAGGGCCATTTCAATCCCCTTGACTACTGAATTGCTTTTGGGAGCAGCGGCAATGTAAAGCGCTGCCTCGGCCAGCACAATTCGGGCCTCGGGCATCCCAATCCTGTCCACAGCCTGTGCTGCTGCAGAGGCGACAACTAGTGCCCGGGGGTCGGCCAGCCCCACGTCTTCAGCGGCGTGGATCATAATCCGGCGGCAAATGAAGGACGGATCTTCTCCGGCATAGAGCATTCTGGCCAGCCAGTACAGAGTGGCCTGGGGATCGCTTCCCCTCATGCTTTTGATAAAGGCAGATATCACATCATAATGCTCATCTTCCCGGTCGTACCTCAGGACACGTTTTTGAATGGCCTCTTCCGCTTCAGCAAGGGTTATTCTTCGAATTCCCCTGGAATCAGGCAGTGTGGTCATAACCGCCAGTTCCAGAGCATTTAAAGCAACCCTGGCATCTCCGTTGGCTATCCCGGCCAGATGTTCCAGAGCCTCTGGCAGGACCTCCGTGCGGTAGCCGCCCAGTCCCCTTTCCTCGTCCTGGAGCGCCCTGGTTAAGAGCCGCAACACAGCCTCCCTGGAGAGGAGACTGAAGCGGTACAACTGGGAACGTGACAGGAGGGGCCGGTTAACTGCAAACATGGGGTTTTCAGTGGTGGAACCAATCAAGGTAATCAGGCCGTTTTCTACGAAGGGAAGCAGCGCATCCTGCTGCAATTTATTAAAACGGTGAATTTCATCTATGAACAGGATGGTTTTTTTATTAAAAAGCGAGCGCCTCTCCTTTGTTTCTTCCACAACACGCCTGATGTCTGCTACACCTGCTATTACGGCGTTGATGGTTTCAAAATGAGCTCTGGTCATACCGGCAATTATTTTAGCCAGAGTTGTTTTTCCGGTTCCCGGCGGGCCAAAAAATATGACGGACATCAAGTTGTCAGCTTCAATGGAACGTCTCAAAAGAGTGCCTTTGCCAACGATTTCAGTCTGCTCTTCAAATTCCTCCAGAGTTCTGGGCCTCATCCTGACAGCTAAAGGGGCTGTACTGGAGAGATTCTTTTCCATGGCCTGTTCAAACAGGTTCACTCTCTTTCACTCCTGTTGCTTTTTTCCAGAGGTTAGTATTATTAATTTGGAATTATGATTAAATCATACCGTTAATCGCATAATAAAAAAAGCACGTTAAACGTGCTTAACCCTGAAAAACTATTTTTTTCCGTTAAAACCCTTGCTGGTTGAATACCAGACAAAATTTGTCTGATGCTTTGAATTGAGGTTTATAAGTACTTGTTCAGTAGGCGCCGTAATTCATCCTTGTTCTTGTAACCGATAGAGCGCTCCATTTCTTTGCCTTCTTTAAAGAGAATCAGAGTCGGTATACTTACTACCTTATAATTAGAGGCAGTGTTTTGATTTTCGTCAACATCCAGTTTGGCCACCTGAACTTTTCCCTCAAATTCGGATGCGATCTCTTCGACGACCGGGCCAATCATTTTACAGGGACCGCACCATTCCGCCCAGAAATCCACCAGAATTGGTATTGTGGTTTCACTGATCACTTGGTTAAAGTTAGATTCATTTAATATCATGATTTTTTCGCTAGCCAAAGATTCCTCTCCCCTCTCTTTAATACTGTAATACTACTCTCCCAAACACACCACAACAATTCAATCATGTTAAATAGTTTGAATAGTCAAGCAATAGATACCCGTTGAGACATCAACCCATATAATTATAATACCTGTGAAAACTCTTTGTCAATTACACATAATTTTGCCTTGCATTACCTCACTTCGCTTGATTTATAAAATATTAATAAGAAGGACACGTTTATTGTGACTTTAGTCGGAAAATAAGATGTTTTCTAATTTTTCATATCATTCTTTAGAGAAATGTGCTGCTTTTCAATTTCTATTTTGGCTCCTCTTTACTGGTACGGATTTCCAACAAATCCTTAACCACTTCACCGGCAATGATTAAACCTGCAACAGAAGGAACAAAGGAAATACTGCCGCAAACGCGTTCGTCAATAGCGCCTGCGTTTGCCTTACCGGCTTCACTCCTGATATGTGAAAAAGGTCTTAAGGGTATCTCCTTTGAGTAAACAACTTTCACACCCCGGCTAATACCCGCCTCCCGTAGTCTTCTGCGGACAACTCTGGCCAGGGGACAGACGGACGTTTGAGTTATATCCGCAACCTCAAATGATTTTGGCTCGAGTTTATTGCCTGTACCCATGGCGGAAATAACTGGTATGCCTTTATTCACTGAGTATGTGATCAAGTCCACCTTAGCGGCTACATCATCAACTGCGTCCACAAGGTAGTCCAAAGGCACGGGAATCATGTTTTCACCCTTGCCGGGCAGATACCTGGCACATTTGGCGCAGACAAGAGCTTCAGGATTTATTTGCAGAATCCGTTCTGCCATTAATTCTGCTTTGAACCTGCCCAGGGTATTCGTTAAGGCGTGGATTTGACGGTTGATATTTGATTCCTCAACAAGGTCAAAGTCCACCAGGTAAAAATGACCGATACCAGCCCTGGCAAGTCCTTCAACGACATAGGACCCTACACCGCCCAGTCCGAATATTGCTACTTTGGAGCTCATCAACCGGGCAAGGCCTTCTTTGCCGATAATCATAGACGTACGGGAAAAACGATCAGGCAATTTTAATCTCACCTCAATAATGAATCAAATTCCTTTTGATCATAAACAAAGGGTTTTCAGCCACCGGCCCAACTAAGCCGTAACTGAAAACCCATCAGCTTAAAAACCAACTAAAACCCCACTGATGCCGTGAATCCCAAAAGTTTGAACCTGCTGTAACAGGTGGATGCCCTCCTGAATGATTTTTGTGTCCTCAACATGGAGGCATGCAAGCCACATTCAGAGCTCAGGCTCCATTTTAATTGTGTTGGCAAAAACTTCAAGGCTTATCACGTACATAGCAGGGCTTTTCATTGACACCTTAATGTTAACATAACATATAGCCCTTTTCAAGTATCAATAGCTTTAACTTTGCTGTTAGTGTTTGCAAAAATTTCATCTATATACATTTTAATGCCTATTTCTTTAAGACCGGCTTTAAATGTAATTCCTTAAGCTGTGCCGCCGTTGCCGGGCCCGGCGCCTGGGTCATCAGGTCGCTTGCGCTCTGGGTTTTGGGAAAGGCGATTACATCGCGTATTGTCTTTTTACCGGCCAGCAGCATAACAAGACGATCGAATCCGAAGGCAAACCCCCCATGGGGCGGGGTGCCGTATTCAAAAGCTTCCAGCATATATCCGAACTTTTCCGCTGCTTCCTCGCGGCTGATCCCAATGAGAGAAAACAGTTTTTCCTGGACATCCCTGCGGTGAATCCTGATACTGCCACCACCTACTTCCACCCCGTTCAAAACCAAATCGTAGGCCTTGGCTTTGACCCTGCCGGGCTCTTTCTCAAGCAGCGGCAAGTCGCTGTCCTTTGGAGAAGTAAAGGGATGGTGCATAGCCACATAACGATTCTCTCCGGGATCGTATTCTAACAGGGGGAAGTCAACCACCCATAAAAAGTTGAAGGTGTTTCTGGGTATCAGCTCCAGGCGCTCTGCCAGATGCAGGCGCAAGGCACCTAAAGAGTCGGCCACCACCTGAGGCCTGTCGGCAACGAACAGCAAAAGATCGCCGGGGCCGGCTTCCATTTTAGCCAGGATGGCCTGTAGTTCACTTTCTGTAAAAAACTTGGCGATAGCGGACTTTACTCCATCTTCTGTGACTATAAAGTAAGCAAGTCCCCTGGCTTTGTAGATTGAAGCGTAGGCCGTGAGATCATCGATCTCCTTGCGGCTGAAGGAACCGCAACCCTTTGCGTTAATCCCCTTGACCTGGCCCCCTCCGGCGACTGTTGAAGCAAAAACCTTGAAGCCGCAACCTGCAGCAATGCTGGAAATATCTATAAGCTCCAGGCCGAAGCGGGTATCCGGTTTGTCCGAACCAAAACGGTCTATAGCTTCCTGGTAAGAAAGCTTCAAAAACGGGCGGGGAATATCTAATCCCGCCGTGTCACGGCAAAGCCTGACTACAAGCTCCTCCATGCAGCTCCTGACCTCATCCTCACTGACAAATGACATTTCGATATCAATTTGTGTGAATTCAGGCTGGCGATCAGCCCGCAGGTCTTCGTCACGGAAGCAGCGCACAATCTGATAGTAACGGTCCATTCCCGCCACCATAAGAATTTGTTTGAGAAGCTGAGGTGATTGAGGAAGAGCGTAAAACTTGCCGGGGTTAACCCGGCTGGGAACCAGGTAATCCCGGGCGCCTTCCGGTGTGCTTTTGGTCAGCATCGGCGTTTCAATCTCTAAAAACCCTTGCCCGTTAAGAAAATCACGGACCGACCTGGCTGCCCGGTGGCGCAAAATAAGAGCTTCCTGCATCTCCGGACGGCGCAGATCCAGGTAGCGGTAACGGAGCCGCAGGTTTTCATCCACATCCACTCCGTCCTCAATATAAAAAGGCGGTGTCTTGGCCCTGTTTAATACCCGGAGTTCATGAGCCAGTACTTCAACCTGACCTGTGGCCAGGTTTGGGTTTGCCGTTCCTTCAGGCCGCATCCTGACAGTTCCCCGCACAGCCAGGACGTACTCACTGCGTATTCCCTCGGCCTTATGAAAAGCCTCCTTGTGTAAATCAGGACTGAAGACAACCTGGACTAAACCTTTGATGTCCCTTAGATCGACAAAGATCAAGCCTCCGTGATCGCGCCGGCGCTGGACCCAGCCCATCAAAACCACTATTTCCCCGTTGTGGCCGGTATTTATATCACCACAGTAGTGACTGCGTTTCAATCCCTCTATAGAATCAATATGGCTTTGTTTAAACCATTCAATTTGCTGTTCTTCGATCATCTTTAAGAGCCCTCCCGCACAATTTAGCTATAGTTAAACCCGGAAAACAGGCTTGTCTTCGCTTACAATTCTATTTATTATTCCTGCTGTTTTGGTCTTGAATGTATTGTATTGTTTGCTCTGCTGCTATGGTCTCCTGTCCTCCTGTTCTCATATCCCGAACCACCACTACACCCTTTTTCATTTCCTCCTCGCCGATAATGACGGCATACCTGACACCTGTTTTCCCGGCATACTTCATTTGGGCTTTTAAACTCCTGCCCAAATAGTCCTTGTCGGCGGGAATACCGCCGTAGCGGAGTTGGAAGAGCATGCGGAAAGCTGCATCGGCAGCCGGGGCACCGGCTGTAACCACAAAGACTTCGGGCCGCGCAAAACCCGGTAGTTTAATACCCTGGCGCTCCATGGCTAAAAGGATTCGCTCGATGCCCAGGGCAAAGCCGATACCCGGGACAGGGGGACCACCGCAGATTTCCACCAGACCATTATAGCGGCCTCCACCACCGATGGAGCTCTGGGCTCCGATATCCTCCGCAGTTATTTCGAAAGCTGTGTGGGTATAGTAGTCCAGCCCGCGGACCAGACGCCGGTCCACGATATGGGAAATATCCAACAAGTTCAGGTGCCGCTTGACCTCCTCGAAATGCTCCCGGCAGTCCTGACACAGGCAGTCCAGGATCACTGGAGCGCCTTCTCCTGCCTCTGCGCATTTGTTCTCTTTGCAGTCCAGAATTCTCAGGGGATTCTTATTAAAGCGTTCCCGGCAGTTATGGCAAAGGTTTTCCAACTTTGGCCGGAAATAATCCTGCAGCTCTTGACGCAGGCCCGGGCGGCATTCGGGGCAACCGACACTGTTTATCAGTAGTTTCAGGTTGCGCAAACCCAGCCGGCCGTAAAAGTCCATAGCCATAGCCATGACCTCGGCGTCAACCGCCGGATCATGTGAACCGAAAACTTCAACCCCAAATTGGTGAAACTGCCTGAAGCGTCCGGCCTGGGGCCGGTCATAGCGGAACATGGGACCGCAGTAATAAAGCTTAACCGGCTGGGGGCCGGCGTAAAGATTCTCCTCTAAATAAGCCCTGACAACAGACGCTGTATTTTCAGGCCGCAGGGTGATACTCCGTTTACCTCTATCGATAAAGGTGTACATCTCTTTTTCAACGATGTCAGTTGTATCACCTACACCACGCAGAAATAGCTCGGTATGCTCGAAAATGGGTGTCCTGACTTCTGAGTACCCGTATTCGCGGCAGATGCCGCGGATTTGGCGCTCGAGAAAATGCCATTTTTCCACTTCTCCGGGCAGAATGTCATTGGTACCGCGCGGACGGGTTGTCAGCATCGATCTAAGCCTCCTTTAAATTACCGTTAACAACAAAAAACCGACCCGGACCATGTGACAGCATGGCCAGGGACGGATGTTTTATCCGTGGTGCCACCCTTGCTCGGAAAACCTCTGGTATTCCCTTTCAACCCTTTAACGGGGGTTACCGGGCCCGCCTACTGGCGCACAGACGCGTTCGGGAGCCGCTCCCGGGTGTTTTTCAACGCCTGTTTATTGAGGAAAGCTTTCAGTCGGTGGCTTTCCCTCCCTGCCATAAATCAATGCGCCTACTCTTCCCGGTCATTGCTTTAGACCTGTGTAAATCAAAAGCCTGTCTGGATTCATTGTTATCTGAAAAATATTTTATGCAAAAGAACTCAATTTGTCAATGAAGGCATTGCCGGCAATCCTGGATTCCTGGAAATAAAACTCCGCTGGGGTTATAATAATAATGAGGTGATAATTCCAGGCATGAAAGATTTGATTGCACGAATCAACAAGCTTTCCCGTAAAAAGCGGGAACAGGGCCTTACCCCGCAGGAAGAAAAGGAGCAACAGGAACTCCGGGCGATGTACCTGAAAAATATCCGGCACCAGATAGTTGACGCCCTGGAGTCAGCGGGGTATAAGCCAAAGAAAAAACAGGAGCAAACCTGCAGCTGCGGGCATTGTTCTCCCCGGACTGAAAAGCGGGATGAAGTCCCCTGCCCCGGTAAGAATATTCATTAAACCATCTGCCCTCCGGACAGGTACAGGTAATTCCCGCACGGCTTTTTAATAAGGAGCAAAAACAAAAGCTTCCTAAATATTAACGGTTTTGGAAGCTTTTAACATAGGGCTCTTTACATAGGCGCATTTGTGCTTATCTAAGAAAAGGATTGAAAAGTTTTTCGTTTCTGATGGTAGAAGCAGGACCATGTCCGGGGAAGACTTTGGTATCTGGAGGAAAAACAAGCAGCTTGTTTTTTATAGAGTTAATCAACTGCGTGTGGCTTCCTCCCGGAAAATCCGAGCGGCCAACCGAACCGGCAAAAAGGGCATCCCCCGTAAGCAGAATATCCGGACTGCATTTGAGGCTGATGCCTCCTTTAGTATGACCCGGAGTGTGAATAACATCGATTTCTACGTTCCCTACCTTAATTTTGTCTCCTTCCTGCAAAAGGCGGTCAGCTTCTTTAAAGTTTAATCCACGGCCGGCAAAGGTAGAAAGATTCTTTCTTGAGTCTGTGAGCATTCCGGCGTCTTCTGCATGGATCAATACTTTTGCCCCGGTAGCCTGCTGTACCTCTGCCAAAGCTCCTATGTGGTCGACGTGACCATGGGTGAGGATAATTTTACGGATATTTAATCCTAATTTTTCAACCCTTTTTAAAATTTTTTCGGCTTCAAAACCGGGGTCCACAACTGCCCCTTCCTTTGTTTCCTCGCAGCCGATGATGTAGCAATTTGTTTCAAAAGCACCAACAGGAAATCCACTAAAGATCATGAATTAAGACACCTCCGGTTTTTTTAAAAGCCTTTTTTACTGTCCAGAAGCATTGTGACAGGACCGTCGTTTAGAATTTCCACCAGCATCTGCTCTCTAAAGTGTCCGGTCTCTACCCTTGGCCCCAACGCTTCCAGGTTTTGCACAAATTTGTTGTACAGGCTCACCGCGTTTTCCGGCAAAGCTGCTTCGGTAAAGCTTGGCCTTCTTCCCTTCCGGCAGTCCCCGTAAAGGGTGAACTGAGATACTACAAGCAGCGACCCACCTGTATCAAGAACCGAAAGGTTCATTTTTCCCTGATTATCTTCAAAAATTCGCAAATTAGCGATCTTATCAGCAAGGTACCCGGCGTCTTCCGCTGTGTCGCCGTGCCCCACAGCCAGGAGCACGACTAGACCAGGTCCAATTTCACAAACCTTTCTCCCTTCCACTGCTACTGAACCCCGGACAACCCTCTGGACAACTGCACGCAAACAATTTCCCCCTTACACATTAATTGAGCGGATTCTGGGGCTGCCCGTTGAAGCTGACCCGTTTTACGTCATAGACATCCTTAATCCTTTTTATTCTGTTCATTATATGTTCAAGTTGTTCCAGGCCTTTCATTTCCAGCACCAGATCAATTACAGCCCCACCGTCTTTTTTTCCTCTGGCTGTTACCCAGTTGGCGCTTATTTTCATATCAACAAGGACAGCCATGACATCGCTCAGAAAACCCGACCGGTCCATCCCGTTTATTTCCAGCTTAACCTGGAAGGGGTCCGTAAATTCCTCGTCCCAGGCCACCTCCACCAGACGTTCCCTTTCGGACTGCATATAGGTGATTATGTTTCTGCAATCGCTGCGATGAATGGATATGCCCCGGCCCCGGGTGATATAACCCAGGATTGGATCGCCAGGTACAGGGTTGCAGCAGTGAGAAAGCCTAACCAGAAGATTGTCAACTCCTTTAACCCGGATTCCCTGGGTAGGTTTACCCCATCCGCTCGATGGCCTGATTTCGTTTTTTAGAGCCTGGACTTCTTCCGCCAGCAATCCCCTTTTCTCTGTCTTAGCTTCCTCCAGCCTTATTTTGCTCAGGATGCTGTTTGCGGTAATAACGCCGTCACCTATTGCGGCAAAGATTTCCTCAAGATTAAAAAAGCTAAACTTTTTACCTATTTCCAAAAGTTTCTCCGGCCTTAAGAATTCGGCCTCGAGTCCCTGTTTCCTGGCTTCCCGCTCGAGAAATTCTCTTCCCTTGAGAATATTCTCTTCACGGCTTTCTTTCTTGAACCACTGTTTTATTTTGGTCCTGGATTGGGAAGTTTTGACGATATTAAGCCAATCCCGTTTTGGCGCACTGTTCTTCGAAGTCAGAATTTCAACAATGTCGCCGTTCTTTAAAACATAATCCAGGGGCACGATCCGGCCGTTTACTTTGGCCCCTATACAGCGGTGACCCACATCAGTATGAATCCGGTAAGCAAAGTCGAGGGGCACTGAACCTGCCGGCAATTCCAGAACATCTCCCTTGGGTGAAAAAACAAATACGGCATCGGCAAACAAGTCGATTTTGAGGTTTTCCATAAACTCCCTGGCATCCCGTAAATCATGCTGCCAGTCTAAAAGCTGGCGCAGCCAGGCTAGTTTTTTATCAAACTCGCGGTCCCCCTTGCTGCCTTCCTTATAGCGCCAGTGGGCAGCAATTCCGTATTCGGCGGTTCTGTGCATTTCCATGGTGCGAATTTGAATCTCCAGGGGTTCTCCCAGGGGACCCACCACAGTTGTGTGCAGGGATTGGTACATGTTTGACTTGGGCATGGCTATGAAGTCTTTGAACCGCCCGGGTATAGGGGTCCACATCGTGTGAACAATTCCCAGAGTGGCATAGCAGTCCCTCACGGTTTCCACCAGGCAACGCACGGCCATAACATCATATATCTCGTTTAGTTCAACTTTTTGCTCAATCATTTTTTCATTAATGCTGTAAAGGTGCTTGGGCCGGCCCTCAATTTCAGCCGAGACACCCATGGTCTTTAGTTTTTTCATCAAGATTGCAATTACATAATTGATATTTTCTTCCCGCTTCTTGCGGGTCTCAGCAATATTTTTCACTAATTCGAAATATCGTTCCGGTTCCTTAAAGCGAAAGGATAAATCTTCCAGTTCCCATTTAATTCTATAAATGCCCAGGCGGTGTGCCAGTGGGGCAAATATTTCAAGTGTTTCCTTGGCAATTTCCACCTGTTTGGGCTCAGGGTGGTATTTAAGGGTGCGCAGGTTGTGCAGGCGGTCGGCCAGCTTAATCAGAATAACCCGGATGTCCTTGGCCATGGCCAGAAACATCTTACGTAAATTCTCCGCCTGTTGTTCTTCTTTTGATTTAAACTCGATCCGGCTGAGCTTGGTCACCCCGTCAACCAGTAGTGTTACCTCGTTACCAAATCTTTCCGCAAGATCCCCCAGGGTTATTCCTGTATCCTCAACCACATCATGGAGCAACCCCGCTATGATTGTCTCCGGGTCCAGTTCTAATTCTGCAAGAATTTTTGCGACTTCCAGGGGATGAACTATATAAGGCTCACCCGAAAACCGTTTTTGTTCCCGGTGCGCTCTTTCTGCATATTCATAAGCAGCCTGAATAGCAGTTACATCTACCTTGGAATTATAAACTTTGATCAATCGGTAAAGTTCTTCCAGCGCTTCCTTGTGATCCGGGTCTTGTGGTTTTACAGGCACACCTTTTGTTTCCGGTTTACTGTTTTCCGCCTGGGAATCAATATATGCCCCGGAAGAGAGACAGGCGAGGTTTTCCATAATAATCATTTCCTCTAATAGTTGTACTGAATCAATGATATTGTATCATAATCCGTTAGTTTTACTCTACCACCTAATCCGGTCAGTTCGATCAAAAATACTGTCCCCACAACATCGCCGCCCAGTTTTTCAATAAGTTTTATTGTGCCGGCAGCAGTTCCTCCTGTGGCAAGCAATTCATCAACAACAAGGACTTTCAGATTTGGTTTAATGGCCTCCCGGTTGATCTCCATTGATTCACCCGCAAAATCCTGGGTATTATACCAGGCCAGGACATCGTCTTCCGGCATCCTGCCCGCGTTCCCTAAAACAATCAGGCCTACGCCAAGGACATAAGCCAGAGGGGCGCCGATTGTCAAACCCCGGGCCTTGGGGCAGGCAATCAAGTCCGCCTGCTTGTGCTTACACTGTTTTGCCAGCTCATTTATGGCCCCGTGGTAGGCAGCACAGTCGAGAAGGAGGGTAGATATGTCTTTATAATTAATCCCTTCCCGGGGAAAATCCCTTATTTCCCTGATTTTACTCTTGAAATCCATGATTTTTACCCTCCTCTGTGTTGGTTATCCTCTTCCTTATGCAGTTATTTTATTTTAAGGACGTAGAGGATCGTTTAGAATACTCTCCATCCAGCGGATAGACTTGTTTTTAATTGATTGAAGACTTCGAAAAGTCATAGATTCATACAGATCCTTCTTTTTTGAAGGAACCGGCAACAGTTTGAACCTTGAGGCTTGAGCCGGGCCCTGCTTGATTAAAAGACCCAGTTCCTGAAATATTTCAAGGGCCGTCTTTGTTGTACAGGCATGGAAAGGGGGAGAACCGGCCAGGGACATGGCCCTTGCGAGATCTGCCCCGTTTGTGTGCTCTAGAAAACCATTGTTGTTTGCTTGACGTAGATACCTATAAATTCTTGCCAGGCTGTTCCTGTCAGGCGCCATTACTTCCAGCCAGGCCTTATTATCTTCAAAGTCTTCAGGTCCAAAAAGAAGATAAAGACGTCCGTCCGGCAGCATTTCCCGAATTAGAGACGAGCAGGTCAGGTCATTATACGGAAGATGATATAGCAAAACTTCCCGGGCATAACCAATGACAGGGGCGGCTGTATTTGGAGTTGCAATGACAATCTTGATTTTCCCTGTTTGAAACATTGTTGCTGTCCGGTTCCTTTGCTCCGCAGGAACAGCTTGATTCAAACAACCTGTTTGACCGCGCAGGGCCGGGTTTGCCAGTTGAAGAAAATGAGCAAGTTCGATGGTCTGATAGCCGCAGGAGGTGATTACCAGGGAAGGCTCGCCACAGGCTGCCAGTTTTGCCAGTTGCGCCGGCCGGTTCAAGGTACCGCGCCAATCTGTCAACACCGCTCCTTGAAACAATTCCTTTGACTTATTAGTGTCATTATCAGAATATACAAATCTATTTGCAAGGGTTTCCAGAACGAATTCCGGTACAAACAAATCAATCTGTTGCGCTTTGTTTTTTTTAAGGATATCTGTAAATTTGAAATCAAAACAAAGAGTTTCGTCCTGGTCCGAAATATCCATAGCAGCCGGAGTACCCAATTCTTTTACTTCCAATTGAATCGAGCGTCTCCCTTTAAAATTGTTCAGCGCAGGAACAAAAGCAAGGTCTACCTCGCCGGCTGCAGCCACGGTTTCGGCATAGGCACCCAGATTAAAACCAATGCCTTCCAGGGCTTTATTCTCCATTTTAAATTTGAATTTTAAGTGCTTGTCGTTCCTGCCCACAACACGGCTTTCCAGGATTTTTGCCTTCCGGAAGCAAAGCAGGGGCTGCGGGTTAGTATGACCGAAGGGGCTTAACCTTTCTATTTCTCCAACCAGTTCTTCATCAATCTGAGCAGCGTCGATAATTGCATCCAGCTCCAGGAGCGGGATTGAATCTTCCAGGACAAGTGCTTCCGCAGCGTAATGGTTGATCTCCTTTTCCAGGCGTTCGATTTTACCCGCGTCGATGGTAAATCCGGCTGCCAGGGCATGTCCCCCGTAATTCAGAAGATGCTCACGGCAGTATTCCAGTGCCTGATACAGGTTAAAACCCGGGATGCTTCTGGCTGAACCTTTCCCTTCTCCTCCCGCAAGGGCTACTAACAGCACCGGACGCTCCAACATTTCCGTTAAACGGGAGGCGACGATACCAATAACACCCGCATGCCAGCCCTCCGAAGCCAGTACCAGCACCTTTGCCTCCTGGAGATGGGGTTTTGCCTGCAGGAGATGAAGCGCCTCAGTTAGTACGGCAGACTCAATTTTTTGGCGCTCCTGGTTGCTCCGGTTTAATTCACTCGCTATTTCCCAGGCCTCGGCAGGGTTATCCGTCAGTAAGAGTCTTAGCGCTTTCCCGGGATTACCCAGTCTGCCTGCTGCATTCAACCTGGGGGCAAGGCCGAAACCCACATCTCTGGCGTCAAAGGTGTTTTTCTCAACACCGCTAATACTCATTAAAGCCCGCAGACCGCAGTTATCAGTATGGGCCAGCCTGGCGAGACCGTGTTTGACCAAAATCCGGTTCTCCCCGTGAAGAGGGACAATATCAGCTATGGTTCCCAGGCAGACCAGGTCTAAATAGTCCTGCCAGGCTCCGTTCTTTTTACCGGACTCCTTTAAGATGGCCTGGGCGATTTTCAAGGCCACACCGACACCGGCCAGTTCTTTAAATGGGTACAGGCAGTCCTGCCTTTTGGGATTAACAACGGCAACAGCCTGTGGTAATTCCGGCGGCGGTTCGTGGTGGTCGGTTATGATCAAATCAAGTCCGTTTTTTTCAGCCCACAGGGCTTCTTCCAGAGCGTTAATACCGCAGTCCAGGGTAACGACCAGGCTGGTCCCTTCTTCTCTGGCCCGCTGCAGGGGAGCCAGATGAAGACCGTAGCCCTCTGTAAGCCTGTGCGGCAGATAGTAGTGGACATCTGTGCCTATACGTTGAAGAACCCTTGCCAGGAGAGCCGTTGAAGTAATACCGTCAACGTCATAATCCCCGTAAAGAAGGATCCTTTCCCCCGACCTGGCTGCTTTCAGGATCCGCTCAACAGCTTTTTTAAGATCTATCATGAGGTAGGGATTGTGCAGTCTTTCCAGTTCGCTGCCTAGAAAGGCCAGTCCCTGTTCCACTGTATAGATGCCGCGGTTAATCAATAATTGTGCTGTTATAGGCGAAATTTTCAGCTTATGCGCAAAGATCTGGCTTAGTACCGGATCAGATGCTTTTACTTGCCATATTTTTGCTTTGAGTTTAGGAATATTTTTCATAGATAATAAAATTATAATCTACACAGGTCTGTTTGGCAACGAGGAGACCTGCTGTAAGCCTGCCCGGGACAATTAATCATAACTCAAACCCGGACCTTAACATTCCGGAACATACTGGACAATATATTTGACAAGAAAAGAGCCGGTTAATAACTAACCGGCATTGTTAAGGCTGATAAAATCCCAGCCCAGTGTCGTCAGGCTGCACATTTTGCTCTTCCCTTCTGTTGTAACGTCAACCAGTCCGAGGGCATATAGCTGCATGACGACATGATCGAGTACAGCTCTTTTTACTTTTGCAGTAAGGGACAATTCTTCTTTGTTCATGGGACCGTGTGCATCAAGTGCTTTCATGACCCTTTCGGCTTCTTCGGGCAAACGGTGCTGAACACCAACAAAGTATTCCGCCAGCGTTGAAGTCATAAATACCTTCTAACCTCCTTTTTTAAAATAGTATGGTCACTCATCTAGTTAAATATAAGTGAAAAAGAAAAAAAGCCGGAAATTATTTTTCCGGCAACTGAATGTCTACTCCTTGCTGCTCACAATCCGTATTATCTGCAACCGGTTCCGGGAGTTGCCTCCCGGCCTGATTGCAGTTGGCGCACTGCTGGTAACAGGGCTCCGTGTGAATCAAGACATTTGCATCCTCAAAATAGCCGCAGATTTCCCCTTCGATCCGGTCGCAAATATCGTGGACTTTACTAACGGACCTGCCCCCCGGAACAACCAGATGAAGCACAATAAAACGCTGGGAACCTGCTTTCCGGGTTTTTAGATCGTGGTATTCCAGGTAATGGGACGAATATTTCGCAAGAATTTCCCTGATAATCTGCTGCTCTGCCTCCGGAAGCTGAACGTCGAGGATGCTGCGCATGGAATCTACAATGAGCTGTACAGCCGCCCGAACAATTAAAAGAGTAACGACTATGGCAATGAGCGGATCCAGAATTGTCAGGCCGGTTATTTTAATAGCCAGAATACCCGCAAAAACGCCCAGCGAGGTGTAGACGTCCGTTCGCAAATGCCAGGCATCTGCAGCCAGAGCGGGTGATTCCGTTTTTCGGGCCACACGCATGAGTTCCCGGGATACAAAAAAGTTAACCAGGGCTGAAATACCCATGATTGCAGCTCCCAAACCAAGGGAGTGGATTTCCACCCCACCACGGAGCTTGGGATAGGCGTTGGCAATGATCATAGCTGCAGCCCCCAGGATTAAAACAGCTTCGATAATGCTTGCAACATTTTCAAATTTGCCATGACCGAAAGGATGACGCTCATCGGCCGGTTTAGAGGATTCCCTGACCGAAAAAAAAGCGATCAAAGCAGCAACCAAATCCAGGCCGGAGTGAATTGCTTCGGACAATACGCTTACAGAGTTCATAAAAAGACCTGCTGCCAGTTTTGCCAGGGTCAGAACCGTATTTGAAGCAATGGAGAGACGCGCCGCCCTGATTTTTTCATTCATTTCAGATCATCCTAATTCTAAATGTAAATAGCCCGCGAAACTCACTGCCCTTAAGCAGATGAATTCCTACGGGCGATACCGCTCCCACCGGCACGCCGGTTTTACGTCCAGCCTGCTTAAAAAAAGTATAGCACACGTTTAACAGCGCGACAACGGTGGCCATGCTCAAATATTATCATTATTTGTCTAACCAGGTTTTAAGCTTTTTTCAATAAGCTTCTAAAAAACGCTGATTATGATATAATCAATAAGGCATTAAAAATCCTGATTCCATACTTTAAGTTTAAAACATGCCATATGAGACATTGATTTGACCATCGGAGCAATGATTGTTTGTTATCTTTTCAATATTTGGGTTCTTCGCTGACGGAACCAGAGGCGGGTCGATTGAGGCTGTCACTAAACCCAGGATTGTAACCACTCAAAATGGTCAAAATAAATTATTAACTGGTTAGAACCAGTTTGACATTCTACGGCATTTGCTTTTAGAATACAGGTAGAGTAACCCTCTAACGCTTTCTTTTTCTAATTACAGCATTGAAAAGAAGGTGAAAAAAATGATCCCGGTAAAGGTGAAGGAAATCGCCTACGATGTTATGATGAACCCGGTAGTCCTGCTTGTTGATGAAGCAGAGGTAAAGGCGCTTCCCATTTGGGTGGGACCCTTTGAAGCGCACGCCATTGCTTTTGCCCTGCAGGGTATCCGCCTGGACCGGCCTCTGACCCATGACCTTTTAAAAAACATCTGTGACCGTCTAGAAGCAAAACTGAGCATGATTATTATCAATGATGTGAGGGACGGAACTTATTTCGCTGAAATCCACATGTGGCACAGCGGTCGGGAACTGGTACTGGATTCCCGCCCCAGTGATGCCATCGCATTGGCTCTTCGCACGGAAACTCCTATTTACATGTCGGAAAAAGTTGCACGGGATACCCTGGCTATAAAGGATCTTTTAAGTGAAGAACAACAGCAGGAACTGAAAGAATTGCTGGAGTCAAACCGTCCGAACGAAACGAAAAAATCACTCCACTGATAATTAATTCTATTAAATACAGCACAACCTGACGGGCAGGCAGCCAATCCGCATACTTTTTCAAGGCTGTCCGGTTGCCTGCTGCCGGCATGGCGATTTTAACTAATAGTTATCTTCCAGATTTCTTTTGACTCCTGGGAGTATTTCATTATGTACTATTATTAAACAAACAGCGGCGTGCTTGAAATGCCACCGGGTTTGCTTCAGGGCGCCTGCGTACAGGGAACCGTTAAGGGGTATTCAGGAAATAACAAGAATTTAATCCTGAAAATCATCTGCCCTTAGCTGCTTTTTTGTTTTTATTTCCTGCAGTTACCAGGCTGCTCTTCTATATCTAAATAAGGAGTCCATCATTTTCCCTGGGGAGGGTTCTCATCATCCAAACCACGGAAATTTTTATAGAAAACCCCGTCTTCGCCCACTTCGTAAGGTATATTGTCTACTTCCTCCACTGCGCCCCTGTCCTCCACTATGTCAAACTCGGAATAACCATAGTAGGAACCTCCCCTCGACCACTCATCCGTGGTTTCACTATAGCGGGCAACCTCCTGCCAGGCGTCTTCCCCGTCATAGATGATTGCTCCGGAAGCATCGGTAAAAGTTCTGGCAAAGGGCTTGCCCAGGACATCTTCCTCAACCGGCCGCTCATCCCCCCGGGGTATCTTTTCTTCCCCTTCCTTGCAGTTACGGCACAGGGTTGTGGACGGTATTGCCTGGAGCCTTTCCAGAGGGATATCTTGGCCGCACACTTCACAAAAACCGTAAGTCCCGCTATTGATTCTTTCCAGGGCATGATCGATTGCGGCAACAGTAATCATGGCGCTTTCCCGCAGAGCAAAATCCTTGCTCCGTTCAAACACTTCCGAACCGACATCTGCAGGATGATTGTCATAGGTTGAAAGTTCTCCAATAGAATCCCCCAGGGGAACTCCCAATCCCCCCTGTCCCTGTTCGTTTACAAAATCAATTTGCTTCAGCAATTCAGCCCTCTCCAGCAAGAGACGTTCCTTCTGCTTAGCAAACAGCCCATTTTTCACTCACCCACACCTCCACACTTGTAAATTATGGACCGATATTCGACTGGACCATCCTGACAATTTCAGCAATAAAGCCGCCGATCAAGGGAAGATTCAACATGACCAGAATTTTTAAAAAATATAAGACAAGGGCGCCCAGAATGGTGAAACCGACGGCAATGCCCACCCCCCTGGCTACACCGGCGATAAAGTTTACGTACATTAGCCGCCGGGGGTTTTCAAGGAGACGCACGTACTCGGCCAGCTTCATTTTTTCCATCCCCAGGGCAAGTTCATTAATTTTATCCTGCAGTGTAATGAGCAGTTGATTCTGACTATGCCTCTCCATTGATAACCTTCCTGTTCCGGTATTTTAATTGCAAATGCAGCTGGTACGAGGCTATTCATTAATGTTTCCCGAATGCTCTCAAATAAACAAAAAAGGCGGTGGTTTCCCACACGCCTTTAATATATTTTTAAGCCCTAACTGTCTTGGGCCGTTTCTCCAGCCTTTTCAGCTCATACCAGAGCGTACTGGCAATGAAGATAGAAGTGTAAGCCCCACAGGAAATGCCGATCAGCAGGGCAAGGACCATG
>FZPS01000009.1_pt26 | contig 25581 bp, 21 predicted proteins | sample 1817821 | NCBI WGS metagenome assembly FZPS01 (sample SAMEA104158645, study PRJEB21678) | metagenome | place: Germany | collected 2015-04-21 | reverse complement strand
CTAACCAACTGAGCTATACCCACCACACTAATATATATAATTATAACAGCTAATAGACCACATGGCGCGCCTGGCAGGATTCGAACCTGCGGCACTCGGATTAGAAGTCCGATGCTCTATCCCCTGAGCTACAGGCGCATCGTTTCAAAAGTGGAGCGGGTGAAGGGAATCGAACCCTCACAGCTGGCTTGGAAGGCCAGTGCTCTACCATTGAGCTACACCCGCTTTTTTAATCATGGTCGGGGCGAGAGGATTTGAACCTCCGGCCTCCTGCTCCCAAGGCAGGCGCGCTAGCCAAACTGCGCCACGCCCCGATTTTGTCGCCTTATATCGGACTGACAAATGCTATGATACCATATCTGAACAGGTATGTCAACACATTATCGGGAAAATTTTTCAATCAAAATGCTGCGGAGTTGACTTAAAGCTTTAGCGCGGTGGCTGATCTTATTTTTGACCTCGGCATCAAGTTCAGCAAAGGTTTTATCATACTCCGGAACGATGAAAAGCGGATCATATCCAAATCCATTATCCCCCCGCGGCTGATAACCAATCCTGCCTCGGCAGACCCCGGTGCAGATTTCTACCTCGTCATTAGGTTCAGCATAAGCGATAACACACTCGAAGTGCGCGTCCCGCTTTTCCCAGGGAACATCCTGCATTTTGTACAGCAGCTTTTCGTTATTGCGCTGATCATTAGTGGGTATGCCAGCGTACCGCGCCGAATGAATCCCCGGCTCCCCATTGAGAAACTCCACTACCAGTCCAGAATCATCTCCGATAGCAGGCAGATTTAAAGCTTTGGCTGTTTCCAGCGCCTTTTTGACCGCATTCGCGGTAAATGTGCGCCCATCTTCAACAATTTCGGGTAGATCAGCTATTTCCGCTGCCCCCTTCACGATAATGGGCAAATCAGCGAGGATGGCTTTTATTTCCTCTACTTTGTGCTGATTCTTTGACGCAACTACCAACACCGGCTCAGTCACCAGACGTTCCTCCCCACATTGTAGTCAAACCTGATGTTAATTCGCGTCTCTGGATTTTAATTAACTCGTCTACGCCTTTTTCTGCCATCTCCAGCATGGCATTTAGCTCCTGACGGCTGAATGTCTTTCCTTCGGCTGTTCCCTGAACTTCCACCAGCTGTCCGGAACCAGTCATTACAACATTAAAATCTACTTCCGCTTGGGAATCCTCCTGATAGCATAAGTCCAAAAGAACCTCACCATCGACAACTCCGACGCTGACTGCCGCCAGGTAATCGCTGACCGGGATGGTTTCCCATTTTTCCTGCTCCTTAAGCTTGCTCAAAGCATCCACTAAAGCAATGTACGAACCTGTAATGGCGCTGGTACGGGTACCTCCGTCAGCCTGAATTACATCACAGTCAATCCAGATTGTCCGCTCTCCGATTGCTTTTAAATCCACCACTGCTCGCAGTGCTCTTCCGATTAGGCGCTGGATCTCATGGGTGCGGCCGCCCTGCTTTCCTCGCGATGCCTCGCGAATGTTGCGCACCTCGGTTGCCCTGGGGAGCATACCATACTCCGCAGTAATCCAACCTTCACCCATTCCCCGCAGAAAAGGAGGAACTTTATCTTCCACAGAAGCAGTACAAAGTACTTTGGTGTCTCCCACAGTGATCAGTACCGAGCCCTCTGCATACTTGTTTACATTCCGTTCAATTTTTACCGGCCGCAGTTGATCCGCTTTACGACCATCCACTCTATCCACTAACCATACCTCCATTTTTAGTACTTTCATCCATCTTGGCAGCTAAGTCCTGCACAATCCTGCGAAAATGATCGCCGCGGGCTTCGAAATTAGGATACATATCAAAGCTGGCGCATGCCGGTGATAAAAGCACAGTATCCCCGGATCCAGCCAACTGAGAAGCGATATCAACTGCGTGATTAAGGTCATGAGCGCGGTAAATCTGCCCATATTCAGGCTCTACGGCTAAGATTTCCCGCTGAATCTGGTCAGCAGTCTGGCCCATTAGAATCACTGCTTTGACACTTTCAACTACCGCTTCAGCCAAGCCCCGATAACTAAGTTTTTTATCGTATCCACCTGCAATTAAAATCACTGGATTTGTGAAAGCCTCGATTCCCGCAATTGTTCGAGCAGGGCTTGTAGCTATTGAGTCGTTAACATAACTTACCTCATTTATGACTGCAACTGGTTCAAGTCGATGTTTAACTCCCTTAAAGTTCCGAGCGACTGTACGGATTGCGTCCCAATCTGCACCGGCTAGGTGAGCAGCAAGAGCAGCAGCCATAATATTTTGGACATTATGCTCTCCGATTAAACCAATGTCCTGCTTCGATATTAATGGCACAATTCCTGCCTGATCTTGGAAAACCAGCATGTCTGCCTCATCAACATAGATGCCGGGATTGACTTTAGTTCTTAAGCTGAAATAGTAGACCGATCCAACCGCCTCCTCAGCCATGGCTGCAACAATCGGATCATCGAAGTTAAGCACCACCACATCTTGAGGGGTTTGGTGCAGGTAGATCTGCTTTTTTGCGTGGATATACTTGTCCATGGTCAGATGCACGTCGAGATGGTTCTCGCTGATATTGGTAATTAGAGCTAAATGGGGGCTCTGCTCAAGCAGCTCCAGCTGAAAGCTGGACAGCTCCATAACTATCGGCTCATCTGCAGGAATCTCCTCAATTCGCTCTATTAATGGGGTGCCAATATTGCCGCCGACATGGCACTCGATATTGGCGGCTTTGAGCATTTCCCCAACTAAAGTGGTGGTAGTGGTTTTGCCGCTGCTGCCGGTTATACCAAAAACCGGAGCTTTGGCCTGCTTAAGCACCAGCGCAACTTCACTGAGAAGTGGAACTCTGCCGATCAGCGCTTGGATTTCCGGCAGATGTTTCGGTATCCCCGGTGTGAGAAACACCGCGTCATAATGGTCGAGATCAACGAGGTAATCTGCTCCTAAGCGCAGATCCACACCAAGTTCCCGCAAAAGCTCATACCGTTCCCCAAGCTCTGCGGCGGTTTTGCGGTCCCGGCCTGAGATCGCCGCTCCATGCGCTTGCAGATACCTAATTAAGGGCACATTACTGATGCCCAATCCAACCACCGCTACCTGTTTTCCCTGCCATTGTTTCATTGATCTTTCTCTCCTCGCCACACCGGAGACAGCTCGCCCAGAAAAGCTTCCATCGCGCTCGGCAGGGCTTCTGCCGGCTTATGAAAGCGCACTGACTTGATCTCCTGTCCAATAAAAAAGCTGGCCTTTTTGCGAAATTCTTCCGGATCTCCACTGGTCCAAAAGACCTCGGCAGATGGCTGCGGGTTCTCAGCATAGCCGTGATCCTGCAGCCAATCCCGCACATCTTCAGCCAGCTGCCATGCGGGATCAACAATGTTTATTCTCGGTCCGATGATCTCTCGGATTGGTTTCAGCAAAAACGGATAGTGGGTGCACCCCAAAATCAAAGTATCGATCCCCTGTTTTACCAGTGGATCTAAATATTGATGAAGAGCTGTATACACTTCCAGACCATCGACTTTTCCTGCTTCAATTAAAGGCACCAGCTTGGGGCAGCTCTGGGCAAAGACCTGAATGTCCGGTGCAAGTTTGCGGAACTCTTTCTGATAGCTGCCGCTGTTTACCGTTCCCACAGTGGCAATTAAGCCGATGCGGTTGTTTTTGGTGGCAGCGGCAGCTTTTTTCACCGCCGGTTCAATCACGCCAAACATGGGAATACTGGCGCTTAACTGCAGGGTAGGTAAAGCAAGGGCGGATGACGTGTTGCAGGCAGCAACAATGACCCGCGCCCGCTGTTGTTTTAAGAAACTCACGATGCCGTGGGAATAAAACAAGATCTGTTCCTTAGTCTTGTCTCCATAAGGAATATGGGCAGTATCAGCGTAATAAATCAGATCCTGCTTCACCAGTTGTTTAAAAGCCAGCCAGACTGTTAAGCCTCCCACACCGGAATCATAAATTCCGATTGGTGCTTTTGCCATTTCCATAATTTATCCTCCACTTATATCTATTATCGTGCTCCGATTAATGATTCATCTCTGCTGAGAGGTTGTGACAAATCAACGTGACCGGCGATAGTTGCAATACTTCGCCCCTCAACCAGAATGCGAACATACTCAATTTGGGCATCTTCGGTCAAGGTATTAACCAACCCATAAACAGTGATCAGCTCTGCCGAACTGCCTCCCGGATGATTTTCGACCAGCGCTGCGTTGAAATTGACCAGAATCAAATTACCTTCAACTTGGTAATTAATCACTTGGGTTCCCTCTGGCAGGATCGGTCTCAAACTTTTATTCTGGGGTCCGTTAACCAAAGCCTGCAGTCGGTCTCCGAGCGTGGGGCTGCCAGTTCGCATTTCCGGCTGCAGATAGACATCCTCACCGGATGCAAAATAGACCACCCAGAAAGGCTCTGAGCTGGCCGGGCTCTCTGTTTGAAAGAAAGCTGTTCGAATCAAAAACCCGACACTTACAATCAGCAGTATGACAGCAATCCACTGTTTAAGTTTGGTCATTAGTAAACACCTACCTCAGCCGTCAGCGGTAATTTTGGAAAAACAGCAGTACACCGTTAAGCAGACCTTCAGCTATCTTTTTCTGGTAGTCAGGATCAATTAGCAGTTTTTCTTCTTCCGGGTGACTTACAAAACCGACTTCGACTAAAACGGCAGGCATTTCAGCATTGTTTAAAACATGCAGGTCTGTCCGGGGGCGCACACCTCGATTCTTGGCATCCAAATGGTTCACCAGTTCACTCTGGACAACTTGTGCCAGGCGGAAGTTTTCAAGATAGAGAGGATTGTACAAGGTTTCAACCCCTCTGGCTGCGGTGCCCTCATAAGAATTGGCGTGGACAGAAATGAAGATTTCCGCGTTTACCATATTCGCTATTGCTACCCGATCAAAATAGGATACGTAGCGGTCATCATTTCTGGTATACACCACAATGGCACCCTGCTCTTCCAGCAGGCGTCCCAGCTCAAGGCTGATGGGCAGTACCACATCTTTCTCAAATACTCCCAATACATTCCCAATTGTGCCGGGGTCGGAGCCTCCGTGACCGGGATCAACAACTAAAATGCGGTGAGCAAGGGGCAGGCTGTCGTCAATTTTCCGATCTTCTGGAATCAACAGCTCCGGTTCTACCGGTTTCGGAGCTTCCCGCTCCAGCTTCGCCTGATACTCCTGCTCGGTTCCTTCGAATAATATGATTTCATAGCGGCCATTAATCTCTTCGACTTCAATCGGAATCATCGGTCCGTCTAAATCCAAAACCATACGGGTAATCGATGGAGTGTTCTGGCTGATGCGCACCGACCGCAGCGGCGGATCGCCTACCTGCAGCTCTCTGGCTCCGTCCAGCAGTGTTGTGGATTGAAAATCCAGTACCAGCCGCATCGGCGAAGGCAGCATCTGAACGCTGAACATGGGCTGCTCATTGGCTTCAAACCAGATCCGAGGATTCTGCTCTTCATCTCTATAATAGCCAATATCCCTAATTTGATAATTAAATTCGATCTCTAATCCACCATCAGGCCAGCGATTAATCTCATAATCGGTAGCCCGGTTCAAATCAAACACAATTCGGATCGTGCGGTGATCAAACTGATCAGAGCGGATCCGGCGCACCAGTGTGTCATTAATCACCTGTTCCGGGAACGGACCATCCCAGCGAACACCGGTCAAATCAATTACCATCCGATCCGGATTAGTCAGCAAAAAGCTTTCATACGCGGCAAATCCATCCAAATCAATAAAAACCCGCGATCTGGGTCCTCCCATAAACACAATCTTTTTCAACACCGGCGTACCAATAGTTGTGCTCTGCTCCGGATTAAGAAATTCGGGCAGATTCAAATCAGCCGGCTCTCCTTCTGCTCGAGCCCTAACCCAATCCGCCAGTTCATCTGATAAGTTTATGTAAAGAACTGCCTGCTTAGCATCAAAAGACAGCTGCAGACCTAATAAATCCACAACAAAACGAAGAGGAATCATAAACTCCCCATCGACAGCTTGGGGAGCAACATCCATAATCTGCTCTTCCCCATTCACCTTTGCTGTCGGCGAACCGATCTCCATTATAATAGTGTGGGTTGGGAATGAGATGGAAAGCTTACCTGCTTCCAAATCACTTTCCACGTCAGCAGCCATGTAGTCTCTCAGTACTGAAGCCGGAATTAGGATATTGCCATTCACTACCTGAGATGCTGCCAGTTCTACCTTCTGCCCACCAATATAGAAGCTGAAAGCAGCATCTGCGGCAGAATTTGCTGAAAAAAACATAATAAGGGCGATAAATATTATTAGTCCGTATTTCTGCATGTTGATCCTCCTAAAAGCACGGTCAAACGATGTTTCGCTCTTGCTGATGGAAATTCCTGCCACAAAAATAATGCCCTATTACTATATGTTTTCTGCTCTCTCCGTGTCAAAGCAGTTGCAGAAAATGCTTCCACCTTGCAGGATAAGTCCTGGTTTGCTATACTATAAATACCAATAGTAAGGGGGAAGCTGCGTGGCTGACGACATCAAAGTTATTGTTGAAAATCGCAAGGCGCGCCATGATTACCATATTATTGAAACCATCGAAGCAGGAATAGTTCTGACAGGAACCGAAGTCAAGTCATTAAGACTGGGCCGGGTTAATGTGCGGGACAGCTTTGCCAGGGTTAAAGATGGCGAAGTATTTCTCCATGGAATGCACATCAGCCCTTATGAGCAGGGCAACCGCTTTAACCACGACCCGCTGCGCATCCGCAAGCTGCTGCTGCATCGGCGGGAGATCAATCGCCTTGTGGGCAAGATCCAAGAGCGAGGCTACACCATGGTTCCCCTAAAATTGTACTGGAAAAATGGCAGGTGCAAAGTCGAGCTGGCACTGGTAAAAGGCAAGCGTCTTCATGACAAAAGGGAAACACTCGCCCGAAAAGACGCGGAGCGCCGCATAGAACGGGTTCTTAAGAGTACTAATTACCATTGATCTTTACTAACGTTTATGTTAAAGTATAGATACACCTCTGGGGGTGAATTAGGTTCGACATAGGTAGGAATGGCATCAGAAGCGAGCCGAGGTCCCCAACCACCTCGTTAAACCTTGGGACTTAACAATAAGTGCAAACGATAAATATTCCTTAGCTGCTGCATAGCAGGCTAACGCCTCGTTATTCTTTGCCTGTGAGAATAGTGCAGGTGTCAACCCAGCAGGCTACCTAATCGGCATCACCCGGGGTTGATTAGGGAAATTAACGGGTTAGTCGTTTACTCATCTGGCTGCAGAGAGGGGTAAATGATGAAAATTAAAACTGCAGCTGCGCTCGGAGAAGCTGGTGTGGTTTCACCTATGGACAGCGGTGCAACTCCGCTCACCTCCACCATAAACAAAAAAACAACCTAGCAGTTTTACCTGCTAGGTTTATTTTATTGCATTTTACAGAAGGCTCAGTACTACTGCAATCACCATGAAGGCACATGCTAAGTACTTAGTGGCCCTTTCTAAAATAATCTCTGATTGCGAAGCTTTGTTAAAGAACATCTTGCCGCCGCCACCAATCGATCCCAGACCTTCACCTTTACTCTCCTGGAGTACCACAGCGACAGTTAGTCCTATGCAGACTAGAAATTGAATCACCATTAAAAAGGTTTGCATCTCGAGCAGACACCCCCCTGCCATAACAGTTACCTCTTACAGTTTACCACAGAAACAGCCTGTCTGCAACCAATAAATGTCGGATTATTCATCCCAGCGGGACTGCTGGGGATGGGGACAGGAACCGGTTCGGTACTTAGCTTTAACCTGCACAATACAGCCGCATAACATACATGTGGTTCCGTACTCAAGGTATGAGCAGTCCAGACACTTGCCTAAACGTCTGTTGTAGACTTCGTCCTCAACAGCTTGGCCGGAGCGCTCCACCTGGGCAACCATCTGCGCGATTGAATCAGGAGAGACCTCAACCGACTCACTGCAGCCTTTGCACAAATCCCGCTTCTCGTCCATTGCTATTCCACCTTGAGGACTGCGACCGACATTGGCGGCAGTTTCACGCTCAGTTTGTTTTGATTCAGAACTGCCTCATCGAAAGCAGATGGCGCAACTTTATCAGGCTCATCGAAGGTGTTGTGGTCATTCATGACATCTGCTGTCAGGATTGTTCCACTGACAAACACTGCATCCATCCCCCGCAGGTCGCAGTCAATCTCAGCAGCATTTTGCGGATCCAAATTGCAGAGGGAAATATGCAGTTGACCTTCGGCATTGCGGGACGCGGAAACAGTCACCTGTGGAATCGATTCATTTTCAAACTGATACAGGTCGCTTTCACAGTAAACGTCCACAGCGTCCGCATCCTGGTGAACTTTATACATATCGAATACATGGTAGGTCGGGGTCTTAACTAGTTTATCGCCTTCGGTCAGCAGCACTGCCTGGAGTACGTTAACAGTCTGGGCAATGTTGGTCATCTGCACACGCTGGCAGTGTTTGTGGAAGATGTTAAAGTTAATTCCCGCTACCAGAGCATCTCTGATGGTATTCTGCTGATACAGGAAGCCTGGGTTGGTGCCCGGCTCTACATTATACCAAGTTCCCCATTCATCGATAATCAGCCCGACCCGCTTATGGGGATCATAGAAATCCATAATTGCACCGTGGCGGGTAATCAGGTCATCCATAACCATCGTTTTTTTCAGAGTCACAAACCACTCTTTGTGGTCAAAATCTGTTGCCGAACCTTTATCGCCCCATGTGCCAGGTACAGTATAATAGTGGAGACTTAAGCCATTCATCATCCGTCCCGCTTCCCGCATCATAACTTCGGTCCAGCGGAAGTCATGGCCGTTGGCACCACAGGCGATTTTGTAGATATTATTGCCTCGATAGTTGCGGACATAAGTCGCATAGCGCCGGTACAAGTCCGCATAGTACTCGGGGCGCATATTGCCGCCGCAGCCCCAGTTTTCATTACCAACCCCGAAATAAGGCAGTTTCCAAGGCTCGTCCCGGCCGTTTTCCCGCCGCAAGTTGGCCATCGGCGATTCGCCATCAAAGGTCATGTACTCCACCCACTGCTCCATTTCATGGACACTGCCGCTGCCTACATTACCGCAGATATATGGCTCGGCACCGATTAATTCACACAGCAGCATAAATTCATGGGTTCCAAAGTGGTTGTTTTCAACCACACCGCCCCAGTGGGTGTTGATCATCTCAGGGCGCTGATCTCTTGGACCGATGCCGTCTTTCCAGTGGTATTCATCGGCAAAACAGCCGCCAGGCCAGCGTAAAACCGGTATCTGCAGCTGTCTTAATGCTTCAATCACATCATTGCGGATACCTTTGGTATTGGGGATGGGTGAATCCTCTCCCACCCAAATGCCTTCGTAAATACAGCGACCCAGGTGTTCCGAAAAATGACCGTAGATGTTCCGATTGATTTTACCCCGCTTTATATCAGCATTAATAATAATTTTCGTCATCGCTAAACCTCCTTGTTTTTTTGCTGGAACAAGTTCCCTTCCTTCTATTAGACTAGTTGGCTTAAAATCCTGCTTAAACCAGACTTATTCTACCAAACCAGTCCTTTCAATACTTTCCGTAAACCAGCGCTGGGCAATGAAATAAAGGATCAGAATTGGGAAAATCACTAAAAACGCTCCGGCCATCCGCACCGGCTCAGTCATTGTGCTCAAGCCATAAGGGTTCACATCGTAAATCTCATCAAGAGTCTGCTGCAAGCCCTGGAGTCTGCGCACCAGCGACCACATATTTTGATTCGAGACAAACATCGAAGGCAGGTAGTAATCGTTCCAGTGCCAGACAAAGGAAAACAAGCTGACTACCAGCACAGCCGGTCTTGCCAGCGGCAGCATAATTCTGGTAAAGATCGTTACTGAATTAGCCCCGTCTAAGCGAGCTGCTTCCTCTAACGACTGGGGCTGGCCCATGAAAAACTGCCGGTAGATTATGATAAATAAGCTCCCCTTCAATCCCAATCCCAGCATTTCCGGCACAATCAGCGGATAATAAGTATTCAACCAGCCAAAATTCCGGTAAAGCAGGTATAACGGGATCACGATTGTCTGAGGCGGCACGATAAAGGTAAGGAACACCAGCAAAAACAGGATGTTTTTACCCGGAAAGTTGTAGCGGGCAAATCCGTATCCGGCAACTGCGCAGGATATAGTCTGGGCAACAGTGGCAATTGCTGCTATAAACACAGTCTGCCCCAGTCCCTGCCAGTACTCGAGTCCTTCAAATGCTTTTGCCAGGTTATCCCAATTCAGGGCTGTGGGAATCCAGCGAATGGTAGGATCTACCAGATCAAGCGTGCTCATCATCATTGTGGACAGCATGTAAAGAATTGGGTAAACATAAATAAACGCTACATCAACAAGGAGGATGAACACAATAATCTTGTTGATCACACCGGTCTTCATGCCCCGGCCGAACAGGATTCCTCTCAGACTCAGCCACCGCGGCCTCAGCCCCTCCCGCAGCGCATCGGTTCTTTGTGCAAATGTAGGTCTGATACTCACCGCGCTCCCCTCCCTAGTATCTTTCCACTTTCCGCATTCCCAGAGTATAGACAATTACTAACGCAACCAAGATCAGGGCGAAATAAATCCAACCCAATGCCGCGGCGTAGCCCATTCCTGTCCGCACGCTGAACATATGCCTGTTGATCGTGCCGAGCATTTGGTTAAATGGTGATACAGACAGCTCCACAATCGTATACACAGTAGTTAAGACTATAAACGGCCGCAGTGCTGGCAGAGTGATCTTCCAAAATGATTCCCACCGCCCTGCTCCGTCAATAGCAGCCGCCTCGTAGACGCTGTCACTGATAGTCTTTAACGCTGCCAGAATCAGCAGAATCTGCACACCAGAGCTCCACAGCACCAGAGTAAAGCGGGACAGCACAGCGGTGACCGGTTCATTTAGTGACTCAGGCAGCGCGTTGATCAGCATGTTGAACACGTTAAACCGCGTCATAAAGCTGCCTCCGCCGGCTCCCAGATCAAAGAGCGTGGTAATTACCTGACTTGTTGAGAAGATTACCGGCAGGAAGAAAATCGCCCGGAAGATGCCTCTACCCCACACTTCCTCGTTAATTAACAGTCCGACCAAGAGTGAGAAAATCACGATAATCGGCACAGAAATCAGGGATTCCTGAACAAAAGCTGCCAGTTCCACGGGAAAAACGTTATCGCTCAGGAACGCGTAGATATAGTTATCCCAGCCGACAAAAGTGAAGTTGATGGCAGTGGCGGTTACCTGCACTTCCGTAAAACTCATATACAGGGAATAAGCCAGCGGAAAAGCCATAAACACGATAAAACCTACCAGCCACGGCAGGATGAAGGTAAATCCCTCCAGCGAACGACGAGCAGCTAAGGACAGCTTCAGTTTCATTGGATTTGTCCCTCCTTATCAAAGACGGCAAAGGAATTGCCCATCACTGTTGTGCCGCTGTAATCATAAGGGCGGGTGCCGTAATTAACCACAAAGCGGGTTCCATCTTCATACTCAGTCAGAAACACATCAGCCGCTAGCGGTCTGTGGTCGACGATAAACTGATCATGCACCTGCTGCAGCTTTAGATTAATCTTCTGGTACTGCTCCACGGTTCGATCCAGCCAATCAAGATAATAGGTACTGTACATGTCGCTGGACAGTGTGTAGCGGAGATGCCATGACGGCTCAGCTGTCAGCACAAAGCTGGGCAGCGCGCCGTACTCAACCGCCCGCAGCAGATCTCTGGTAGGATTGATGCTGAGATTGAGATGGTCGGTATAATATGTTACCAGCCCGTGCACAGCAATTTGGTAAAAAGGTATCGACTGGTCGATAAAGGAATCCTGGGTAGTCTGCAGGGGAATATCCTGAATGAAATCTATCGACCCGATTAAATACGCGTTACCGGTAGTAACGCCGATGGTGTCAACATACTCCCGGGTTAAATCGATCAGCTGTTTGTAAAGCAAGCGCGCATCGCGGCGTTGAATCTTCGCTTCGATGTTGGGATTGTGATCGCTGTTCAGAGCAGACCCAATGGAAAGGTGCACCAGACCGTCCACTCCATACTGGGCGATTTTGGGAATATCCCGCTCTGCATACTCCAAGCTGATCTTAGGCGAGATCAGATAGGTGGTGACGTCCGGCGCGCCAATCGCAAAGCCATAGGATGACATCCGGATTAAGTCATTAAACGCAGTGCGGCTGGCCTGAGTAGACGGCTGAAATCCATTGTTTGAACCGCGCGCGATCGTATAATCATCGGCCAGCAGAATTCTAATGCCGCGTTCATGCAGCTGGTCAACCAGTGAGCGAAGTCCTTCTTCTCCGCCCAGTTCTTTCTCCGGTGGTAACCGCCTTGGCAGATTGCCGTGGATTCCCATCCGGTTCCAGCCTCTGAAATTGATGATTAAGTTATCAACACCACTGGCGAGCAGCTGGTCAACAACTTCAACTGCCTGCTCAAAGGTGGTAACAGGCTTGATGACCGGCCCGAAAATGTTGGTCTCATAATCGGCTCCTAACAGCTCAACCAAAAGCGGCGCCTGCCAGGTTTTTGAGTCAATGCGCTTGGCACCTTGCTCAGCGATTAAATACTCGCGGTAGGTCTGAGCCATTCCCACATAGTCCGCCTGGTCATCGGTCAAGAAGTAGAACCTAATCCGGCGATCGCCGGGAATTGGGTTTTCGTCAAAAATGCGGATGCCGCCTCCCTGCCGAGATGTCCGCATGATAATGGATTGACTGTACCACAGTTCGGCAGTAATCCAGTTAAGATTAGTAATAACTCCTGCCGGAGTCGCAATTACCTTTGCGGACTCCTGACCTTCCTCAATAATGCCGAGAAATGCTTGGTCCCAAGTTTTCATCCCGAAAATGGGCATTACCACAGGCTCACGGTAGGGATCGTAAGTGGGCTCTGCCGAAGCCGGATCCAAACCGTAAATCCACTGGTTGTACCCAGTTTGGGAAAGAGACACCTGCTCCTTAAACCACACTAACCCACCGGATCCATCAGGAACAACCATATAACCAGACGGATCTGCTTCACTGGGTTGAGCTCCCAAAAACGGCAGCAGCCTCAAGGCCAGCAGCTGCAGGTCGCCATTGCCAATCTGGACCTGTTCCCAAGGCACATAGGCAGTCAGTGAGTTATCGGCGAGGGTGTATTCCACCGTAAAACCGATGCCCGTGTTTTCAAAGTAATAGCGCATGGCAAAACCATTATCGATCTCGGCATACTCAATCTGCACATCCTTTGAATAAGCGTTAGCTCCCCGCACATTGCGCCTTTTGTCGAAGTAATCTAGATAAATTGGCGACTGAAGATTGCCCTGCCACGCATCAGAAAGCCACATAAATCCATCGATTGTGCTCACATCGGGATTGGAGTACCAGACTCCCCCGGCACGATCTCGCACAATCAGCTGTCCGTCCTCAGGGCGGGCATACAGCTCAAGATATTCGTTTTGAGCAGTAAGCTGAAAATCTTCCGGTATTTCTACCGCTGCAACGCTGACACCGGCAGTTACAAATATCAGCAGGAATCCTGTCATCATGAGCATCCGTTTGCTAGAAAACACGGTAGATCACCTCTTTGTAAAGACCTACAGCAAAGTCGCTGACGTTAAAGGTCATGCCAATCACTAAACCGCCGATTGCACCAATCACCACCATCATCAGCACCGATAGGATGCAGTTGGGAATCGCTTCGAAGATCTCGTAGTTATGGATGGTGTAGACCATGACAAAGAACAGAATTGCGCTCCAAATCACTGCCACATTCTGGAAGAAATGGTAAACAGGCGCCTCGTAGTTTGTCATCACATTGGAAATTAGGGTTAAAGGAAGCATGATGACGATATAAGGAACGAGACAATAAGCACTGGCGATAAACACATCTTTGAATCTGCCTTCACCCTCTTTGAGCGCGCTGATTAGGTAGTGGCCGATTACCCAGATCACCCACGGCAGAATGAACGTCATGGCTTCAATGCCGAGATTAATGCGATTGCGGTCAATGCTCATAAAGATTAGGTTGGTATAGTAAAGGGAAAAGAGCTTGGTGGCAAATGCCAGCAGCACAATGACGCAGGCAGATAACCACGATCCTTTATTGGACCAGCGCACATCATAAAAGCCTTCCGAGGGATGGAAAATAACCGTTTTGGCGTGCATTAAATCGCCTAATAGACGGTTAACCCGATACCAATCCCGCTTTTGTCTGGGGCGGTGGCGCAGGTACACGCGATTAACAATCTGATAAACAACCCAAACTGCTGCTAAAATAATCAGGACCTTGTCAAAGTGGTTCAGAAGCCAAGCTCGCCTTGCCCACCAAAATGCATCGGAGTAACCATCAGCGTACTGGGCGAGATAAAAATGGTCCATGGCTGTCTCAAACTCCTCATTTTGATAGGCTGCCATGCCCAATCCGCGGTGCGCAAAGTCAAAGTTGGAATTGCGCCGCAGTACTTCTTCCCAGTATTTAGCACTGTCATCGTATCTGCCGTCTTCAAACAAATAAACCGCTTCATGAACTAACTGGGCGAATTCCGTCGGTTTAAAGACATGCAGGGTATTGCTGCGGGAATCGGATACGATGATCAGACCATCGGAGCGGATCGCCAGCCCCGCTGCCTGGTTGATCAAACCCATTCTCTCAATCGCAGCAATACTGCGGCCGCCAAAAACAAACAGCTTATCTCCGTTTGGGGTATATTGGAAAATCTGCCCGGTATTAGCATCCACTGCCGTAATAATGCCTTTCGGATCTACAGCTACAGCATTAAACATGGAAACGCCGGTGCGGAAATAGGGTGCGCCATAATCTCTTTCCGGCAGGGTGTTGATGCCGCCGAGGTTAAAGCGCTTGACCTGAGCATGACTAGTCGAGATCGTAGCAGTGTAGATCTGCCCGCGCTGATCAATCGTTACAAAGCTGGGAGAACCGGGCAGGCGCCGTTTTTCCCGTCCTAACTGTTCTTCAGTAAAGAAGATCTGCTTTAAGACCCACATTAAGTCAAAACCGGCCTGATTGCCGCCGATAAAACCAAGAAACTCACCAGATTCTGACAGCTGCACTAAGCCCCGATAGCCGCCCTCGGTAACGATAAACAGTGAGCCGCGGTGATCCACTACCAGCGATACCGGGGCAAACCGGTAATCCACGCCAAAGATCTGGGAATCTGGTCTGCCGTACGCCTGCATGAACTCACCGGTAGGGCTGAATACAGCCACCCGGCTGTTGCCGGTATCCGCCACAAAGATGCGGCCATCCTCATGCACAAATACACCCTGCGGCCGCGACAGGCGTCCCTGGCCGGAACTATCCCCGATCGAGCGCAAATAATTAAACTCATCATCATACTCGACGATGCGGTTATTGCCTGCATCCGCGATGTAGAGATGGTTCTTGCTGTCTACTGCTAAGCCCTGCGGCTGACTGAAGGGCACTATTGCATAGCCTGATATTGACCAGGGATCCTCCAAGCGGATATCAAACCCATCCAGCATGAGAATCGGTTCATAGGGGGCCGGAGACACAACCGGCTGGCCCCAGGCATCAAAACTGAAACTGGGGTACGGAACGGCAGCTGAGATCGGCACTTTCAGCCCAACAATCACCAGACCGATAATCACTAAACTAACTGATAACCTGTAAAATCGCTGCACCGAATCCACCTCACTTCAGGCCCGAATGTGCCATAGTTTGAATTACTCGGTTCTGCATGACCAGGAAGAAGATCAAGTTTGGCAGAAACATCAGCAAACCTGCGGCAGCCGCTGCTCCCTGTCCGGCCACATTGTTAGCTAGACCGGAAGTGAGGGTGCCGAGGAAAAACGGCAGCGTCCGCATGGCTTCGTTTTCAATATAATAAATCGATGGCTCCATGGTATTCCACGCTGATTGAAAAGTCAGCAGCGCGATTGTGCTCACTGCCGGACGGCAGATCGGATAAATAATCCGAAACAGGATATGCCACTCTGACGCACCGTCGATTCTGGCGGCAGCCAGCAGATCTTCGGGTACCTGATCCACAAACTGCTTAAACAAAAACACACTCACGGGCGCTGCTACCAGCGGCAGGATATGGGCCAAGTATGTATCAATAATTCCCAGACGCTGCACAATGATGTAACGGGGAATGATCACTGCCTGAGGAGCAAACATCAAGGCCATAATGGTCATATTGAGAATCGCGTTTTTGCCGAGAAAATTATGTTTAGATAGGGCAAATGCTACCATCGTGCTGAAAGCAACTACTACAATCACCGTTGCCGCAGCCGAAAATACACTGTTAAACAGATACCTAACTACCGGTACCACCGCAGCATCTACCGAAGTCAGCAGCTGAGAAAAGTTGTCCAGCGTAGGATTCATCACATAAAAGCGGGGTGGATAAAGAAATAATTCGCTTAAAGGCTTAAACGCCTGCATGAAGATGAACACAATCGGCAGCAGCATAAAAACAGCTAGAAAACTTAAGAACAGCGTCAGGATAATTTGGGTTAAGTCCATCTTAAAGAGCCGAAAGCGCATCGATTATTCCCCCTCCTTTGGCCCAAAAAGTGCCCACGCAAGCTTGCTGGATATATAAACAATAATCAGCAGAACTACGGAAATTGCCGCGGCATAACCCATTTCGAAGCGCTGGAAAGCAAAGTCATCGATATGGTTGAGAATCAGCTGACCCGCGTAGTTGGGAGTTGGGTTTTGACCAGACAGAGTCACCCCGATTGCCCCCGCTTGGAGAGTGTTGACAATTGACATCACTGCTCCAAACAGCATCTGCGGTTTAACCGATGGAATTGTGATGTAAAAGATCTCCTGAGCCCGATTTTTAATTCCGTCGATCCGAGCTGCTTCATACAGCTGGGGATCAACATTTAGAATACCGGCCATCATTGCCAAGAAACCTACTCCCATACTGCTCCACAGTGTGACGATAATCATAACAGGCATCAGCCACTGCTCACTGTGGAGCCAGTTAATCGGTTCGGTAATAACTCCCAGCCCCAGCAAAAAGCTGTTCAGATAGCCAACCCGGTCTCCGCTGAACAAAACCAGCCAAATGGCTGACATGGCCACCGCGGCTGCCATCGAAGGGGTGTACAGAGCTAAGCTATAGACGGTCCGCATCCGCTGGGGCAGCTGGGCAATCAGCCAGGCTAACAGAAACGACAGCAGATATCCGCCCGGACCCACAATTATGGCAAACGTAAAGGTATTGGGCAGGACATGGGTCATAAATACATCATCTTCAGTAAAAAGATAGATATAGTTGAGCAGCCCTACAAACCGAGGTGTTTCAATCATATTGTAAAAGGTAAAGGAAAGCCCGATCGCTCCTAAAACCGGCAGGAGAATGAAAATCGTAAAGCAGATTACATATGGGGCAACCATGACATAGGATACCCGGTCCTGCCAGAGGCGCCGGCCGAAGCTCCTAAGCCTTGCTCCGAGCCCCGGTGAAGTAGGCCGCAGCGCCCGCTCATATGCCGGAGTTTGAGATTTCATCTATTGACCCTCCTTTTCCCAATCCCAAGGCTCATTAACCACTGGAATACTAAACTCTACTACTCGTTCGCCCTCTTCGTTAATTAAACCAAACTCAAGCTGTTTGCGGAGCAGTTCGCGGCGGACATTCCGGTCTGCTTCATGCAGAGCCAGCCGCGTATTTTGGGCTCCTGACGCAGTGCCGATTACCACGCGGTTCCAAGCAAAGGACAGCTCCCGCTCGAGAATGTAGCCGCCTGGTACTTGGGGAACGTCTTTGAGCCAGCGCCACTGTTCTTTAATCGTCTCTAATTCTTCTAAGGTCCAGGGAATCTGAGTAATAGCTGCTAAGTTGGCCGTATTCCAGCGATAAGCCACACTGAACATGGCTTCCACTTCGTTGCCGAAGCGAGCCTGTACTTCTGCTGAAGTCCACCACTTAATCCATTCCCAAGCTTCTTCTTTATGATCACTTAATTCAAACATAATAATCGACTGCATCGCCCCGGGTGCCCAGCGGACAGTTTCGCCATCATCTTTCTTAACTCCAGGCATGGGCGCAATGCCCCACAGCTCCCGCAACTCAGGAGCAGCAGCTTTCAGCTGGACAAAAGTGTTGTAATCCGAGACACCAAGCGGTATATCTCCCGAGCGGAAGTTCTGGAAAAACCATGCTACGAAGTTATCTAAGGCATAAACCGTATATAGATCGGTTAAACGCCTGAAGCCGGTGAGGGCTTCGGGAGTTAACAGACTTGTGCGCAGTCCATCAGGTGAGTAAAGCTCAGCATCCGCTTGATAGAAAAATGGCGCCATAACATTTAAGGCTTTGATACCGGTACCGGCTGAAACCGGAATGTAGAAATTCATGCCCATCTGCTGAAGCAGCGGCAAGAGTTCAACAACGTCATCCCAGGTATCCGGAAGCTCGATGCCCAATTCCTCAACAATGTCTTTGCGATAAAACAAGACCCAGAAATTTTGGGTTTCGGGCATGGCGTAAACGCCATCTAAATAGTGATAGGACAAGAATGCGCCGGGATGGAAGCGAGCAGCCACCTCGTCAAAATCCGGAAACTGCGTTAAATCAACCAGCGCACCCCGGCTCGCTAAGTTAAACGGTGTAGTATACCAGACACTCGCCGCCAAATCCGGGGGAGTTCCATTGGAATTAGCCAAAATCAATTGGTCTTCTCGAGGCATTAAGCTGAACGCCACTTTGATGCCGGTTTGGGGTGTAAACCACTGATCGGTAAGCTGCTGCATCACCGAGACGAAGTCTCGTCCCCGGCCGACCCAAATCTCTAAGGTATCTTCATCGCCTAAGCCAACAGCATTATAATTTTTAAAGAATGACTGGACAAAGTTTTTAATCGTGACCCAGGTCCGCGCTGCAAAGCTCGATTTGCCCGGCGGCAGCGGATGCCCCGGTGATGTAATGAAGATTTTATCGATCTGCAGCGGTTCATCCTGAAGCGATAGAATCACGTTGCCAATCACTTCCGAAATCGAACCCGAATCAACTGATAGCTGAGTATAGCGAAGCGGCAGCATTTCCGGCTCTTCTGCTAGAGCTTCCAGCTGTTCCGCGCTGACAATTAGGTTGGCTGCAGCATCAGGAGCTCTGCCGGTAATGGCTTTTAATCTCTGATACTCTGCTCTAAGCCGCGCTGCGCTGTCTAAAATCCGATCAATTGCATCCGGTATCTGCTTATCCAAATCCCAATCCCGATACCGATCCGGGTTGCGGCCGGTGGCCATGGCGATACTGATGGATAAGTCCCGCAGATCGGAGATTACATCTAAAATAGTATTGATTGTCGGCTGAACAACCTGATTAATCGCAGTTAAGCGCAGTTTGTGCGTTCCTTTGGTGAGGTAAAAGAGCATCGGCTCACCATCAGCAGCTTCAAAGAAAGTTGACTGCCAGTTTTGATCATAATGAAATGAATACAGCAGCAGTTCTGGTGCGGGGACTTGATCATCGATTTCGATTTTGCGGTAGGTAGGCATGTTATGCTTAAAGTTCTGGGCAAATCGAAGCCCGATCTGGTAATAGCCATCTTCTGGCACAGTAAATTCCCACTCTGCCCACTCACCGGCAGCGTGCCAGTATAAAGTATTATAAATCGTGACACCATCTTCACGGGGAGTAACCAAGGGATCACCACTGGCGTTTACCATTACCGATGAGTGAGATTTGGAAAGCGGATTCTCGGCCTCGATTTCCAGCTTCCATTCTTTAACGGCCTTCAAATCAAGCTGGGGTTTTTGATACTCGGTCACCACCTGCGGAGGAACTAAAGCAATGCTTTTTAGAATCACGTGGGAGCGGAGTCCATGTATTCGAATTGTATGAGTGCCTTGAGAAAAATACCACTTAAAAGGTTCCACGTACTTGCCGTTAATATCGCTAAGTCTCATGGAACGCATGGTAAAAATCTGCTCTTGGAAGGCCCGTCTTTCATTATTAAAATCATCCCGCTCAAAGGGATAAACGCTGTTGCGCCACTGGCGATCCAGGGCAGTGCGGCGCGCTTCTCGAAATGGATATTCACCATTTATCTCGATGCCAATCTCAATGTTAAACATCTGGCTGCCGAGAGGCATATACTCCACCATAATATTATATAAGCCGGGTTGGTCTACAAATATTTGGTACTCAACCCAGCCGTCATCAGCCTGCCAATACAGCAAATCATCTTCTGTCCTGAATTTAGCCGGATCAGAAACTTCATTATAATAAACAGCAGGTATAATTATTCCAGTCTGGTTTAAAGGAATCTGCTGGATACCTTGGTCAATCAAATTTACAAGATAATCTCCATAGGTCGGCTCACTGAAAATACTGCTTGCAGCAGCAGAGCCGGCTAAGATTATTAGTATTAATATCAGTGCAGAGACGATTTTCCAAGACTTCTGCATGTGACAACCCCCTTACCAGAACTGCGGTAGCACGTTCGCTCCCTCCATAAGAAGAGAGCGAACGTTTTAACTTAAAGCTTATTTACCAAGTGCTGCATCAAGCTTAGCGTTGTTAGCTGCCCACGCTTCTTCAAGATATTTGTTTGCCTGCTCTACAGCTGCTGGCATAACATCCTCAAACGCAGCAGCGCCAAGTCTCAGCTGATCGCGTGCAGGTGTGATAAAGTTGTCCCAGACATAGCCCAATTCCGGAACATAGCGGTTCGGATCAACCACGCCGCCATCCAGAGTTGCATGGACATTGCGCATGCCTGCCGGAACGTTTTCATTTCCGAAGTAAAGATCCCAAGCTTCAGGCGCATCGATGGTCGGCATACTGTAAGGAACAGGAACTTCTGCCTGCATTCTCGCTGCCCAGCCGTCTTGATCGTAGCTCATCCAGCGCAGGAAGGTGAATGCTTCTTCCGGATGCTTGGTGGTTGGAGAAATACCCATATGGTCTACGATCAGAGGAGTTGCTTGACGGGCAGGACCATGTGGATAAGGAATGATATCCCACTCAGATTCATAGTTCTCTGTCCACCAGGAGAAGGACCAGCTCCAACCTACGTGGAACGCAGCCTTATTCTGCATCCAAGGCGAAACGTTGCCGTATGCGTCAACAAACGCCGGGTGATCCCATGGAGTCAGAATTGAACCATCAGCTAATCCAATGCTTACTGCTGCATTTTCTCTTTCCCAGCGGATTGCAGTCTTGAGGGCTTCAATTACATTTGGGTCATCCATCATTAAGCGGGTACCATCAACACGCAGAGCATCCCAGGTAGTGCCGTCAAGATATGCCGGCGGCATAAATGCCCAGAACATCCACGGATCTTCCATGCCGTAGTAGTTTTGAGCCGGACGGTTCATTCTCTGGCAGAATGCCCACAGATCATCCCAAGTCCAGGACGGATCCGGCAGGCGCATGCCAAAGTAATTCAGAACATCGAGATTCGCCACGAGGAAGCTTGCCTGCAGTTGGAACGGCAGACCGAAATAGCGGTCTTTAAACTGCATTGGTTCAAGAGAGTTACCCCAGAACAGATCCGGATCAAAAGTTGGATCATTTTCCAAAAAGTCGGTAATATCGGCTACCCATTGATTATAAACATACATGTTGTTGTCCATAATCCACAGGACGTCCGGAAGTGTACCGGCAGCAGCTAAAGCGGTAATCCGATCATTAAATTGTCCCGCTTCAACATACTCATAAGTAACGATAATGTTTGGATACATCTCCATAAACGCATCCAGGCGAGGCTCCTGCGGCTGGTCGCCGGGCCACGCCCAACCCATATACCACAGCTCAACAACATCGTCCTGAGCAACGACAAAACCGGACAAGCTGAACAGTAAAGATAATGCAAGCACTAAGCACACTACAGCTTTTCTCATAACAATCTCCTTTCTAAAATTTCGCTAGGTCGTTAAAAGCTGGACATTTGGGACGCTCCAAGACCACCCCCAATTTTAGGTTGAAGCTCTTTCAACCAGTTTAGGTGATAAAATCATTTGCTCAGGCTTGGCAGTTGGCTCCCGCAGCTTTCTGAGAAGAATTTCTGCGCTTAAAATCCCCATCTCCTGGTTTTGGATATCAATGGAGGTCAGCGGCGGATCCGTGATTTCAGTAATCAGCAGATTATCCACGCCCATTACCGCTATATCATCGGGTACCTTAAGACCCCTTTCTTTGATTCCGTGAAGTATTTCAAGCGCCATATAATCACAGAAACAGAAAACTGCGCTGGGTTCCAACCCCTGCTCCAGAGCTTCAAACAACTTATACTTTGCATCAGTGTGGAAAGGTACTGATTTAATCCACTTCGGGTCGAGTTTAATCCCCAGTTCCTTCATTCTGGCCGCAAAACCTCGCGCCCGTAACTGCGCGCTGTAGTTAAGCGATGAGTTGATGAACAGAATCCGCTCATGTCCTTTAGCAGTTAAATGCTCAGCTGCCATTGCCCCTATTTGATAGTCATCACAGACCACATAGCTGGTATCGATTCCGGGAATTGTTCTGCCCACCAGAACGAAAGGAAGATTATTCTTTTGCAGCCTTTCAACAACTTCCGGTTTGCTCTGGACGGGAGCTAAGATCAAGCCATCCACCCGCTGTTCCAGAAGTACAGTTATGGCTCCCGATTCCTGCTGGATATCTTCATAGGAGCTGCACAGCAGAATATTATAGCCCTGTTCCTTTAAGACTTTTTCAATTCCGGAAACAACGTTGGCATAAAATGGGTTCTCGATTGTAGTAATGATTACTCCGATTACTCTGGTTTCTCCCGACCAGAGCCCCTTGGCCAAAGAACTGGGCACATAGCCGATCTGCTCTGCAACCTGCAGCACTCTCGCCCGAGTTTCCGGATTAACCTCCCCCCGGTTATTAATTGCTCTTGAAGCTGTCGCTAGCGAAACTCCGCTCAGCCTGGCCACGTCTTTTAGTGTAGCTGGTGCCATATCTCTATCTCCTTTAAAATAATCGGAAACGTTTACATTGTGAAGAAATTATTAACACGCAAACGTTTACGGTTAATTAATCATTCTACTTTCTTAACAATCTTCCTTCATCATTTCCAAAAAAAGTAAACTAAAAAAGACTACCGCTGCAGGAGCGATAGTCTTTTCATAATTGAAGTCTATTTGCGGAGATTGTAGAAAGTCTTGATTCCGCTGTATTTAGCAACATCGTCCAGATTTTCTTCAATCCGAAGCAGTTGATTGTATTTAGCAACACGGTCAGTCCGGCTTGGAGCACCGGTCTTAATCTGGCCTGCGTTAGTGGCTACTGCCAGGTCAGCAATGGTGGTATCTTCAGTTTCACCGGAGCGGTGGGAAATAACTGCTGTGTAGCCCGCTCTCTTAGCCATTTCAATAGCATTGAGGGTTTCGGTGAGAGTACCGATTTGGTTCACTTTAATGAGAATGGAGTTAGCAACTCTCATCTCGATACCCTTGGCCAAGCGCTCAGTGTTGGTTACAAACAGGTCGTCGCCAACGAGCTGTACCCGATCGCCGATAGCTTCAGTCAGTTTAAGCCAGCCTTCCCACTCATCTTCGCTTAAAGCGTCTTCAATCGAAATGATTGGGTATTTATCAACCAGGTTTTCATAGAAAGCAATCATTTCATCAGTGGTGAGGGTTTTACCTTCGCCGGCTAACTCATACTTGCCGTCTTTGAACATTTCAGTAGCAGCTACGTCGAGGGCAAGGCAGATGTCTTCGCCTGGTTTGTAGCCCGCTTCAGTGATGGCTTCGATGATCACTTCAATCGCTTCTTCGTTAGAGCTTAAGTTCGGAGCAAAACCGCCCTCATCGCCCACTGCGGTGTTCAAGTTTCTACCAGCAAGCACTTTCTTCAGGCTGTGGAAAACTTCTGCGCCCATGCGGAGAGCTTCTTTGAAGGATTTGGCTCCCACCGGCATAATCATAAATTCCTGAATATCCACGTTGTTATCAGCGTGAGCGCCGCCATTGAGGATGTTCATCATCGGCACAGGCAGCTCTTGGGCATTGGTTCCGCCAATGTACTGATACAAAGGCAGTCCAACCCACTGAGCAGCAGCGTGAGCAACTGCCAGGGAAACGCCTAAAATTGCGTTGGCGCCTAATTTGCCTTTATTGGGAGTGCCATCCAGCTCGATTAACAGCTTGTCGATCTCTACTTGTCTGGTGGCATCCATACCGATCAGCTCAGGTGCAATTACATCGTTAACATTGTCAACTGCTTGTTGAACACCTTTACCTAAGTATCTGTCCTGATCGCCATCGCGAAGCTCTACTGCTTCAAACTGTCCGGTTGAGGCACCGCTAGGTACAATTGCTCTGCCTACGATGCCATCTTCAAGCCAAACTTCAACTTCAACTGTTGGATTGCCGCGGGAGTCAAGCACTTCGCGGGCCCATACATCTTGAATAATCATTTAATTTCCTCCTTTACTATGGTAACTAGCTGGTAACAAGACTCTCTCCGGTCATTTCCTGCGGTTTTTCCAGTCCCATTAAATCTAAAAGTGTGGGAGCAATATCCGCCAGAATTCCGGATTTTAACTGCTTGCCTTCACCGGCGTTAAAGAGCCAAATGGGAACCAGGTTAGTGGTATGAGCAGTGTGCGGCTCTTTTGTATCTGGATCCACCATCTGCTCAGCATTGCCGTGGTCAGCGGTAACAAGCGCTGCGCCGTTCTGCTGTTTCAGCGCTTCCAAGACCTTTGCCAGGCCTGTGTCAACTGCTTCTACCGCTTTCACCGCCGCTTCCATCACACCGGTATGCCCAACCATGTCGCAGTTGGCGTAGTTGAGGATGATCAAATCATACTTGCCTTCATTGATCAACTCCACTACCGCTTCAGTTACTTCCGGGGCACTCATCTCAGGCTGGAGATCATAGGTAGCCACCTTGGGCGAAGGAATCAGTTTCCGATCTTCGCCGGGGAATGGCTGCTCGATGCCGCCGTTAAAGAAAAAGGTAACATGGGCATATTTTTCAGTCTCGGCGATGCGCAGCTGCTTTAAGTTCAGGCTGGACACATATTCGCCGAGAGTGTTTTTCAGGTCTTGAGGGGGAAACGCGTACGGCGCTTTAACAGTTACATCATATTGAGTCATGGTAATGAAGCAGAGATCAAGCTTGCCGCCGGGACGCGCAAAACCGTCAAATTCATCATTGGTAAATGCCCAGGTAAGTTCCCGAGCCCTATCAGCGCGGAAGTTAAAGTAGATTACCGCATCATTGTTTTCAATTTTGGCTGTAGGCTGCTGATTCTCATCAACAATGACAGTCGGAATTACAAACTCATCAGTTTCGCCATTTTCATAAGCGTAAGTAATGGCTGCAGAACTTGAGCCGGAGAAGCGTCCCTGCCCTGCGGTTAGAGCCAGATACGCTTTTTCTACCCGATCCCAGCGTTTATCCCGATCCATGGCATAGTATCTGCCGGAAATTGTGGCAATTTTGCCTACGCCTATTTTCTGCATTTCTGCTTCAAGCTCGGCTAAATATTCTTTAGCACTGGATGGCGGAACATCCCTGCCGTCTAAAAAGGCGTGGACATAAACATCTGTCAATCCGCTGTCCTTAGCC
>FZPS01000023.1_pt282 | contig 25593 bp, 28 predicted proteins | sample 1817821 | NCBI WGS metagenome assembly FZPS01 (sample SAMEA104158645, study PRJEB21678) | metagenome | place: Germany | collected 2015-04-21 | reverse complement strand
CAATTATCACAGTAGGCGCAGGCCTTTGCCAATCAACCGTATCTACTGTCCACAATACCGTTTTGTAGCCCATCTCCGCAGCGACAGCCACTGTCTGCTGGTTAAAATCTCCCGCGGGCGGTGCAAATACCTGGGGACGCTGCCCGGTGGTCTCCAAAATCAAATCCTCGCCTTCCTGTATGAGCCTGGCAACCTCTTCACGGCTCATCTGGCTCGGAGAACCGTGCCAGCCGCCATGGTTGCCGATTTCGTGGCCGGCCTGGGAAATCTGTTTCGCCAAATCAGGTGAGACCTGTACCCAGCGGCCGGTAGGAAACCAGGTCGCCAGCACCCCATAATGGGCAAAGACGTCCAGCATCGCCGGAATGAACTCATCTCCCCAGTCCACATTCACCATCAAAGCCACCCTCGGATCACCGGCAGGCCCCCTGTACACCGGTTCGAAATGGGCACTGGTAATGGAAGGAATGATTTGAACGGTAACCAGATGCAAGGCAGACTGGGCAGGAGCCGCCATCAGAGCTTCAACTGTGCTCTTAACGTCCACGAGCTGGCCCACAACTTCGGCGGTGACTTCTCCGGTAGGCCAGTTGTAGCTTGCATTGTGGGCTTCCACATAGAATGTTTCGGCAAGGCTCGCCACCACATCATAGAGTTCGTGCTCGAGCAGGCCTTCTACCAATTGGCCTTCTAAGGTGACTCCTGGCTTGACTCCATATAAGCTGCGCTGGGCAAACCTGTAAAATCCAGGACCCAAAAACCCCAAGGCAATGATCAGAAAGACACCGATGATCAATACCAGTCCCCGCTTAGTGATTATCACCTCAACGCCCCCCTTTGCCGGGATGTTGGGTCCCGGCATGGTCAATATAATAGTCACCCTTGTGCAAGAGCTGTGAGACAGGAAGGATTTCATAGCCCTGTGCCAATAAGTCTGGAATCAGACGGCGAACAGCCCCAGGGGTTCCTGGGGCGGCGTTGTGAAAAAGCACAATGGACCCTGGTTCGACCTGGTCCATGACGCGATCATAGATTTGGCTGCTGGTGAGATTCTTCCAGTCCAGGGAATCAACAGACCATTGAATAGTGTGGTACCCAAGGTTGGACGCGACGCTGATTACCTGGTTGTTGTACTCTCCAAAGGGCGGCCGGAAAAGGGTTGTACGCTGTCCGGTCAAGTCCCGGATCAGGTCTGCGTTTTTCTGCAGTTCATAGGCAATACCCTGCTCGCTCAGGGTGTTCATATGGGGGTGGGAATAGCTGTGATTGCCGATCTCGTGTCCGGCAGCCGCTATCTTCACTACATAGTCCGGGTGTTTATCCACCCAGTAGCCCGCCAGGAAAAAGGTGGTCGTAATCCCGTGCTCGTCAAGGATCGCCAGGAGCTCATCCGTCAGTTCTGTGCCCCAGGTGGCATCGAAGGAAATCGCCAGCTTCTTTTCCCCTGTGCTGACTTTGTAAATCGGCACCAGCCTGCCCCTGCTTGTCACCGTCACAATCAGCGGTTCCCTTACCTGCGGCACCAGGCTCACAAAGGCCAGCACCAGCACAGCAAATACATACCACCATTTAACCCTAACAACGTATACCCGCATAACATCACCCCTGGGTAATCATATTACCTAGAGGGTGAAGTTATGATTCCCGATCTTCTTGATTACCGGCTTAGTCGCCCAGTACTCTGCAGCTTGAGTGGTTCGGGGATTGTAGAAGAACAGCGCCCCGCCGGTTGGATCCTCACCCCGCAAAGCTCTGTTCACAGCCTCGACGGTTGTGTCGCTTGCCGTCTGCGGCAGGGTGTTGTTTTGAACGGGCGTAAACTGCCCCGGCTGGTGGATAACGTCCCAGACAGTGTCGGGGAATCTGCTGCTTTGCACTCTGTTGAGAATGACAGCCGCGACCGCGATCTGCCCTTCCAAAGACTCCCCCCTGGCCTCCGCGTATACCAGGCGCGTCAACAGTTCCTTTTCCTGAGGCGTGATGGGCACGATGGTTTCACCTGGCTCCAAAGTCCTCAGTTTGGCATCTGCGGGCAGACGCAGCTTGGTGCCAACCTGCATCTTGGTGGGATCTTTGATTTTGTTCAATTCGGCCAATTCCTTCCAGGAAATCCCGTAAGCCAAGGAAATATCATAGAGTGTATCACCGGGCCTGACTGTATAAACCTGATGAGAGTTGGCTCTGCCGATGGAAAAGAACAGCAGCAAAGCCCCTAGGACTAGAAGAATATTACGCATTATTGCCCTCCCCATTGCTCTGGTATCACCTTATTCAACAGAAAACATGCTTTTCCTTCAGCGTCCAAGTTTATCCAAATAGCTCAGGACCGGATTGGATTCGATCACTTTTGAGAAAGATATTCTCTCTGACAGGATATTCAAGGCAAGCAGGACAAGGACCAGTAATATTCTTGCCGTCAAGGGCAACGCAAGCACACAGGCGAGGCCAAGGACTGCACCGAGGGGGTTTGAGCCAGCATCCCCCATCATCACAGCCCTGCGCAAATCCCAGGGCAAAAAGCCCATCACCGCCCACAGCATGCCCAACAGCGGACCTAGGCTGTCAGTTCGGATGAGGAAAAGCGGAAATCCAAGGATTAGAAAAACCTTTCCAGCCCGCCCTGGACGCACATCCAGCAGGTTGAGAAAGTTGGCTGTCAGAGCAATAATCAGGGCGTTTAGCACAAGTTGGAACCAACCGCTGCCTAAAGCCGCCGCTGCCGCAAGTGAGACCGCCATCCCTCCCCAGGCCTTGAGTGCACCGGTGGACAAGCCTCTGCCTGCCAAATGACCGCGAAACCCTTTGCGGGTCTCTTCGCCGCAGAAATCGTCCAGCAGCCCCAATATGGCAAAGAAGAGCAGGAGGTAAGCAAAAGGTGCCGCGTAACGTTCCTCCCTGGAGCGTGCGATAATCAGCAGCGCTCCGGAAAGGACAAAGGCTGTGCCGAGGCCTGTCGGCACAGCCTCTTCTAAATAATTCTCCCGCCGGTTGTTTTGGAAAACAGGCAGCAGAAACGGAACCGAGAAATACGACAGAATGCCCGACAGGGTCCACCAGAACACTAATGCCACCCCTTTTTCCAGCAATCCCAAAGGGCCCGCAAAACGGCGAAAAACTGGCCGCCACGGTGCCGCAGACCCTTCAGCCCTCGACCAAAGGCCCGGTGTTTCATATTCAGCGGAATCTCCACAATCTTAAAGCCATGGTGCAGTGCACCCACCGTAAGAGCAACTTCAACCCCGAAGCCGGCAGCAAACTCCCCCACCGCGTCCAGCACTTTGGCAGTTACCGCACGCTGTCCTGAAAGCGGGCTCAGCACCGTGCTGCCTGTAAGGATTTTTATACCAAGGCTGGCAGTGCGGCGAACCAGGCCAAAGCCCATTTTAGCTCCAGACTTGCTCTGTTCAGCGCCAAAACGGGCAACCGTCATATCCGCTTCACCCCTCAGCACAGGTTCGAGGAGCTTGTCAGCCAAAGCGGCAGAGGACCCCAAATCCGCATCCAGCAGGAGGTAGACATCGGCATGAACCTCCCGGCGCCCGAAGTTCAGGGCGCCTCCCTTGCCTCTGTTTGAGGGCAGCCGCAGTACAGAAACTTTAGGCAGGCTGCAGCTGGAGGCCAGAGCATAAGTGTCATCTGTAGAACCATCGTCGATCACCACGATCTCGTCAATAGGCTGCAGCTGCGCCGCAGCAGTCAGTGTCTCCACTATGGATTCTGCCTCATTGAAAGCTGGAATCAGGGCTGCAACTCTCATGGAAAAAGCCCCTGTGCGCCATTCTGTCTCCCATAATGCCCCTGGCTTCCCTTTTTGATTCCTAACAGCAAAGCCAGCTGACCATAGGCAGTATCGATGCTGTCCACCTGCAGGCCGGGGGGAAGCCCGCCAAGGGAGGGAAAATTTTGTCTTTCCCAAACATAGGCCAGATAGGCGCCGGCTGACCCCAGTTCCTTCATCGCCGTGAGGGTCTGGTCTGATAGAGGCCCGTCACGCAAAGAGAACACAAAAACCAGATCCTGGACAGCATCGGCGTTAAAGGGATAAGGGGGTTCCAAATCCGTGATCGCGACCTGCTGCACCTGGGCCCCTGCGGTTTTCAGAATGTCACCTAAGAAAGCAGGCAACGACTCCCTAGCCACCAGCACCACTTCCTTATCAGTCAAGAGGTCTTTGGCTAAGGCTTCCAGGAGCTGGACCCAGGCCGAATTCGCTTCGTCCAGCTCACCCTTGACCTGGGCTAAGCTGGCTTGAGCCTCCCTAAATCGCTCTTCCAGCTCTGTGATGACGGTAGCTTGCTCATCCACAAGGACATGGTCAGGATAAAGGGCACCCCCAATGAGAATGCCCAGGATCAGGCTGAAGAAGACCGCAACTAGGGATGCCACATGGTAGCGAAAGCCGAAGTTCATCTCACAGCCACCCCGCAATAAGGCGCAGCTGCAGCCAAAACAGTCGCAAGTAGTGGCGCCATGGTGAAGCCAATCCCATGAACAGCAGGATGGGAATCAAAGCGGCGAGTATCACCGGAGCTATAGAAAGAGGAGTGCCGGAGCGGTACAGTTCGCTCACTTTCTTGGCGTCGAGCAGAATGGGGCCGATCTTTAGGCGGGTCAGAAAAGTGGACGCCATGCCGGGCCGCCCCTTTTCCAGAAAGTCGATCATATTGGAATGGGAGCCAACCAGGACTATGAGCTCGGCACCCTGGCTGTGGGCCAACAGGAGGCCAAGGTCCTCACTTGTACCCGGTGCAGGCACAACATGAAAAGGAACACCCAGGTTCTCCAGGCGTTCCCTGCTGGGGCAAACCCCGTCAGGGTAGGCATGGGCTATGAGCCGGGCTCCGCAGCACAGAGCCTTGTCGCTCACGCTGTCCATATCGCCGATAATAATCTGCGGTTTGTATCCCGCCGCCAGCAGGGCGTCAGCACCGCCGTCCACCCCAACCAAGACAGGTTTGGTCTCCTGAATATAAGCGCCGAGGACCCGCAGGTCTTCCCGGTAGCCAATGCCCCGCACAACAATAACCACGGACTTGCCTTGCAGTTCAGGTTTCAAATCCGGAAAGTCAATATCCCCCAAGATTACCTCCTTTTCCTTCAGGGCGTAATCCAGGGTGTTGGTGATAAAACGATCCAGTTCCTTGCCCAGGTTCAGCTTAGCCAATCGCTGCCTTTCACTGACAACATAGTCAGTCACCACATTGCCTACGGCTAACACCTCACCGTCCCGCAGCACCTTGCGCCCCTGGATTTCCACTAGATCTCCGTCTTTCAGAAGCTCAAAGATGCCATCCCCCACATTGTCCAACAGGAGAACGTTGTGCTCCAGGAGCAGCCGGGGCCCTAAATTCGGGTAGCGGCAGGTATGGGAACAGCAAGCGTTGATTACCGCCAGAGCCCCCGCCTCAATGAGACCGGCTGCCCCTACAGCATCGAGGTCTTCGTGGGCAATCACAGCAATTTCCCTTGGCTGCAGCAGAGCAGCCAGCTCCTTCGTTCGTTTCCCTAGTCTGACGCGGCCTTTCATGCCCCAACCCCCCAAGGTCCAAGCAAAAGAGACGGTGTTCACCGTCTCTTCTAGTATGCCTGTTTGTGGCTGGATTTAGCCGCTCTGGCTCGCTGCCAGGCTGATCAAATCTACCATTTTGGCAATAAATGCCGAATTAGTGGGTTTGCCTCTGTTTTCCCTGACATAGGGAAAGAAGCGATAGAGCTGATCCAGATTCCCCTTCTCCCAGGTTACATCCAGGGCATAGCGCATCGAACGCTCAACCTGGGAACCGCTTACCTCGAAGCGCTGACCAATGGCTGGGTACAGATTCTGTGTAACCGAATTGAGCCAAGAGGGATGGACCGAAGCCAGCCATATGCCTTCCATCAGATAGCGATAGCCTTTATAATGAGGAGGTATGCCCATCTGTTCAAAAAAGGCTGTGCAATGCTCTTGGATCTGTTTTCGCGTCAGCGCCTGGGGTAGACTGCGTGCAGGAGACTCCAGCAGCTGCCTAATGCGCTTTTCCAGCACAATCAGATCCACAGGGCGCTGCACAAAATAATCCGCCCCCAAGCTTGCCGTCTGGGCGAGCTCCTGTTCAGAGGCATCCCCTGAGGATATGAGTATCACCTTAACCTCAGAAGAAGGGAACTTCGCCCTGATCTTTTCTAGAACCTGTAAGCCTTGCTGCTTGAGCTCCGCATCCAACAGGACCAGATCAGGCCTCTGTCCTCTCATGAGCTGAAACAGCTCTGCCTCGTCCCTTACTCCTTCATACTGCAGGTCATGGAGCCGGCTGCAATACTCGTTCATGGCTTGCAGAAACAAAGGATCTTTATCAAGCTGCAGAACCCGAATCACATTAGCCGCCTCCCTTGCCTCAGCCGACCCGCCCCGCCAAAAGGTAGGTCTGGGTGATCGGTGAGTACTGGAAATTCTTATCCAAACGGAATCTTTCGATTTCCCCCGTAGAGGACATGTGGATCCTCGGTCCGGAGCAAGCCAGTTTTTCCTGGCCGATCAAAATACTGTGTTCATTGTTAAAACTAATAGGCAGATCCTGCTCGATGTAATCAAGGACCCTGCGTTCGACCTCAGCCAGATCCACCTCCGGCTTGCGGGTAAACTCGATGACGAAACCCCGCCGCACGTCGCTGTGGAAACGAGGCGGCTCAAACCCCATCTGCTCGAAAACAATGCCGGTTAGATCTTCTGCGCTGTGGGCCATCTTGCGGTAGACCAGTGACTGATATGCCTCTTCCGCTATCTCCGCCGGAAAGGGTCCGAAGATGGTCGGCACTGTCACCACCACTTCCTCCCCGATGCCGATCAGCATTTCTGCGTTGATGTTCAGCAGCGGATACAGCAGTTCAAAATGCTCTACAACCACGCGGCGGCCTGCGGAAACCGCCTTCTTCACAGCATCTGCCAGCTCCCACAGCTGAGTAAAGGCCATTTCAAAGCGCACATCCAGATGATAGGTATGGGTTCTAAAGAACTCATTTTCAGCATCATCAAGCACAGGCAGGGGCCTGACGTTTACGCCGTCATCATCGTTGGTGAGAACCAGGCCCGGAAACATGCCCCTGATGATTAACGACTTGCCCGCACCCGCATCTCCCATAATGCCAATCAATCTGTATTCGGCATGCAAATACCTTTGGGCAATGATCATGCCCAGATGCATTAAGCGCTGCCTGCCCCGGGGGGCATAGTATGATGCCTTCACCAACGTAGTATAGTACATTAAATTACCGCCTCCACATGACGGGCCACATGGCAGTTGATGTTCACAGCCACAGGCAGTCCTGCAATGTGCGTCGGGTAGGTCTCAACAAAGAGCGCCAGCGCTGTCTGGGTGCCCCCGAAGCCCTGCGGTCCCACTCCGGTTCTGTTAACCAGTTCCAAAAGTTCAGCCTCCAACTGAGCAACGTGGGGCTGAGGGTGCTGCGACCCTATTTCACGGAGAACTGCCCGTTTTGCCAATAGGGCAGCTTTTTCCATCGTACCGCCAATCCCCACTCCGATTACTATGGGCGGACAGGGGTTGCCCCCCGCTTCGCTGACCGCCTTTACTACAAAATCCTTGATGCCCTGAATGCCTTCTGCCGGCTTGAGCATCTTCAAGGCAGACATGTTTTCGCTGCCGAAGCCCTTCGGAGCCACAATGAGGCGGAGCCTGTCGCCTGCCGTCAAGGATACATGGAGCACTGCCGGAGTATTGTCCTTCGTGTTCACCCGTTCCAGGGGATCTCCCACAACACTTTTGCGGAAGTACCCTTCCTCATAGGCCTGCCTGACACCTTCATCCACTGCGTCCTGCAGCAGTCCACCCTGGATATGCACATCCTGGCCCACCTCGGCAAAGACCACGACCATACCAGTATCCTGGCAAAGAGGCATTTTCTTTTCCTTGGCAATGCGTGCATTTTCCAAAATAGTATCCAGGACGTTCTGGCCTAGGGGGGATGCCTCATCTTCCTGCGCCTTGACCAGTGCGTTCCACACATCCTGAGGCAGGTTGCAGTTGGCATCCAAGCAGAGTTCCTTCACTTGGGCAACAATATCCTCGTATTGAATTACCCTCAATGTTTATCCCCACCCTATTTTCTTTTCAGTAAAGCAAGCGTACGATTCATTTCGTTCGTACAGATGGACAGGCCCTCATCCACTCCCATGCCCGGTTTGGAGAGAATCTGACGCGGCCTGGTGGCCAGGGCGATTTGCACAGTGATCTGTGCGGAACGCTCGGTTTCATTACAGGTGCCGCCCAGATAAGGAATAGTTCCGTTTTCATGACAATACAGCACAGCTTCTACAGTGTTGTTGATTCCGCCAAGATCCGGAGCCTTAATCTGTATCATGTGGCCTGCCTTGGCAGCGCTGAATTCCTTGATATCCTCCAGGGTGTTGCACCACTCATCGGCTACAAACTTACAGGGAATATTATGTTCGTCAACATAGGCTGTCAACTCGGCCATCAGCTTGATCTGCTCCTCTTTGGAGTCCAGGTCAACCGGCCCTTCGATAGCAAGCGCGTGGGGTGCAGCAAGTTCCGTCAGCTCCCTGACATACTCACCCATTTTGGCCACATCATTGTTGAAAGCCTCACCGATGGTGCCATAAACGTCAACATGAAAATCAGGCAGGTAATCCGGGTCCACCTTCAACTCCTGCACCCTGTCTTTCAGCCAGGCCAGGTATTCCTTGAGATGCTCGCCGTTCTTGCCCAGTTTGTTCACATTATTGAAAAGGCCGTGGGGTAAGACATCAACATGTTTAATAATCATCCGATCGGCATTCAGCTTCCGATCATCGCCTGTCTGGGCAAAAATCAGCACCGGTTCCGGCACCAGCTCTAGGTTGTACTCGTTAACCAGCACCTCCGCCATGGTCAGGTGCTGCGCACGGGCGACTGCATCCAAAACTGCCTGGGTAACCCCGTAGCGAATCGCGGTATGCAGAGGCTTGCCGTTCTCACCTTTCAGCCGGTCTAGTTTTTCTGCCAAGGAACGGAAGGAAGTCAGCTCTGCGCCAATCAGCTCCGGCACAACGTATTTTTCAAGGACAGGCAGATAATCGTCGGCTAAGAACAAGGGGTCACGCCCGCCTGCGCCGGAGTACTGCACCGCAGCACAGTCGCCGTAAGCCACCTGACCGTCCTCCAAAACCAGCTGAACAGAAATACTCTCGCCTGCCTGGCGGATCTTGGTAAAACCTGGGGTTACAGGGTCTCCGTCATAGCTCAGGCCGTTTTCAACGTAATTGCCCTGACGAATCGCCTTCTGGTCATCAAAGTAGAAACCTGTCAGACCCTTTGACAATACAACATCCTTAATCCTCAATTGCTACACTCCTTAATATGTTAATTGAAATAGTGGTGTGTGCTGTTGTGCACCATAGACATCCGTTTCCCCCAGATCACCGGAAGGCCGGGGACGTACAATAGTTATCTTGACTGCATAGGCAGGGGAAAAATGAATGATGGACAACACTTGATCCTCTGCAATTTGGTACAGTGCCGCTATTTTTTCCTTTGTTATGCTGCTTCTGACCTCATTGTAGATTTCTTCGTTGGGAAACATCAAATCAAAAGTCAACTCATAGGGGCCGGCGTTCTTGCTGCGAATCACCAAAGCCACATCCTTAACGTACCTCATAGCCCGCTCCTCCCCATCTTGATTGGAAATAGACTTTTTGGATCGTCTACCTGAAGCAGGTGATAGACGTTAAACTTGTAGACTGCTCCGGCAGAAACGTCGGATGGGCTGTAGGGGAAGGCCAGATTCCCTGCGGTGGACTTTCTGCCCGGATACCCGTAGTGCAGCATTGTAGAACGGGCAAAACTGCAGATCGTATCAGCGATTTCCTGGGTCGGAGCTACCGCCTCGATTACTAAACCTAGCTCATGGGCGGGCTCAGGATACGGCTCCAACTGCCCCATTACCCCATTCTTGCCGTAACAGTGCACGTGCAGCTTGTAATCTCTAAGCTCCTGGAAGTTGTCGGCAACCCGCTCTTTGACCCGGGCAATTACCTCATCGATCTGGCTGATCATGATGGGATCCCTCACGCCGGCAATGCTGATTGTGCGGTAGCCGATCAGGCTTGCCCCCTCAAGTTTGAGGTAATAGGCATCCGTTGGCACAAACTTCGTTCCGGAGACTTTTACTCTACCTCCCGGAAGCTGCTCAAAGGCAGTTTCATGTAAATCCAGGGTTCCTCCCGGTCCTGGCAGCGAATAGGGGTCGCTCTTCTCGTAAAGGGTATGGGCCGCCACGGAAATCCTGGTGCATTCCCGTTCCGGGCTCAATGTTTCAAGGATAAAATGATCTTTGGCCAGGGTTCCCAAAAGGCAGTCGCTTCCACTGCCGGGGCTGGCAGCAATGGCAGCGCACTCTAAGATTTTCCCCATGTGCAACGCAAGGGCAGGGTCATAACCTTGCAGCACCGGCAAGGCGGCGAAAACTGTGGGATCATAGGCACGCCCCGCGAGGATAATCTCGGCTCCGTCTTCCAGGGCCTGCATAATTGGCTCCAGACCCATTTGCGCCACCAGGTTGGCAGAGGCCTGAATTTCTTCTTCCGTCAGCTCTCCCGCTGGACCAAGGGGCTGAACCCTGCCTGCCTTCAGCTCATCGATGAGGAATTGCCGATCGATATCGCTGTAGATTACGGCAATCTGAGCGGAAAGTCCGAGCTCTTTAAGGAGTTCTTCAATAATGGCCAAGTTCCAGTCCACATGGGGCTTGGCTCCGCTGCCTCCGGCTGTGCCTATAATCAAAGGGATTTTCCTGGTCAGGGCTGCTTCAATCAGATAGCGCAAATCCCTTTTGACTGCCGAACGCTGCGTAAACGACTCGCCAGATCCCAGGTAATAGGGCCCGGGATCCGTGGAACCGGCATCCACTGCAATTACATGAGGGTCACGGTCCAAACCCGCCTGGAAGGACGAGAGGGGAAATCCGTATCCCAAAATGGCGGTGGGCGATAAAATTCTCAATTCGGTCAAACTCATCATCTCCTAACGAGGGCGTCCAATCAGTCTGCCTTGACCAATGGCATAAATATCATCGATTACCATCTGGAAATTGGGGGAGCGCTTTTCTGCCTGGCCACGTTCCGCCAGCTTTGCCCGGTGAAAATCCTGGATTTCTTTGGTGAAAGGCAAGTTGCCCCAGCTTAAGAACCGGACGGCACCTTGATTGTCCCGGGCAGGCATCGTTCGGCCGGCATTTTGCGAACTTGGTGCAAAGGGGATGTCAATTACCCCCGCGGCAAAGGCCCGAACTGCCCCTTTGGCCCAGTCTCCTTCCCCTAACTCGAGAGTCCTGTCGAGAATCAGGCGTGTCTCCTGGAGGATGATTTCCCGTTCTTCAGCCAGATTCGGGTTTTCCGGATAGACTTGATCCTGGAGCATATTCAGCACCTGCTTGGTGGCGCGAATACCCTGGGCATTCGCCTCTTTAGTGGGAATCCCCAGTGCCTCATGTGTGGTCTTGACAATCACCTTGGTTGCCTTGCCCAAGGCAGCTGTGATGCCGCCCAGGGAAATGACACCGAAGGCTTTGGCTTCATCAGCGGGGAAACCTCCCATCCATTGGTGGAAGACGGTGGTGATCTCTACATCATCGATATTCTCTGCCTGCAGATATTCTTCCGCCAAAATAGTCAAAGTCTGCAGCGCGGCTACGTCCTGAGTAATGTTGCCGCACTGGCCATAACCGAGGGTGATGTTCTTCACACCCTGCTTGGCAGCGAGTACTGCTTCAATAACTGCTACACTGTGTGAGATGCAGGGTGACACCAGGGTACCGGTTAATGGACCGAAGGGCTCGCGGTTGATGGTAATGCCCTGTTCCTCATAATAGCCTACAAGGCGGTCTACGTACTGCCAGTCCCGCAGACTCTTTTCAAGGGGAACTCGTTTCGCGTAGGGTATATTATATGAAATTCCCCCTCCCTCGTACGCGGTAAAACCTGCGGCCAAGGTGATTTCCGCCAGCAAACGCGCATCAGGCGTGCCGTGGCGCACCTGGACCGGAACAGACAGTGCCTCTACCAAGCTCCGGCAGTTCGCCACTCCGTGATTTACGGCCGGAAAACCGTTAAGCAAAGACCGCCCTTCCCGTACGCTCTCTGCCAAACCCTTTTCTGCTTCTTCATAGCGGTTTTGCCTGGTATAGGAATCGATGGTGGTCGGCAGCAAATCCGCGCCGCCCTCATTCTGCAAAAACAGCAATAATTCCCGATGACTGTTTAAATCAGCTACTCCCGCCCGGGGCTGGGCCAAGGTATGGCCTTCCTCTTTAGCTTGGAGGAGGCGCTTGCCGAAGTTAAGCTCCAGGGGCATTTTGCGGTGATATTCAACCGCCTCGTCCAGATCCACCTCCCTGCCCGTCGGCCAGCTCGCCAGAACCTCCGTCCGCTCTGCCTGCAACTCGTCCCAATCCAACCTGTCATGCGTAATCTGTTCCGCCAACTAATTGTCCCTCCTTGTAAGCTCTCGTTCACTCAGGGATTTCTGTAATATGGTTAAGGCTGCCTCAGGCTGCTCCTGGGCCAGGAGCCCCATGGAAGCCAAAATATAGTCACCGTCCAGGAAATAGCTTGGGTTCTCAGGCCTCAGCTCCAGCGACACCGCTTCTTGTCCCGCTCCTTCCAGCATCATCAGCGGATCCTTGCTGTTGATCAACACTCCGCCGGTGCCAATCACCCTGGACACCTTGGAAAGATCCTTGCCGTCCTGTATCCAGACCAAGCCAGAGGGAGTATACAGTTCTGACAGGCGTCCAACATGCCTGCCCACTCCAAGTTTAATGGCATGATAGCCTAGAACTTGATCAAACTTCTCTTCTTCAGTATTCTGCGGCAAAGTCTCGGGATGATCGTGCAGCTTCTCAACCCTGCTTTCAACCTGCTCCGCGGTCCAGCCCGTATCTTGAGCCAACACCCCGGCGCTCACTGCTTCAGTCAAGGAAAGGACACTGACCCGGACACCTAAGTCTCCTTCCACGGTGCGTTTAGCAAAAGGTTCCGGCAGTCCGCGCACCACAACTCCAGTCCTGGTGGGCAGACCGTCTCCAAGTGAATGGACATCGGTGGTTGCGCCTCCGACATCTACTATGAGCAGATCTCCCCATCCCTTGATCCCTGCGGTGCCTTCGCTCAGCAGCTGGCCAGCCCGCAGCACCGCTGCTGGAGTAGGCATAAAGATATTGTCAATCAACCTGCCGGCTTTGCTCAGTCCCTTGGCATAGATGATCTTTTCCATGAAAACCTGGCGAATCGCCTCCCGGGCAGGTTCAACCACCTGCAGCTTGCCAATTTGAGGCATCACGTTAGCTGAAATATATGTACTGAAGGATTCGGGAAAAGTCCTGGCCACTTCCTGGGCCACAGAACGGTTCCCGGCAATCACTATGGGAACCGGTTTCAGGGAAGCCAGCACCTTGGCATTGTGCAGAATATTTTCTGCGTTGCCGCCGTCTGTCCCGCCGGCCAGCAGAATGATGTCAGGATCCAGTTCAATAAGTTCTGCACGATCTTCTTCTGTTAACTGAAAGGAGTAGGTCTTCAAAACCCTGGCGCCGGCGCCTAAAGCTGCCATTTTTGCTGCTTTGGCCGTCAAATCTTCCACCAAGCCTATGGCAACCATGCGCAAACCTCCAGCTGCGCTTGAGCACGCCAAAACGCGAGCCTCTTGCCGAGCCCCGCTGGTGAGTTCCAACTGATCCAAAGCATGTTGCAGCCCTACGCTCACATCCGACGGTGTAGTAGGGGCCAGGGACTGTGACAGAACAGCTCTTTCGACGGTGTTCACTGCCGTCACCTTAGTAAAAGTGCTCCCGATATCGACTAGAACCATGACTTCCGTCATCTGCAACCCTCCGTTACATACCAAGATCTTCCTTCAACGTTGGAATGAAGTCTTCGGGCAATGTACTTGGAGGATAGACCCGATCAAATCCCAAGTTCCTAAACTTAGCCTCTACCTCAGACCACTCCTGGCTTCCCACCACCAAGTAGCCGCCGATATACATTAAAATGTCTCCGATGCCAGCCTCGATCAAGGCTTCTCTGAGACCTCGCACATCGATCTCGCCATGTCCGTAGAGAGAGGATACCATGATGGCATCTGCACTGGTTTCCACGGCCGCTTCTACAAACTCCTTCTGGGAGACCAAAACGCCGAGGTTAACCACATTAAAGCCTGCCTCTTTGAGGGAAATCTCCAGGATCTTGTTACCCACGGCATGGACATCAGAGCCAATGACTCCCAACACAAGCGTCTTTGTTTCCATTTAATCGCCCCACCTCACCCGCATCTGTTCTCTACCGCGCTAAAAAGCCTTTTCGTAAACTCTTTCTCTACATGCAAAAAAAAACCTTCCCGCGAAAACGATTGTTTCGCGGGAATTTCCTGAACCTTACCCAGCCCTGCTTCATAGACCATCCACTCTGCAAAGCTGCCATATCCTTTTGTGGGGTTGTTGACAAAGACGTGGGTTACAGCACCCACCAGCATGCCGTTTTGCATGATCGGACTGCCCGACATGCCCTGAACAATTCCTCCTGTCTCCCGAAGGAGGCGTTCGTCAGTAACCTCAATCACCATGCCTTTTTCTCCGGGCTTGGTCTGATTGGTCACTTTAATGATCTCCACACTGAAACGCTCTACCCTGTTCCCATGCAGCACGGTGTAGATCTCAGCCGGACCCAGCCTCACCTGATGGGCAAAGGCAACGGGCACAGGCTCTGCAAATTCACTTTCCGGCAATGCACGCTCGAGCCGGCCAAAAATGCCAAAGCTGGTATTAGAGTCGATGGTGCCTAACACATCCTGATCTCCGTGAAAGAATCCCACCTTTTCACCGGGGGATCCTCGACTGCCGTAGCGGATGCCGTCGATGGCCGCCTCAACAATGCTGCCGCTCTCAATTTTTAAAGGCCTGCCCCTGCTGTCGGTGATGGTGTGCCCCAAGGCGCCAAAACGTCCTGTCTCCTCATCGTAAAAGCTCATCGTTCCTACGCCGGCGGATGGATCTTCCAAGAAAATGCCTAGCAAATATGTCGGTTCCTGCTGTCCAAAAACCCTGGACGCAGCCGGCTCGACCTCTACTGTAAGCTGGCGATTATTGCGACGGATAACCAGTTCCAGAACTCTCTTCTCTTTGGCCAAAGAATTGACCAGCTGACTCACCTGTTCCGGCCTGCGCAGGCTGTGGCCTTCAATGGAAAGGAGAATGTCCCCCGGCTGAATGCCGCCGTCCCGTGCTGGAAATCTTTCCACCCCATCCACACCTATAACCGCACCTAGATCTGCAACCACCAAGCCTTCTGAACTAAGCAGCACTCCGATGGAATGTCCCCCAGGGATAACGCGAACCAGGGGAACAACATCAACAACTACCTCGGTTAAGGGTAGCCAGCCAAAGAGGTTCACCCTATAGATGCTGGTTCCCAGGTTTTCTGTATCAAAGAGGCCTGTCACCTTCAGCCCGGATTGGTCATGGACCGTAAAGGGCGGTTTGAGATCCAGGGAAAGTTCCATTCCGGGAAAAACTTTCAGCTCCCGGGGAATTCCCACTGCAGCAACCCAATACGGGACTGTAGCCAAGGCTAAGAGACAAGCCAGAATGAGTGTCAGCCCCACGCGGAGCACGATTTTTCTCACAAAGCCACCTACCCCCCTCACTTGTTTCATGAGTGTAGGTTGCCCTGTGAGTTGTCATGATATTGAAGGAACTAGCTGGCAGTATAAATGACTAAAGTGCCTTTGAGCCGGTCTTTTTCAGCAGCTCCCGGGCATGTTCCAAGGTAACCCGCTCCTGGGCAGAGCCTCCTAACATGCGGGTCAGCTCCTCTACCCTTTCCTCGGGGGAAAGCAGCTCCACCCTGACTACAGTGCGGCCTTGCTGCGAGGACTTCTGGACCGAATAATGCTGGGTGCCAAAACTGGCCACCACCGGCAGATGAGTTACGCACAGCACCTGCCGCAGCCTGCTGAGGGACAGCAGCTTTTCTCCGAGGTTTACTGCTGTTCTGCCGCCGATTCCGGCATCAATCTCATCGAAAATGATCGTCGGCGTCTGCTCTGCCTCCGCCAATACCGCTTTGATCGCCAGCATCACCCGGGAAAGCTCTCCTCCCGATGCAATCTTGGCCAGGGGCTTTAAGTCCTCGCCAAGATTAGGCGCCAGCATAAACTCTACTTCTTCCCTGCCGCCTGCAGCAGGTGTATTTGCAGGCCGAGGTGTAAACCGCACTTTAAAGCGTGTGTTTCCCATGGAGAGATAGGACAGCTCTGCTTCTACCTGCTGTTCCAGCCGAGAGGCAGCCTGTTTGCGGCTCTCGGTGAGTGCAGCTGCCTCCTGGAGCCACATCTCCTCAAGCCTGCGGCATTCCCTTTCAATGCCATCCGCCTGTGCCGTGGCGTTTTTCAGGCTGTTCAGCTCTGTTTCCGCCTCCTGCAGATAAGTCTGTATCTCCTCTACTGTACTGCCGTACTTGCGTTTCAGTCCCTCGACTAACGTCAGCCTGGCTTCAATTTCATTGAGCCGCTCATGATCCGCAGGAAGCTGCTCCAGGTAGTGCCGGAAGTCGCCGTAGACATCGTGGAGCTCGATGGACAGCCCGATAAAACGCTGAGCCAAAGGCTCCAGGGCAGGGTCCAGGGCAGCCGCCCGCTGCAGTTCAGCCTCCATCGTCGACAGGCAGTTCAGGAGCGATTCCCGTCCATCGTAGCTTTCGCCCAATACATCCAGTACAAGGTGGAGGCTCTGGCGGATTCGGTCCAGGTTGGCCAGGCGGGAACGCTCCACCTCTAGTTTTTCATCTTCTCCCGCTTGCAGCGCGGCTTTGCTGATCTCTTCAACTTGAAAAGTCAAAAGGTCAATGCGGCGGTTTCTCTCCCGTTCGTCCCGGTGCAGGCGGTTCAGCTCGGAACGCAGCGCAGCCCACTGATTCGCCAGTTCATCCACTCGGTTCAGCAGCTCCAGATGAGCTTGTCCGCCGAAAGAATCTAGAAGGCCGGCATGCCCCTTGGAATCCAGCAGGCTTTGGCTGTCATGCTGACCCACAATGTCGACCAGCCAGTGTCCAAGCTCCCCGAGTTGGCCCACTGTGGCCATATGCCCGTTAATCCAGCATTTATTGCGTCCATTGGCGTTGATCTCACGGGTGATCACGAGCTGCTCTTCTACCGGTATGCCCCATTCTGCCAACAACGCCCTTGAGGCAGAATTGTGGTCAAAGCAACCAGACACTCGGGTGCTGTCGGCGCCGGAGCGAATCATCTCTGCTGAAGCACGCTCTCCCAAGAGCAAACTGAGGGCATCGATAATGATGGATTTTCCAGCCCCGGTTTCGCCGCTTAACACACTAAATCCCGAATAGAACGACAATTCCAATTCATCGATGAGGGCAAAATCGCGAATCTGCAACTCGGTTAACACAGGCTCACCCCTTCATCAGCTCTTGAATTCTTGCATACAGCACTCCGGTCTTACCCGAGGGTCTCGGTGCAGGGTCATCGGCATGAGTCAAGATCAAGATAGCGTCATCTCCGGCGAGGCTGCCAATCATCTCCGGCCAGCCCAGCTCATCAATGACCGCTGCCACCGCATGGGCGCCGCCAGGATAGGTCTTGATCATGATCAGCGGACCGCTGAAGTCTACACTGAGTACATAGTCCTCAAAAATGCGCCTGGCCCGGCGAACTAGATCACCCCTGGTAACATTGGCTTGAACAGAGTATTTTGCTCCTCCCTGGCCGTCAGGGACTTTTACTAAACGAAGCTCCTTCAGGTCCCGGGAAACAGTAGCCTGGGTTACCTGAAACCCCTCCACCTGCAAAAGTTCAAGAAGTTCCTCCTGGGTTTCCACTGCCTGCCGGGAAACGATCTCCAAAATCTTGCTTTGTCTGCTACTCTTCACGAATCCCACCCCAACTCTGCGGCATTTTCAACCTGCTGTGCAATACTTGGAAGAAGCCCCGCCCGCTCAGTTTCACAAAAAGGGCCGGCTGATCAGCTCTGCTGATCGTTACACAATCTCCCGACTGTAGCGGAAAGCCGTGCTGGCCGTCAATGGTAAGCATCACTTCTCCGCTGACACCCTTCAAGTGCACGCTGACCGTCGCCTCAGCACTGGTTACAACCGACCTGGCAGCTAAAGAGTGGGCACAAATTGGCGTGATGCAGATACACTGCAGCACCGGCTCGAGGATGGGCCCGCCGGCGCTGAGGGAATAAGCTGTAGAGCCTGTGGGCGTTGCGACAATTACTCCATCGGCGGAGTAGTCTGTGACATGCTGCCCGTCAACGAAAATGCTAAGATCAATCAGGCGGGCAAAGGTGCCCCGGGTAATCACAAAATCGTTCAAAGCAATATTCCGGGAGATTTCCTTTCCGTTCCGCTTAATTGTCGCACCGATCAGCATGCGTTCTTCCAGACGGTAGTCCCCTGACAGCAGCTTTTCCATGGCCGGAAACAGCCCGTCCGTTTCAACTTCTGTCAAAAACCCCAAATGACCTACATTGACGCCAAACACAGGCACCTGAACCTGACTGGTCAGGCGGGCGGCATTCAGCAGTGTCCCGTCGCCGCCTAAGACAATTACTATGTCAAAAGTGCTCAGATTGTCCAAGGAAGGCTCAGCGATCACCTCAAAGCATACTCCTCGGCCCTTAAGGAAGCCGCTTAACTCTTCCACAAGCTTCAGAGCAATAGGTTTGCCAGTATGAGGTACAATGCCGATGTTCATAGTCCACCCTTCCTTTGCATAGCTATCCGCGCCACGCGGCTTCAATGACAGACAACACCAATTCTGAGACATCGCCTGGCTGGCAGCCAAGGCGAAAATGGGCCAAGTACTCAATATTCCCTTTCGTTCCTACAATTGGCGAAAAATCAAAACCTAAGAGCCCAAAATTATCTCCCTGTAATTGGTTAATTAAGGGAGGAAGGAATCGCCTATGAATGCTTACATCTTGAATCACACCGTGTTTGTTCAACCCTGCGCCTTCCGTTTCAAACTGCGGTTTTACCAAAGCAACTGCCTCTCCGCCGGCTGCCAGCAGAGGACGCACAGCAGGAAACACCTTGGTCAGGGAAATAAACGACACGTCGATGGCGGCCAAATCAGCCAAACAGGGAAGCCTATCGGGCGTCAGGTCGCGAATGTTCGTTTTTTCATAGACCCGAACTCGGGGATCACGGCGCAGACTGTCCACGAGCTGGTTCTGGCCTACGTCTACTGCCATAACCAGCCTCGCCCCGGCCTGCAGCAAACAGCTGGTAAACCCTCCCGTTGACGCACCCACGTCCAGGGCGGCCTTTCCCAAGACATCAATGCCGAATACGTTCAGGGCTTTTTCCAGCTTCAAGCCAGCCCGGCTGGGGTAGGCCAGGGCTGGGCCAATTATTTCAATCTTTGCTTCAAGAGGCACATTGGCACTTGGTTTTGTGCACTGTTCACCATCTGCCAAAACATGTCCCTGTATAATCAGCTCCTTGGCACGCTGCCGGGACGGAGCGTGCCCCCGTTCCACCAGCAATCGATCTAAACGCATCCAAGCTACATATCCTTTCTAGCTACTGCCTTCAGGGGCCGTCCGGACAACGCCTTTCTCAGCGCCGCCTCCACATGGGCTGCACTAAGACCATATTCTTCATGCAGCCTGCTGATGCTTCCCTGGGGAATAAAGGCGTCTGGATAGCCAAGGCACTCTATATTCACACCCCGCTCTTCCCTGAAAAGCTCAAGGATACTGCTGCCGAAACCGCCTGCCAACACGTGGTCTTCCAGAGTAAGTATGCATTTTTTCCCTTTGGCCAGATTCTTCAGCTCCAGGGCATCCAGCGGTTTTAGCGAACGCACATTCACTACAGCGCAGCTGAACTCAGGTTCCAGGCGGCGGGCAGCTTCGAGAGCCACATCGGCCATAGGTCCTACAGCAAAGACAACTGCATCCCGGCCGGGTTTGAGCACCGATGCTGAAATGGGCTGGGCCGGATCAAAGAACGGCTGCGGCTGCTCCACAGAGGCGCCGCCCCTGGGGTAGCGGATAGCCACAGGATTGGGCTGTTCCAGCGCCCAGGCCAGCATCGCCTCAAGCTCGCTGCCTGTCCGAGGTGCCACAACAGTCATGTTTGGAATGGCACGCAAAAAGCTGATGTCAAAGACTCCATGATGGGTCGGCCCGTCGTCGCCGACAACGCCGGCCCTATCCACTCCGATCACCACCGGAAGGTTTTGCAGCGCCAGGTCATGGATGATCTGATCATAGCCTCGCTGCAGGAATGTAGAATAGATTGCCACTACTGGGCGCAGCCCTTCTTTGGCCATTCCGCCGGCGAGGGTCAGGGCATGCTGTTCTGCAATTCCTACATCAAAGAATCTGTCCGGAAACCGTTTGGCAAAGATATTCAGCCCAGTTCCATCAGGCATGGCTGCTGTAATGGCTACAATCCTTGGATCCCTTTCCCCTAAAGCAGTGAGGGCAGTGCCAAACACTTCGCTAAATGACTGCACTTTTTTCTCACCGCCGCTGACGACTTTCAAAGGGCCCACACCATGATACCTGCGGGGATCCTCCTCGGCCTGGGCATGTCCTTTACCCTTTTGCGTGTAGACATGCAAAAGCACGGGTCCTCCCCGCTCCAAGCCAGATTTGATCGCCCGTTGCAGGCGTGCTATGTTATGCCCGTCAAAGGGTCCGAGATAGGCAAATCCCAGATCCTCAAAGAGCTGGCCGGGCAGCATATTCTTCAGGGCTATCTTGCACTTGTGGGCAACCTGGGCCAAGGGTCTGCCTACAAGGGGTATTTTCCGCAGCAGCACTGAAAGATCGGCCCGCGCTTTGTAAAGTGTGCTGTCTGAGCGGATTCTGCCCAGATAGTCGCTTAACGCGCCAACATTTTTCGTAATGGACATCTCGTTATCGTTGAGAATTACCATGAGGTCCTTGCCGAGGGAACCAATGTGACAGAGTGCCTCAAAAGCCATGCCGCCTGTGAGGGCCCCATCGCCTATAACCGCCACAATCTTGTGTTTTTCTCCGTTTAGGTCCCTGGCGATGGCCATGCCGGCGGCCACCGAAATCGAGGTAGAACTATGTCCTACCCCGTAATGATCATGCTCACTCTCACTTGGAAGAGGAAACCCTGAAATGCCCTGCCACTGGCGCAGGGTGTGGAATCGGTCTTTTCGCCCGGTGATCAGCTTATGCGTATAACACTGATGACCCACATCCCAGATAATCTTGTCCTTAGGTGTTGAGAGCACAGAGTGCAGCGCCAGGGTGAGTTCCACAACTCCCAGGTTAGCACCAAGATGACCGCCGTTGTCCTCTACGATGGAAATAATATGATTGCGGATTTCCTGTGCCAAGAGCTCAAGACTATGTACATCCAGCTTCTTGATGTCATCTGGCGAGTTAACACGGTCAAGCAGATTACTTCGCATTTGACTTACCTCTTCTTCGTTTTCGCTGTCGTGGGACCAAATCGCAAACCGAATCGCTCCACGGAATGTAAAAGACGGCCGACGATGATCAAAATCCGAGTGGAATTGGAAATGGCAAAATTCTTCCCCAGTGACTTGCCTCCAACGGTCAAGGCGGCAATCAGCGCTACCATGAATGTATTGGCCAAGGTTCCCCCAAGTCCTGCTGAAAGGCTCTTCAAATTGAAGATAATGGCTACCCCTACCGCTCCGCTCAGCGTTCCCGCCACATCGCCGATGAGGTCATTGCATACAGTTGAAACAGAGTCGGCATTGCGCACAAGCCAAATGGCATGTTTTGCACCGGGCACCCTGTTTGAGGCCATGGCATGGAAGGGGGCCTCTTCTCCCGCCGTAGCAGATACACCTACAATATCAAAAATTACACCCACTAAGATAATAAAAAGTAGTAACACCAAGCCTAATGTCAACGGTACAAACGACAATACGCTGTTACTACCCAAGTTTAAAGCCAACGATACTAAAAACGTAGCTATGGTCAATGTAAATACTTTTTTCCAACGTACTTCCATGAGCTCCCTCGGGACCTCTTTCTGTGTATGTACCGAGGTGAATGGCAGTGAAGTGGGTAAAGATTGTGGCTTAGGTCCAGCAGGTTTTCCCAAGGGTCGTCCAGTCCGTCACCGAAACTGGCGGTTTCCCTTTGCGACCCCTTCGCTTGTCACCATCTGCGAGGCTGGATTACCACTTAGCCCACACTGTAATCCCCACTCCACCATCTCCAGGGAGAAACAGTCTAGGAGTTTTCCTCAACATCAATCCCGATTCTCTAGTCTCTTTTGCAGTGAAGGTTTCAAGGGTGTGCCCCTTTGCCAAACAAAGGGGCCAGCAAAAGCACCCTGGCCTGGAGCGCTCTGCTGCAAACCGCTATCCCCCAAACACCACTCAAGACAGGCTACACTGCACCCAACACTGATGTACGATTAAGCTTCAAATGCGTATCGCGTGCAGGTTCAATCCCAAGCCGTAGAAGAACGTTCTCCATGCCTCCACAGTCTTGGGTCTCCGTGGATGGAGGGTCAACGCCTGCATGCCCTTGCAGATCGCCCTCCAACCTTAACCCTCAGCAGCAACCCCCGACTGGGCGTCGAAAGCCACCACCAAAGACTTCATCGATGTGCCCGCAACGGATTTTTAGGCCCGTTTTCAAGAATAAGGTTGACGACTAGAATACTGCGCCATTCACCTTTAGGTTGGCTTCATTATATCACAGGCATTAAAAAGGGTGCAAGTAACCTAATGGTCACGCTGGATGATAAAGGATGCCAGCTGCCGCAGCAGGTCAGCCTGCTCAGAGAATTCCCGCAAAGCTTCATGACACTCCTCCACACATTGGCGGGCCATCGCCTTGGACTGTTCCAGCCCATACAGGCGGGGGTAGGTCTGTTTGCCAAGGGCCTGGTCGGTCCCTACCGCTTTACCGAGCTGCTCTGTGTGTCCCGTTTCGTCAAGAATGTCATCTGTGATCTGGAAAGCCAGTCCAAAGTTTTCAGCATACCGTGTGATTTGGCTTAACTGCTCCTCGGTGGCTCCGCCGAGCAGGGCACCGCCCCGCAGTGCAGCTCTAAAGAGGGCTCCGGTCTTGTGGGCATGAATATAGCGGAGTGTTTCTTCATCAAGGTCCTGGTCCTGGCTGCAAATGTCCACAACTTGTCCACCTACCATGCCCTGGGAGCCAGCGCCAGCCGCCAGCTCCAGAATGACGCGGACAGCAGTTTCGTATGAAACCCCATATTTCTCAGGCATTCTGGCGAGCTCGGCAAAGGCCTCGGTTAGCAGTGCGTCGCCGGTCAATACCGCCACTGCTTCACCGTAGACTTTGTGATTGGTTGGTTTTCCGCGCCTTAAGTCGTCGTCATCCATACAGGGCAGATCATCATGGATCAGGGAATAGGCGTGGACCATCTCGATCGCGGCGGCCAAGCCAGAGGTTTTCTTGATGTCACCGCCCACCGCCTGGCAGGCGGCCATAGCCAAAAGAGCTCTCAGGCGCTTGCCTCCCCCCAGGGTGGAATAGCGCATAGACTCATGCAGTATTTCCGGCACGGTCTGCGCCGGAGGCAATGTCTGTTCTAAGATTGATTCCACATCACGGACTAACTCTTTCATGCATCCTTCACCTCGAATGTCTCGATTTGCCCCTCATTCAGCATAATTTCTATCTTGGCCTCTGCCTGATCAAGTTTATTATTGCAAAACCGGGCCAGCTTCACACCCTCTTCAAAAAGAACCAACGCCTCATCTAGACCGGACTCGCCCTGTTCCAGACTGCGTACAATCTCCTCCAGGCGAGCTAACGCTTCTTCAAATTTCAGTTCAGTCATGTCTCTCTCCCCTCTACTGTGCAGGACAAAGATCCTTTGTGCAAAGTAATATGGACTGTATCGCCCTCCTGGGCCTGTTCTGCCGCACGCAGAATCTCTCCCCGCTCATTCTGGCAGATGGCGTAACCGCGCCCCAGCGTCTTCAGGGGACTTAAGGCTTCCAGCTTGCCTGCAGCAGCGTGCAGTTTCCCCCTCCTGAGCACAACCTGGTGGCGCTGAAAGCGCCCAAGGCCTGTCCACAGTTCGTCAACGCGCTGCCGCAATTGGTTCAGATAGCTGTCCGGCCTCTGTAAAATCGGACTTTGGCTCAGCTTGTCTAAGTACCGGCGATCCGTTTGAATTTTCCGTCTCAGAGAGTCGGCCATTCGTTTTTGCAGTGAGGAGATGTTTTCCAGCAGTTCTTGCTGCAGGGGAACCACCAGTTCGGCCGCGGCCGAAGGCGTAGGCGCCCTTAAGTCCGCTGCAAAATCTGTCAGGGTAAAGTCTGTCTCATGTCCGCAGGCAGAGACAACGGGTATGGCGGAGGCTGCAACAGCCCGGACTAAACCTTCGTCATTAAACGCTGCCAGCTCTTCAAAAGAACCGCCTCCTCTGCCCATGATGATCACGTCTACATCTGTTTTCTGGGCCATAGTCAAAGCGGCGATCAGGCTTGCCGGCGCTTCATCGCCCTGCACCAAAGCAGGAATAATCAGGACCTGCACCCCCGGGAAGCGTCTGGTCAAGACATGGAGAATATCACGGAGTGCCGCTCCCGAAGGCGATGTAATCACCCCTACCCTGCCTGGAAGGAAAGGAAGGGGACGCTTGCGGGCAGCATCAAAGAGCCCCTCACCCTCGAGTTTCTCTTTCAGCCTTTCGAAGGCCAGATGCAGTTCGCCGATGCCCTGCGGGAAGAGCAGATCCACATAAAGCTGGTATTCCCCGTTGGGCTCATAGACGCCGATTGAACCCACTGCAATTAGAGTGTCGCCGTTGGCGGGGACAAACTGCAAACGCTGATTGCGGCTCCGAAACATTACTGCTTTGATTCTGCTCTTGGAATCTTTGAGGGAGAAATACATATGCCCCGAGCGATGATGAACAAAGTTGGAGACCTCACCCTCAACAGCCACGCTTTGAAACTCGGGTCCTGCCAAGGCAGACTTAATCTGCTGAGTAAGTTCACTGACGGATAGAGGTTGAAACATCATGACCCCCCTTGGATCGTCTTAACGGATAGAAGTCCAGAAGTGAGGGCGCTAAAAAAAGCTGCCCCGTAGGCATTGTCTACACTGTAGGCAGGTGCAGCAAAAAACAGGTTCCAATTAGGCAGTTTCTCCCGCAAGTAGGCCCGGATGATTCCGTTGGCGGCCACTCCGCCTACCACCAGAAGTTCCCGGCTGACACTCTGTTCTTCCGCCCAGCGGATCCACTTCACCAACGTGCGGCCAATGCTCTGGAAACAGCTGCGGGCCAGCACCTCTGGGGAAACCTCTCCAACCATTTTTTCCAATGCAGTCAATGGTCCGGAAAAGCTGACCCTGCCGGCACGGTGAAAGGTCGGCACCGGTACAGTATCCTCGGTCAAATGGGCAAGTTTCTCCAGGGAAGGTCCCGCGGGAAACGGCAGGCCCAGCTTGACGCCAAGCCGATCAACGAACTGGCCTGCATGCAGGTCCAACGTTCCGCCCAGGAGATTTAACTGGAGGCGATTTGTCTTTTCGTCCCGTTTGACCAGCGTCAGCTCAGTTGTTCCCCCTGAC
>FZPS01000187.1_pt19 | contig 25596 bp, 27 predicted proteins | sample 1817821 | NCBI WGS metagenome assembly FZPS01 (sample SAMEA104158645, study PRJEB21678) | metagenome | place: Germany | collected 2015-04-21 | reverse complement strand
AAATGTCTGAAGTGGAGGTCAATATTTTTCATAAAACAACGGTGTACAGTCTTATACTGAACACCGTTGTTATTTTACTGGGTTTTGTCCCAGCCTCTTTTCTTATTTGCACATAAAGCGATTACAAATTTTCTATAAAACGATTCAGTCCATCTGTAAATAGTGATATTCTTAAGAAAATAAGCATTGTATAGTAGCAGTGTTTTTAAGTTATTATCTATGAAAAACAAATAGGGAGAGAATCTAAATGACTATAAGTAAATCAGCGTTACTCGGAGTATTAGTAGGTGGGGTCGTAAGTGCGTCGGTCGTCTTGTCAATTGAACCAAAATCTAGACAAGCAATCTCTGAGCAAATTATTAACAAGTCAAAAGAAGGATTAAAATTACTTAACGGGGTTTCTATTGACCTTAAGGATTCACTTGATAGCTACAAATCTAAAGATCATCCTTATCAAAGAAATATTAATTTTTCAATTCATATGCATCAAAATAATTACAACTAAAAGTCTTGCTGGATCTAGTTGATCATAATTAAGCGATTAGTATATTAAGAGCTGATCCGTTAAATTTATTTTTAGAGGATCAGCTTCTTGATGACTTGCTTTTATTATTCATTTGTGACAATTCCCACAATATTAAAACAACTACTTGATTTAAATTAATTTTATACCCAAGCTGCTCCAACAATTACTAACAGGATAAATAAAACGACGATAAAAGCAAAACCACCATAACCGTGCTTACCTTTATGACTCATTTTTCATACCTCCTTCATTATTACATTAATATGTTATGCCCCAATTAAGAAAGGGCATGGGCTTTTTCACGATTATTAGTAAAAAGAGTGGAATTTTACTTTAAATGATTTATTTTTGCTAAATCTATGTTATATTAACATTTGAGAAAAATAATTAGACTTAATAGTCTTGAGTAAATGGGAGTGTAACTATATGAAGAAATTAGCTATTGTAGCAACAATTTCAGCAGCAATTATCGGATTATCAGCATGTTCAAAAGCTGACCCAGAAGTAGTTGTTGAAATGGATCAAGGAAATATAACTAAAGAAGAGTTTTACGAAGAATTAAAAGCAGCGAGTGGTGAAAGTGTTTTACATAGTTTAGTTTACGCAGCGATACTTGAGGATAAATATGAAGTTGATGATGAGCAAGTTGATGAGCAAGTTAACGCAATGAGAGATCAGTATGGCGAGCAATTTGAATTGGTTCTTCAACAACACGGATTTGCTTCTGAAGATGATTATCGCGCAACATTAAGATTACACTTACTTGAGCAACAAGCTGTTACTGAAGATATTGAAGTTTCAGATGATGAAATTCAATTACGTTATGATCGTCTTTTCAAAGAAATTGAAGCAAGTCACATCTTAGTTACAGATGAAGACCTTGCAAATGATCTATATGACCAATTAATGGATGGCGCAGACTTTGGTGACCTAGCTAGTGAGCATTCTAGAGATCCCGGCTCAGCAGCAGATAACGGTTCGCTAGGCTACTTCACAGCAGGGGACATGGTTAAAGAGTTTGAAGATGTAGCTTATGAATTAGCTGTAGATGAAATCAGTAAGCCAGTAGAGTCTACTCATGGTTGGCATATTATTAAAGTAACTGACATTCGTGATACAGAAAGAGAAATCGGTTCATTTGAAGACATGAAAGCACAATTAAGAACTGAAATTGCCTTACCAAAAGTAGATGAAACAGTCGCAATGACTAAAATGCAATCATTACTTGAAGGTGCAAACATTAAAGTCAACATTAAAGAATTTGAAAACTTATTTACATTTGAGGACATCCCAGAGTTAGATCAATAATAACGAGTCAAAAGCATATTGGTGAAAACCGATATGCTTTTTCACATTTTATTTTCAATATGATTTTACTTCAATCTACGTTACAATAAATTTAATAAATACCTTCTAAGGAGCGAGAAAAATGAAATTGGAATCCAATTATTTTTTCGGACAAATACCGATCGAAATTGAAATGAATGAAGAAGAAATAGATTATATACAACAACGTTTTCCTGCTCCAGAATTACCGAGCGGGCAGAATGTTTTCTCAATTGATGATCAAACTGCTGGGAATCAGGTTAAACAACGCTTACTATTAAACGATTATGAAGTGCGACTCACTCGGACAAATAAGAATTTTCTCAGACTCTCGTTTAGTAACAATGCTGGGATGATTCAAGCGAAAATGTGGGACAATCAAGGCATGATTAACCGTGTCCTACCACTACTTGAAGAGTATTCAGTATTTGATGTTGAAGCAATCGTTGATGACTATAACAATCAAAAATCACTAACTATTAATCGTCTTACACCTGTTGAAGAAAAAATTAATCCATTTTCATTACTTCCTTACACAGATGAAGATTACAATCAATTAACAATTGAGTTATATAGCTACCTTGATCAGTTAGATGAGCCTTATGCAACCTTAGCTAAAGAAACACTCTTTCTTTTCTGGTCTGACTTTAGTATCGCTCCTGCAGCAAAAGGACATCACCATAACTACTTAGGCGGACTACTAAAGCATACTGTCGGATTAATGCGAATTGCACGTTATATTCTCAATGAACAAAAAGGACATATCGAAGCAGTTATTACATTGATTAACCTAGTTGAAAAAAGCTATAAAAAAGATCTTTACCTTGCCTATAAAAATAATGAGCCACTTAATTACGCATCAACATGGAATCAAACAATCGACCATCTCTATACGATGACAACTGGGGCAATGAGTTTTAAAGACATAAGCCCTGATTACAATATTTTAATTGTGTCAATTTTGTTTCATGATCTTGGAAAAATACTTGAATATGACCATGCAGGATTATCACATAAAGCATTTGAAGTACTTTTCCCAACAGCAAATCGCGAAAGCTTAGAAACTCGTAAACAAGCTGGTATCAGTATGGATCCGCTTGGTGTTATGATTGGCCATATTCCTTATGGGTTTTTATTATTCAGCAAGCTACTAGAGCAATTTAGCATTTCACTAGATATCGATGCTGTTCATCAAATTAGTCATTGTATTTTATGCCACCATGGTTTACCAGAATGGGGTTCAGCAGTTAAGCAACCTCAAACAATTGAAGGCTACTTAATTCATATCGTTGACTACTTAGATAGCCGTTATGAAAATGCCAAATAATCTTATAAAAAATCAGAGCACGTTGAACTGTCATTTTCAAAAATTAGGGGCAGTTCACATATTACGTAGCTCTGATTTTTTATTATCGCGTAAGTCTAAATTTTTTAGCTTAAAATAATCATTCTATCTTCTACTTTATCACGTAATTGTTCATTTGTTGGTATATCTTTCGTGAAATATATAATTTGATGGACATCACTAAGTCCTTCTAAAATACGCTCCATTTCCTGCTTTCGTTGCGGGTCAAAATGAACAAAACCATCATCGATTAAGAATGGTAACTGAATATGCTCAGCTAACCAACTACTGATTCCTAATCTAATCGAGACAAATAATTGGTCCATCGTCCCTTGTGATAACTCCTCAAGCTGGTATGTTTGCTGATCTGAAGCTAGTATAAATAATTGCGTATGATCTAGATCAAAATCAATATTCGTATATCGTCCTTTTGTCAATTGCATAAAAAATGCAGAAGCTTTTTCTAAAACTACTGGCAAATAAGATGTCTGGAAAATCGTTTTTGTCTTCTCGATTTGCATTAAAGCCAATTGATTGATCATCCATTCCTTAGCCCCTTCAACCAATTTATCCCTCGTAAAATGAAACGTATGCTTTAATTCAAGCGATGCCTTTGAATGTGCTAGCGTGTTTAATATCGCTTGTTGATCAGCGTCTTTTTTAATTAAATCATTTAATTGATGATCAAGTGCTCGTAATTCAGCTTCATTCGACTGAATCTTAGCGTTCAGTTCGGTTTTTGTTAAGTAATCACCTGCTAAAATAGAGCCCACTAAATCATCTGGTAAGTGCACTTTTATTTGGCGAACCATTTCTTGCTGTGTTTCTTTTAGCTCATGCCACTGCTGAGAAAGTTTTGCTTTTTTAATAAAATCTTCTTCCGAGTTGACCTTTGCTAATGCTAATAACTCGTCCAATTCTTTTTGATATGGAATCGTTTTTGCTTCAGCTTGCTTCTGCTCATCATACTTAGTTGTTAAGCGGCTTTCCAATTTATCTTTCCTCTCGAGTAGCGTCTGCTGTTGGAACAGCAAGTCTTTTAGCTGATCTAAATCATTTTGAAAATCAGCTTTATTAGCCTTAATGAGCTGACCAAATTGCTCAATTGTCTCCACTTCAAATTGATTAAGCTGCTCTTTTAAATCGGTAAGTGTGGCTTTTAATTGATCACGCTGATGCATAAGGTCAATAATGTCTCTTAAACGACCAGCTAAATCTGGCCAAAATTGAACTGACAAGCTTTGTAGGAATGAAAACTTGCTTTTCTCTTCGTTTATTAATTGTGTCAGTCTCGCTTCCTCAAGCTCTAGTGTTACTAGCTGCTCTTTTACAACATGGTATTGGTCATCAACCTCTTTTAACTTGTTAGATACAAGCAACAGTTGATCACGATGATGATCATGAGAGGTGAGTTTTTCCATTAATAATATCCGTCGATCATGCCATTCAGCTGTTACTTCTTCTGTCTGTGTGTTGAGTATGTGTAGCGATTTTTTGCGTAATTTCATTTGTTGCCAAATAAAAATTCCACCGACAACCAGAAGTGCACCTGTTAGTATACTATTTAACAAGCTGTGTTTACTTGATAGAAGTAAGATGATGCTGAGTAGTAGTATACTGATCATTACGATATTAAAGATTCGTTGCGTGTTATATTGCTTTATTAATGGATGATCAGTTTGCTTTGGTTGATATAGTCGCTGATTAATTTGCTCTAATTCTTGCTCAGTCATTTCCTTTTCACGCGCTGATAGTGTTTTAGTTTCAAGCAGCTCGCGCTCTGTTGTTAACGAGCTTTTTTGGTTTATCAGTGTTTCAAGTAATGATTTATTCTCTGATAATTTTTGTTTATTTTGAACAGCTTGCTCAGCTAAATCCTGCCAAGTCTGTTCTGTTGTGTAGTTTAACGGCAAATCTTCTAAATCAGCCTCAGTTAAATTAAGCTGAAGTTCATTAAGTTGTGTAGAGATCGACTGATTTTTTTCTTTAATTTGTCGTTCAATTTGATATTTTTCTTGAACTAGTGCCTGATATTCTCTAGCTTGGTTAAGACGCTTTTCAATCTGATTAATGATTTGCTTTGGATAAAGATGTTCGACAAGCTCATCATGATCTGATTTTAATTCAGTTAATTGTCTTTTAATTACTTCAACATCTGCTTGGAGTGGTTGAAGTGTTTCTTTCAACCGCTTATATCGTTCTTCACCTTGCTCAGGAAAATCAATCTGTTCAGGATACTCTAGCAGCTCTTGCTTATTTAAATGGTATGTTTCAATTGCAGGATAAACACGCTGTTGTTCAACTAAGAGGTTCAATTCATTTTTTAGCCTGCCAATTTCTAATCTAATTGTCTTAATCTCAGCTTGATATGCTTGGCTTTTTTCTTGATGTGTTTGATAGGCCTCGACGGTATCTTCTAACTGCTTTAATTCTTTTTCTTGCTCAGTAAGTTGTTTAATTAATTGATTAAGCTTTGGTTTTGAACCACCCTTTTTAAATTGGTCATCTAATGATTTATTGAGTTGTTTTTCCGTTTGGTAAATTCGATCTGAGCCAGTCATCCCGATGCTTAATAAGATTTCTCCTAACTGTTCCTTGGAAAAACCCCCCTCCACCTGTAAGGCAAACACATCAAAATTGAAGATCTGATTATAAAGCGTGCGATCAACTCCATTTAACTCCTCAGTTAACCAATCAGGAGCGAGTTTTTGTCCATGTTGATCATAACAAATCGCTTCAGCGTTCGATCGATTATCAACACGCTCAATTGTGTAATCTTGACCATCTGATCCTTGAATGATCATTCGTCCACCTAATTGGCCACCACGCTTCGGCAAGTATCGTTTTCGTTGTTGGGGTGGTAGACCAAAAAGCATAAATAAAATAAATGCACGTATCGTTGATTTACCGGCTTCATTTTCACCTGCAATAACTGATAATTGCTGGTCATTAAAGTCCCACTTTTGATCTTGCCATTTTCCAAATCCGTATATATGTAGTTGTTTAATTTTCATTTTGATTCACCCCAATCAATTGATAGAGGGCAAGCTCTTTAGCCGCTTCAATGATTTCTTTTTTCTCGTCATCAGTCAGTTCTGGTAAAAATCGCTTCGCCTGGCGATGCTGCCACAAATCTTTTGCTGTGGCATTCCAATCAACTTGATCAAATTGCTTTAACAACTGCTTTATAAATGGGTCACGTGTTTTAAGTAGATTTTCGATTGCTTCTTTTTCTTGTTCTACTTTATAAGACTGGATCCAAATCCAATTCCGCATATCAGCTTGTTGTTCATTAAATACATCAATTAAGTCCTTTAAATCACCTTGGTGGTAGTGTTTGATCATTTGCTGTGATGCGTTAATTAAGTTTAAATAAACAATAATTTTCTTCTGTCCAAATTGATTCAGTTTATCGTTGATGAGCTGATAAACCTGATCAAGATCATCACAGTCTTTTAAATCAACCGTAACATTTTCAAATCGAATGAATTGTAACGGTACAAAAGTTAGCTTTGTTTCAGTTTGATCAAGCTCAACTAAATAACATCCCTTTTCTCCTAATTCCTTACTTGATCGGCCTTGCGTATTACCAGGATAGACAATCGCGGGATCCGTTCCTAAAATAGCTCGTTTGTGAATATGTCCTAACGCCCAATAATCAATTTTTTTTGCACGTAAATCACTTAATTGAAATGGCGCATAATTGTCATGCTCATCTGCTTGTCCCGTACTCCCGTGAAGCATGCCAATTTGATATGGGACTCCCTCAATCGGTTGAAATTCCAATGCTTTATTACTTAGTACTGCTTGTTCTAAATAGCTAAAGCCATGAATCGCAACGAGCGGATGGCCGTTTTTGTTAAAAATTTTACATTCAACTTGATCAGAATCAAAGACATGAAGGTTATCTGGATATTTCAGCGTACGATTTTTCGCATTTAAATAGTCGTGGTTACCATAACTTAAATATACCGGAATATCAGCTTCAGCTAATTTTTCACAAGCTAGTAGAAACTGCATCTCAGCATAAACACTTCTTAATGATTGATCAAAAAGATCCCCAACTATTAAAACAAAATCAACTGCTTCATCAATTGCAAGTTTGACAAGATTGTCTAAAGCTGAAAACGTACTCGATTTTAACTCTTGATAAAGTGAACTAGGTAAAGTACTCATCCCTTTAAATGGACTATCTAAGTGCAAATCGGCAGCATGAATAAATTTAATATTTTCTAGCATAGCTCCTCCTCCCAATCCTTATATTTTAAGGATCAACATTATAATTAATAGTGTCGCCACAGCTTGATGATTAATTTAGGGAACATATTCATAAACTTAATCTTAACTAAAAAATTCTATTAATATAATTTTACCAAACTATTAGTGCGAATGCACGTTCGATGTGGTTGGGAAATATTTTTTGATTATTATTTTAGAAGATTGCGTATTTTGATTAATAGAATGTATGATTTTTATAAAGTTTAGGGGGGTTTAGGTTAAATGTTTAGGATTTTTTCTTTATCTTAAACATTTGGAGTGTTTCTTAGACAAAACGTTTAAGATTTTTGCCTTATCATTAACATTTGGAGCAGTTTTTATGATAAAAGTTAATGATTTACGCTTTATCTTCAACGTTTGGAGCGGTTTGCATGACAAAAGTTAACGATTCGCACCCTATCTTCAACGTTTAGTGCCATATTCATGACAAACATTAACGATTTGCGCCGTATCTTCAACATTTGGAGCGGTTTGCATGACAAACGTTAACGATTCGCACTCTATCTTCAACGTTTAGAGCAGTTTTCGTGACAATGGTTAATGATTTACTCCCAATCTTCAACGTTTAAATCATTTTTCACACCAAATGTTAAAGATACACCCTGTCTTCTTCAAAATCTAATAAATATATAAAAACCCGAGCACAGCTTATTGTGCTCGGGCTATATATTAGCGATCTTTTTTTGATAATTGTAGTGCGCGTTTAAAGTCTTTTAAGGATGCACTTCTTCCGTACATCAATACACCGCCACGGTATACTCTTGCACCGATTACAGCGAGGATAATTGTTGTTAATACTAACAGACCTATACTTAAACCAATTTCCCAGATTGGAACATCTAGTAAACCGACTCTTAAAAACATAACGAGCGGTGATAAAAATGGAATGTATGATGTGACAGTTACTAGGCTTGATTCAGGCATATTGAGGCCAAACATTGAAATCATAAATGCAACGACGATCATCAATGTGACTGGTAGCATAATCTGACCGACATCTTCCATTCTTGTCACGAGTGAACCCAGCATCGCAGACAATGTTGCATATAAAAAGTAGCCAAGAATAAAGAATACAACAGCGTACACATAAGTCGAAATAGGAACATCTGCAAAACCAAACACCTCGAAAAGTTCTCCGTTCATGTCTTCGGCTCTACTCTCAATAATGAGATAGCCACTAACTAAGAAAATACTAATCTGTGTTAAACCTAATAACGAGATTCCGATAATCTTAGCAAACATTTGACTAATCGGTGATGAGCTTGAAATTAGAATTTCCATTACTCGTGATGATTTTTCATTAGCAATATCCATTGCGATCATATTCCCGTACTGGAGGACTGCAAAATATAAAATAAACAGCATGACATAAACTAAACCTTGAGCAGCACCAATTTCTTCAGCAGTTCGAGCTGTTGTGCCATCTGCAAGTTCAACCGCAACCGTCTCAAATTTAATAGGTTGATAGATTTCTTCGAGCATAGCATAATCAATTCCCTGATCAGCTATTGCATATGCGTTTTTCAGTTGTTGCAAATCATTTGTCAGCTGATATTGTATCGACTGGTTAATAAGCTGATCAGTATGATACTCTACTACAAAATAATTATCTGGATCAGGCTTAATATGCAGCAAGCCTTTGATTGCTCCTGATAAAATATCTTCCTCAGCATCAGCCAAAGTGCCTTCATATTCAACAAGCTCAAAATTTGCGTCAATCTGTTCATATTGCTCAACTAGACTAGTGTAAATTCCACCTGTTTCATCTATAACAGCAACTTGATCAAGAACATCATCATTATCAAACAAGCCAATAATCCGATCAATGTTACCCATCCCAACGAAAAAGAGTACAAAGATTGCTGTTGTGATAATAAATGACTTTGATTTAAAACGAGACATATACGTATGAGAGAGTACAATCCAAAACTTAGCCATATGATTGACCTACTTTCTCAATAAAGATATCATTTAAAGAAGGTTCTTCTAATGCAAAACGACGAACAAAACCTTTATATTTAACTGCTTCCAGAACTGACTGAGAAATATCTTCACTTTCAATTTGTAGCTTGCAACCTTCTGGAGTAATTCTTTGGCTCACAACACCAGGGAGGTCCTTTAAGAATGTTAGATCAAAATCAGCATGAATGTAAACATTCTTCTTACCAAATGAACGCTTAACATCTATTAAACTTCCATGAATAATCTGTTTACCTTCTTGGATAATACATAAATGTTCGCAAAGTTCCTCAACTGTATTCATCTGATGCGATGAAAAAACGATCGATGTACCGTTTTCTTTCAAATCAACAACAGCATCTTTCATCATTTCAATATTAACTGGATCTAATCCACTAAACGGCTCATCCAAAATTAATAACTTTGGCTGATGAATGACCGCAGAGATAAATTGAATCTTTTGTTGGTTCCCTTTTGAAAGTTCCTCAATTTTTTTATCAATATTTTGTGGGACTTCAAAACGGTCCAACCATTTTTCTAACTCATCTACAGCATCTTTTTTGTCCATCCCTCTTAATCTAGCTAAATAGACAATTTGATCCCGAACCGATAATTTTGGATACAAGCCACGCTCTTCAGGTAAATACCCGATCTGATCCGTTCTTTCGTAATTAATCAGTTCACCTTGCCAAGTAATTTTACCCTCAGTCGCGTCAATCAAACCAAGAATCATTCGAAACGTTGTCGTCTTCCCAGCACCATTTGATCCAAGAAAACCAAAGATTTGTTTTTCTGGTATCTCCAATGTCAGGTCGTCAACTGCAGTAAAATTACCAAAACGCTTGGTTACCTGTTCTATTTTTAATGACATGGTTTAACTCCTTTTCCCTTTATTGCTTGAGTAAAATCAAGCTCTATCAATTTAGAATTAACATATTATTCAGACAATAATTCACATTTTTAGTTTATCGTACTTTAGGGGTTTAAACAACTAGTTTTAATTTTGTAGTTATCCTTCCTGATTAAGATTTTATAAAGCTTTTAATCTTTAAATAATGACATCTGGAATTAAACCCAACTCAAATGCTTTAACAAGAGCTTCCTCCCTAGATGCTACCTGTAATTTTTTATAAATATTTGTTAAGTTCCTTTCTAAAGTTCTTTTACTCATATATACGTTCTCTGCAGTTTCTTCATTTGTCAATCCTCTAGATACTTCTACTAGTATTTCTTGTTCCTTTTCTGTAAGTATAACTTTTTGACCATTTTCTAGTTCAACTTCATATTCCGAAAGTCTCAATTGAGTAAAAAGGTCAATCGGAATGGTCACTTGACCCTCTATAGCACTCCAAACTGATCGAATTAATTGATCCTTTGAATAAGATTTACTAATAAAACCAGATATGCCTAGATCAACAAAATTATTAAAGCAGCCTGTAATTTCACTATCTGTTAATATAATTACTTTCGCATTGGGTTCATAAGCTAAAACATTTTCGGCTAATTCTAACCCGTTCATTTTAGGCATCTTTAAATAAAAAATGTAGACTTCATACTTATTTTTAGAAATAACTTTATAAGCCTTTTCACTACAAGCCATTAACTCAACATTGAACTTTGGTTCACTAGATAAAAAATTTTTAATCCCTTCACCAACGAGTTCATGTTTATCTACAACTAATATGTTTATCATTTTACATTCCCCTTTTAAATAAACTCATAAATGTAAAATATCAGTTGAATTATGCTATATTTACCTTATTTTATCATAATAATAGGCAATTATAAAGTTTTAATGTATATTTACATAAGATAAAAAATGTATTTATTTTTTTACCATTTTAATTACATATAGATACTTTTATAAAAAAATCCCCTTAGAGTTAACAATTTAATTTGTCAACTTTAAGGGGATGTTTCTTAACAGTATTTCACAAGTGGATAAACTCAATCTCTTAAATCAATTTTCTCTAATAAAAAGTGTAGTATCTTCTTTGATTCACTTACGATGTGTGCATCAGTTGTCATCCCTACTTTTATATGTCCAGGTACACCTTTATAACTCACCAATTCATCCTGATCGATTACTGCCTCCGCTAAATAATAGCTTAGTCCTGTTTCTGGATCGTTAATTGCATCCGTACTAATTCTAGTTATTTCGCCTTCTAACTGTCCATATTCTTGATAAGGTAAAGAATGAATTCTTAATTTCACCTGATCACCGACCGCAGTGTTTGCGATATCTTGATTCAAAATCGATAGTTGAACAGTAAATGTCGATTCTTTTGTTTGCGGTACGATCGTTAATACTTCTGTACCTGCTTGCAAATAATCACCTTTAGAAATATTCGTGCGTATATTCACTTTTCCATCTATCGGTGCTGTAACAATATAACTCTTCATCTGATCTTCAAGCAATATTAATTCTTTTTCTAATTGTTCAACTTGTTGCTCCATTGACTCAATATCTGCATTAACTTGTAGTAGGACGTCTGATTTAAAATTCTCCACTGTAGCTAAATAGTTTTCACGATTATAATCAACAACTTCGGTATAATCTTTTGTCATACTTAGCGTATGTTTAAGTTCATTTAGCTGAATCTTTTCTTGCTCAATTTCACTATTAATTTGTAGTAATTGTTGATTCATATATTGTTCTAGCTTTAACTTAGACTCTGTAACCAACTGCTCAGCATTGTCTATCTGATCTTTAGGATCAGTTGTTTCTGGGGTCACTAATGCATCTTCCTCGGATTCTTCATCTGGTACTTGATGACTTTTAATTGATTCATAATATTTTTCTGCTTCTTTAATCGCATTTTCCATTTGATCCACCGTCAATTGAATATCAATATAGCGATTATAATAAGGGACATCTCTTTCAGTAAATAAGTTTTTTTGTTTCTCAATTGCTTCCTTTAACTTTTCCAATTGATCAATTTTCTTTTCAAGATTAGTCTTTTGTCTTTGCCACTGTTGGTTTTGAAGGTTTTGATCATCTAAGGCTCGACTAACTTCTAGTGTTGATCCTTCATGCTCTTGCTCCATTAGTGCTAAGTTAGTTTGAAATGCTTTATATCGTTCATAAGCTTGACCTTGCTTAGACTCTTCAGTAAATAGATCTTCCTCTTCTCTTATACTTTCCTTCAAGACTTTTAAATGACTAACTTGATCAGTTGCTTGATTTAATCGGTCTTCTAATAGTGATTGTTGCAGTTGTTGATCACTTTGTTTTAATGTGAAAAGAATATCTCCTTGTTTGACTAATTTTCCTTCTTCAAAATAAATGTCTTCTACTTGACTAGCCATTTCATTACGAACTGTACTAATCGCTTCATCTGGACGAATGACTCCACTTGCCTTAATTACCTCATCTATTTCACCAAAATAAGTCCAAATACCAGTAATCACAATTATAGTAATTAGTAAATAGATAAATAAAGGCATGATTGGGTTTGGTTTTGATTCTAATAATTCTCTACTATCGCTCATCTCATTTATATTTTTAAATTCTTCTCTCATTGTGCTTCACCAACTTTTTCAATAGGTGGAAGTTGATCTTTCCACAAATTATAGTACTTACCTTTTTGTTTCATTAAATCTGTATGCGATCCTGTTTCTATAATTCTGCCTTTATCCATTACTAGTATCGTGTCACATTTCATAATTGTGCTTAATCTGTGAGCAATAATGATCGTCGTAATCTCACCACTAATCTCCTGGATTGTCTCTGAGATAACCTTCTCAGTTGTTGAATCCAGATTACTCGTTGCCTCATCCATAATTAAAACGTCTGGATTTTTTAAAATGGCACGTGCAATTGCTAACCGTTGCCTCTGCCCACCAGATAAATTCGAAGCATCTTCTTCAAGCATCGTGTCATAACGTAAAGGCAATTCATTAATAAATTCATGGGCTCTTGCATGTTTACAAGCATGAACAATTTCTTCAAATTCAATCGTATCTTCTACACCTAACGTTAAATTTTCTCGGATCGTGCCACTAAAGAAAAATGTATCTTGTGGAATGTAGGCAATTTTTTCTCGTAAAATATCGCGATTTATATCTTGAATGTTATAATCGCTGATGAGAATGTCCCCTTTTTCTAAAGGGTAAAAATTCATCATTAATTTTGCTAACGTTGTTTTTCCAGACCCACTTTCTCCAACTAAGGCAACTTTTTCCCCCTGTTTAATTGATAGATTAATCTCTTTCAAAACCCAATCACGAGTTCCGTAGCGAAAATCTAGATTTTTCACTTCGATTTGGCCACGTAATGACTCAGGATTTATCTTCCGATCTTCATCTGGTGACTTCTCTGGCTCCAAGTCTAAAATATCTCCTAATCGATCAGATGCAACAACAGCTGTTAATAAGGTTGGTTGTAAATTAATCAAGTTTCTAATCGGATCAAGGAAATAAGCAAGCAATGCGTTAAACGTGATTAACTGCCCAACAGATAAATTCCCTTGAATCACTTGATACGCTCCGACCCAAAGAATAACTACACCACCGACTAATTCAACAAAAGAATTTAATGAACCTTGCGTGTTACTCATTGTGCCATGTTTAAAGATCGTTTTAATAAATTTGATAAAACGCGTTTCTGTTTCTAAATTTGCTTTACGTTCTGCATTGTAAGCTTTCACCGTTTCAATTCCATTAATTGATTCCACTAAGTATGATGTGAGTTGGGCATTTTCCTCCATCTCTTTTCGATTGATGCGGTCATATGGCTTTTGATATAACCAAACAATCAATGCATAAATAGGGACTAAGATCGCTGCAACACCAAATAAAAAGCCACTTTGCATATACAAAATAACACCACCAACAATAACCATTAAGACATCAATCATAACCGTTAGCGTCGCACTTGACATTGCATCTCTCACTTTAGATGCATCATTAAATCGAGAGACAATCTCCCCTACTTTTCTCGTCCCAAAAAAGTTCATCGGTAGAGACAATACATGGTGATAGTATCCGAGCATTAAACTAATATCTAATTTTTGTCCTAAATAGAGCAATAACTGTGATCGAAATAAATTAAGAATAACTTGTAATGTGTATAAAAGAATAATTCCAATCGATATAATATGTAAGGTCTTACTCAATCCATAAGGTAAAATATCATCTATTAATAATTTAAAATAAAAAGCACCCAGGATCCCTAGTATTGTGTATAGAATTGATGCAAAAAAGATGTGTGTAATCAATTTCTTTTGTGGCTTTAATAGACCAAAGAAACGTTGAAACAAACCCTTTGTTTCATCACCTTTTTCAAATTGTGGCGTTGGAACCATTAGTATAAGTACACCTGTCCACATTTGGAAAAATTCTTCTGGTGTTTGTTTGACTAAACCTTTGGCTGGATCAGCAATTAATACCTCATCTTTTGTAATCCGATGAATCACAACATAATGTAACAATGATCCATCAACGACAACGTGAGCAATTGCAGGTAAGGGAAACTCTCCAAAAAAGGCTTCTTGATCACCTTTGACCCCTTTTGCAGTAAAGCCTAATTTTTCAGCTGCCTTGATTACACCATAGGCATTTGTTCCTTGCTTATCAGTTCCTGCAACTTCACGTATTTTAGATATTGGTAATTTCAAACCGTATTGTTTAGATATTGTGGCTAAACAAGCCGCACCACAGTCAGTGATGTCTTGTTGTTTGATGCAGTGGTATTTTTTGAACATAACATAAAAAACCTCCATAATTATTTCATTAACTAGGTTCGTAATCTTGATTTTCACATGCAGTAAAATTCTAATATAGTTACGGAATAAAATAAACGACAATTACTGGCGGTTAACCGCCAACATTTGTCGTTGTTGTAAATTATCAATTCATTATATACTTAATGCGTTAATAAAAAAATAAGTATCTTGTACAAATTAACTCATCGATATTTAGGTAAGTGAACAATGGGTGCACACATTTAGTAGCTATGTCCTAATAAATAATTGATATAATTCTTGGAGGTGATAAATATGAATAATCTGTCATCTGTAGGTTTTTCAGAGCTAGATAGTGATGAGACCCTTAACATCAATGGGGGGCTTTCTGCAGCTGGTATAATAGCATTAGCAGCTCTTGGTTTATTTCTAATAGGTTCTATGGAAGGTTGTGCCAAAAAAGATCAAGGAAGATAATTATTTATTAAATGAAGGAGAAATCAAACATGAAAGAATTAAGTTCAAGTGAATTGTACGAAATTAATGGGGGGAAGATTACGGTTGACATTAATGAATTAGTACGTCAACTTAATCCCTATGAGATTGGGAAAAGTTTTGGTAGGAATGTGGTTCATCCATATATTTGGACACCAGCTAAAAATTTGTATAATAAAATATTTCGTTAAAAGTTAGAATTATACACCTCACTTTTTGAAGTGAGGTGTAATTACATAAAGCTGATGATATTATGATACACTAGGAGGTTTTAAAATGTTGTTTTTTATCCTTGCTTTAGTTATAACTGATATGGTTATTAAAACAATTATATATTTTAATTTTATGGATTTAAATGTTACATTTTTTAATGATTATTTAGGATTTACCCCCTATATTAACCAAGATCAAATGTCTATATTTAATTCTACTTTTAATTTAGGTATAAATACAACTACATTAACTATTCTAAATAGCGTCCTATTATTAATTCTCGTTCTTCTGTACTTCCGGATAAAAAGGGTTTTTGGTGTTGATAGACACGTTACATTCATCTTTATTCTATTTATTTCTGGAGCGATTTGTTCTATAACCGATAAGTTACTTTTAGGAGGCAGTCTAGATTATCTATTAATTAGTAGATGGATTTGTGATCTCAAAGATATTTATTTATATACAGGTTTTGTTTATTTAGTAATCTATTTAGTTAAAAATGCCGATACATCGGGATCTATCAAAGATGATTTTAATAAAGTAAAACAATTATTCAAATTAAATAGTAATACTGATAACTGATCTTTAATCGATAGATTAATATTCTAGTACCAGATCTCGCTTCGCATAACGGAAAACCATTTTTACATGACCACGTAATGGCTCAGGATTTATTATTCATTATGTAGTAAAATATTCATATTAGTATACTTTTGCAAGATAGATTAGGAGGATAAAATGAAATCATTAGTAAATATATTAAAGATTGTAGTTCTTTTCATTTCCCTTTTTACCATTAATATACTAGTAATGAGGGTTTTATCAAAAATGGGGTATTTTAAGTTCACCGAGGTAAATGGACTTTTATTATCACCATTGCTTACTACTATATTGTTGGTGTTTATTTATAAAAGACAGGATAAACAATTGTCTTGATTTCAATTTTTAGTTAATCACTTTAAATAATCGTAAGTTTCTTTAATTAGTCACCTAGAAAAATAAGTATTTACGGAAAGTAAGCTGTAAGGGGGGGTTCCGCATGACAATTACAATAAAAAGAAAGACAACCTGGCAAGGATCTAGCTCTAACCTTCAAATAAAAATAAATGGTGAAAAAACAGCAAGTATTGCGAACAATCAGAATCTAGAAGTTGAACTTCCACACGATACCGCTAATTTGAAAGTTTCACAAGGTGGGATTAAAAGTAACGAGATAGAAGTTAAATCTGGGGATATCGTAGAAATAATTTCAACAGGCTGGTTTCGATTAAATTTTCCTTTATTTGTCGCAATTATGATTTTAACAATCTTTATTCCTGGTTTATATCGATTAATTGCAATTCTTACGTTAAGTTCGGGTGTGTCAATAATTTTGTGTAAATGACCCTGTTAAAGTAGGTAAGTCAGCCTGCTTAATTTAGTTAGTGAACTTCTATTTTAGGTGAAACACAGAGCCACAGCGGTAGCTGCTTGTCCTTGACCTTGTGCCTTTTCTTAGTTTTTGCTGGTTGGGTTCAGGGACCCGGCCAGCGAGAACTTAGAAAAGATCGGTCGTGGTACGCTCGGTGTGCGGATGAAGTCCCTGCAAGGGCTTTATTTTTCCCATCCGCCAACGTACACACTACCACGACCGCAAACAAGGTCAAGGATGGCGGATTGATGCTAGAGCTTAATCTTCTAGTGCTTCAAACATCTGTATCAATTCTGATTTGGCCTTTTCAAACCCCCGATGACAACGCATGCCAAATTTGTGATTATAGTCTAGAAACCGTGTCACGAGAAAGCGTTCTAAGGATTCTTCATTCGGGAATTGTTCTTTGCGTTTGACATATCGTTTGATTTCTTTGTTAAAAGCTTCAATTAAGTTTGTCGAGTAGATACTGCGACGTATGGAAACTGGGAAATCATAAAATGTTAGAATCTGTTCATTGTTCATCACTGATTCAATGACACGTGGATAAGACTTTTCCCACTTGCTTTGCATTCGTTCTAAGGCTTCTAAAGCTTCTTCACGGTCTTTCGCTTGATAGACGGCCTTAAAGTCATCGAGAATGGCTGCACGATCTTTTACACGTACTTTACTAGAAATGTTTCGAGCAACATGTACACAGCACACTTGATGTTTCGCCTTTGGATAGACACGATGAATGCTATCTGTCATCCCTGGCAATCCATCGGAAATGAAGAGAAGAACGTTTTCTACTCCTCGCTCACGTAGGCCTTGGATGAGTTCTTCCCATACGTGAGAAGACTCTGTTGGTGCAATGGTAAAGTCTAAAACTTCTTTGTTTCCTTCTTCCGTAATACCAATAGCGATGTAGACAGCTTCTTTTTCAACCGTTTGACGTCGAATCGGAATATGAGTGGCATCCAAGTAAATGCACACATAGCGTTCTTCGAGCTTTCGTTCATGAAAAGCCTGCACGTCTTCAGAAACAAGTTGCGTTAAGTTCGAAACCGTTTGTTTGGAATAGTGATGTCCATACATCCGCTCGATGAGATTAGCGATTTCATTTGTCGTAATTCCTTTTTCATAAAGGTGAATGACAAACTGTTCTAGCGTATCATTGGAACGCTTATAAGGAGCTATTGTTTGTTGTTGGAACTGGCCATTACGGTCTCTAGGAATACGAAGATGTAGTTCTCCGTATTCGGTTTTAAAGGTACGATCGTAGTAGCCATTACGGGAATTACCGGAATGAAAACCTTCTCGATCATAAGGTTCATAGTCTAAAAAGACAGTTAATTCATGTTTCAACAGCTGATTGATGGCTGTTTCCAAATGATAACGAAAAACTTCTTCGATATCTTGTTTTTGTGCTAGTGCTTCGATTAAATCTGTAGTAAGATGATTCATAGGGAAGACCTCTTTTCTGTGAATTTTATAGGCTAACTTTATTCTACAGAAAGGGTCTTCCTTTTTCTATGAACATTATTAAGTGCATTTCTATTTACACAAAATATTTTACACTCTCTTAAGTTCATTACTTGTTATTAGTTTATTTATTATTAATGGATTTCACCTGAATGTTATTCCAAAAAAGGAATGACATTCAATTTATTTTTCACTTCAAAAGTTGAAAAATTAAGCTACACAAAAAAGGTACTCTTCACTATTTTTCATTATCCTCTCTTCATTTCTCTTTGGTTTTACTGGTTTAAGCTAATGAATAGGGGACTTTGCGCTAATTCCATTTTCTTTAAGATATTCTTCAAGTATATGAACACTCATTGGATCTCTTATTAACTCAATTGCTTCTCCATTCTTCAAATAAAAGCTGATCTTATTCCGTTGTATTTATATGAAATTAGATTTTGTTAGTTTATATCATTAGTATTGCATAAACATATTTCCGAAATGTCAAGTGGTTATTCGAAATATTTCTAAAAACAGAAAAAACTCCTTATAATTAGGTTTGGTAGCTCTGTCCAAATCCCAAAAAATAAGGAGCAATCACATGTACAAGAATACCACAAAATCTACAATTAGTGAACTAATTAAACTGATTAATGAACGAACATTTTTAGAGTTAAGCAATGTCATGGATATCGATAAGTATGTCAAAAAGCTGACGGCTTACCGATTCTTTCAACTCATGATCATAGCACAAATTTATGAAATTAAAAGTTTAACAAGTGTTTCGAAACAAACGAAAGATAAGCAAGACATGAAACGACAATTAGCGTTTGAAAGTATCAGTACGTCTCAATTGTCTCGAAAATTAAGTCAATTACCATCTGTACTATTCGAGAATACTTTCTTATATTTAACAAATAAAATCCAACTGAAAATGTCTTATTCGTCACCACTTATTCGTCATATTACCCGTTTAAAAGTGATTGATTCAACGACAATGAGCATGTGTCTTAGCCAATATCCTTGGGCGACATTTCGAAAGACGAAAGCAGGTGTTCGACTACATGCGAGAGTCGTTGTTACCAAAGATGACACGATACCTGATCGAGCGAAGTTATTACCAGCGATCCATTCGGACCGCTCACAAATGGACGAATTAATCGATACTGATTTAGACACCATTTACTTATTTGATCGAGGTTACATCGACTATAAGCAATTTGAAAAGCTTTGTCTTTCGGAAACACAATTTTTGACACGGCTCAAAAAGAATGCTGAAATCGAAGTCCTTTCAGAACAAGTTCCTGATCCAGATCAGCTTATTTTTAAAGACCAAGATGTCTATTTAGGTAACGACGTATCTGGAACGAAAATGAGTCAGCCACTACGATTAATTGAAACAGAAGACGCCGAAGGCAACAGCGTTACGATTGTAACAAATTGTTTTGGGCTATCCGCCAAAGAAATTGGTGATCTCTATCGTTATCGCTGGAAAATAGAAACGTTTTTCAAATGGATGAAACAACATTTAAAACTAAAAACGTTTTATGGTAAAAGTCAAAATGCGGTTTACAATCAAATCTGGATTGCCTTAATTACTTACTGTTTAACCGTTTTAATCCAACATAATACGGGTCACAGTGGCCAGCTTCTCGATGTCAAAAAAACGTTGGAGAATCTGTTGTTCGAAAGTTACGAGACGTTTGTCAAAGCATTGTTTCGCCCACCTACACGCACTTCGAAAGGCCGACGGAAATATGATTTTGAACACGAATTTCGCATCCTTATGAAACAATACAGCGAAGGCGAGGTGGATCACTTAGATACACTTGATTTTGACCCATTGTTTGTTTAATAAATAATTATATTCCAAATTGTGGATAAGAGCTACTCTTCGTTCACTGTTCACTTTTTTTAATTTAAAAACAAAATGAAGATGGTAAATTTTAACTCCAAGTAACTTAAGAGTAATTTATTGATTTGACAAGTGAACAACACTTTTATGCAACGCTAATGAGTTTATATCTACTAACAAAATTTAATCTAATTATTTTATAGCCCAATAGAATTGTGTCATTGCAAATAATCAACGAATTATCTTTAAAAGCAACATAAAAGTAATTAGCATACACACTAAGGCTAAATTCATGATGCCAGTTCCATTTTTCATTGATCCATACAGCCATAAGTTAAAGATCCAACGATCAGACCAATGTTTGAAATATCTTCTGTTTTATTTTTTAATTCGATACCGTTTAATATTTTGACAGTTACTCATCTGATTATAAATTCATTGATCAAAACAGAAAATCCAAATAAGTAATAAGAAGTAAAGAAAACTTGCTATATGATTTCTAGTGCTGTATGGTCAGTGTCTTGCAACCCTAGAACAAGGTGAGGTTGGATGATTAATGACAAATTCAAAAGGATTATCACTGGCACTATTAATTTAATGCTTTTATCAAATTCTTTTGCAATTTCTCAATTCCTTAACTCTAGTTTCGTCTTTTTCGGAAAATTATAAATACTATAGACGTCAGAAATCCAACAATAAAATATAGCCATATTGACATTTTTAAAAACCCCATTTGTAAAATTTAATCTTCTCAAGTAATAGTGCTATCATGTTCAAGACGTTCAGGCTAACTCGCTATTCCACTGTCAATCATTACCGGTTTTGTTCACGTTGTATTTGTGATAATTCAACTGAAATAGCAATACTAACACCCACAAGTCCCCCAGTTATTACACCATATAATACGTCAGAAATATCAATTATGCATATACCAATAATCCCGATCAATAATACAATAAGTATTACAGAACAAAAAATAACGAACCCTTTCCATTCTGCTTTTATAGGTAATTTTGAAGTAATCTTGCTTGTGAGATTGTACTTTGAGTCAACTTTAATAAACACAAGTTGACATGTGATCATTGAAACTAACATAGGCAGAGCTTTAAATACTGCATTGGTCACAGTTTTGATCACTCCTTTTGTTTACTAGATGATTTAGTATTCCACACTTAAACGATTTAATTAAACAGAGATAAGATAAACTTCATAACATTAGATCCAAAGTCTTTCCCCGCGTAATAAATCGTTTCGAAAGATACACAGATAGCAACAACAATCATCAGACCAATTAAAAGCATTAAAATATTCGAAATTTTACTCTTCAATTTTGAACCCATTTTTTTCTCTTCCTAATAATAAAAGTCAGATACAGCCACCAGTACAACTTTTTCTGTGAAACTAGTAATTCACTCTATACAAACCTATAATAGTTCCTGATATAAAGCCAATAATCATGACAATCGTAATTAATCTTATGAAATTATCAAACCCAATTACTTCTAAAACAAGTTTATCTAAATCCTTTTTTAAAGACATAAGTTACCTCCATTATTAATATAAATAATACACTAAAGTAAAACTGACTATCTTGCTTTATTGCAAACGATTGAAAGTCAAGATACTCCGATTGTTCGCTACTGTTAATCAACTTTATACATTTCACTTTTCAATATATCCAAAAAATATGCTAAGAATTAAAAATCCCCGTTAGACTAAGTTCTTCTATAGAGAAACTTCGATCTTTAAAGTACATCACCAGCTGATAACCAAAACAGATAACCATAATAAAAGAAAAAATTCAAAAGAGGTGATACGATTTAAACACCTTTTCATTCTTTGTTTTAACCCCCATTTTCTTCACACCTTTATGTGAATTTCATTCTTCTCTCAATTAATAGATGGATCCACAACATAAAATTTTTTTGTATTTCTGTGGATTTTTACGGGTTTATTTTATGATCCCCAAATAGCATCGCCTATTGATTCCCCTGCTTCAACAGCTGCATAAAACAATAAAACAGCTAATACCGATACAATTACAACTGAAATAATTGGATGTTTTTTAATTGCTTTTTGAAGAGTTAAAAATAATTGTTCCGCACTTTCATGACTATTCATAGTGACCTCCTAATTGGTTAGACGTTAACCACACGATTATGCTACCAATTCAATAAAAAACCTAATATCTTAATTATATAGCATCTATTTATAGTTTATCACAAAGTGAACCGCCAAAATGTGGCGGAGTACCGACACATTTTGGCGGGATAAATCAATTCCTATTCAATTGTAGATACGATAAACTTAAAATATAAAGGAAAATATAAACTATAATACTTTTAACAGGAGCTAAGATTTAGATGATTAAGAAAAAAACGGTTAACAATAATAAAAGTTGGGTTATGAAGTCGCTAGTTTTTTTCACTACCTTTATTCTCTTTTATACATTAACAATCTATCTATTAAAACTTTTAAATTTAGAAAATGTCTACTTATACGCTCTCTTAATCGCTTTTATCATAATTCCACTCTCTAACAAACTATCAGGGTTAAAAAATAATGGAAGAGTTAAAAACAATTAGGTAAACTATTTTTCCAGATTAACTGAAGGGACATCAAGAAAATGCTCACTTACATATTAACTTTAATCACTGTCGATCTATTCACCAAAGTCATTATCTTTTTTAATTTTATGGATCTAAATTTTAGTTTTCTAAATGGCAACTTTGGCTTTAATCCATTCATTAATCGAGATCAAATGTCGATCTTTAATTCTTTATTCAATTTAGGCATTAGTACAAACAAATTAATCATTATTAATGTTGTTACATTAATCTTACTTTGCCTTTTATACGCTCGCATTAAAGCGGTCTTTGGTATCGATAAGCATACAACTGTTATTTTCATTCTGTTCATTTCTGCATCAATTTGCTCAATCATTGATAAATTGTTGCTAGGTGGTAGCTTAGATTACCTATTAATTTTCAGATGGATTTGTGATCTTAAAGACATTTACCTATACTTAGGTTTTCTTTATTTAGTAATCTATTTAGTTAAAAATGTCGATTCATCGAGTTCTTTTAAAGATGATATTAAAAAGGTAAAAAAATTGTTTCAATTAAATAACAATACTATTAACCGATGATTAAATAGTTGAGTAAGAGGATTCATCATTATGATCTTCTATTCTTAACAGTGAAAAAGGAGCATTAATTATGTGGCTTATGATTTTTTCTGTACTTACTTCAATATTAGCGATTATGAGTCTGATTGGCATAATTAAAAATAGACAGCATAAATTTTACTTTTTAATTCCTGTTTATTTAGTTTCCATTATCGTTTTTGCTATTTTCAAAAACAACCCAAGAATCTTTGGTTTAGTTGGTTTGTTAGGATTAGTCCCTCTTATCGCTAGAATAAAGCAGGATTTGAATAAACGTAATATCGTTTTTAAAGGAAAATACACGGATGAAAGTCAAATCAAAACTGGGCACTTACCTAGTGATGCTGTTGTGTTTAAAGAACCTAGTACGATTATAGGCTTAATCTTGTCTGGCTTGATAGTAAGTATCCCCATTATCGCTATCACTTTTACAGGTCTAATACTAAAAGTTGATGTTCTTGCAATCAACTTTTGGCCTTTCATGTTGATGGGAGTGCTAAGCTTGATATTAGGATATCCACATGAAATCATCCACGCTTTATGCTTTCCTAACGAGAGTACTAAAGAGATCTGGTGGTCGACAGAAGTAATGCTTGTTTACTGTAATACACCGATATCAAAAAAGAGGTTTATCTGGATGTCAGCAGCTCCAAATATAATATTAGGGTTTATTCCTTTTAGTTTGTTTATGCTTGGAGTATTTGATTTCAATTATTCAATCTCTGAGTTTGTAGGCATTATTTCTTGGTTTATGATTTTGTCAGGAGTAGGCGATTACCTTAATATCTTTAATGCAATCAGGCAGGTCCCAAGACATGCAAATGTCATTAATTATGGTGTTCATTCATATTGGGTTAGAGACGCATCAAATCGTCATAAGATTATCTAACAAGTCTAACAGAGCACTTTAAGAAAATTGATTCTTTATCAATATATTTATAAAACTCATCTTGCTGTTGTGAATATTTATGTTAAAATTGTAAGTAATATCAACTTATTACTTTTAAAATGTGGTGTTTAAAAAAATGACGGATATACCAAAAAAATAATTGAAAAATATTTTGCCTAAGATCTTTATGTTTGGAATTGGATTAGGTATTGTTTCATCAGCTGTATATTACCTTTTTGTGGAATAAAATGATCTCAACAATATATTTCATTTGTATTGAGTTGAAGGGGGAGTGAACAATGTTTAAATTATCTGAAGAAATCAAAAACGAGTTCGATAGAGCATTAAAAGAAAATCCGATTCTCACCAAAGTTGTTCTATACCTGTTGATCGGGGTATTGATATACTATATCGGTTATGAAATTGGTAAATTTTCTGCTCATTTACTTTGTTGATGAGAATAAAAGATCCTTTTAAAAATAAACTAAGAGGTGAATTCCCATGAAAAAAATCTTTGGAAATTATTTTACGATTAACAGGAACAATTGGTCTACAACAGTAAAGTCTTCAGTTAAAATAGGATTTGTTTTTGGATTAATTGCTGGAATCATTATTTATGTGAATTTTTTCTAATTTGGAATTAGGGGTTATTCTAATGAGTACGTCCAAACAAATTAATCTGTCACCACTGATTTTTTCTTTTCTATACAAATTAAGTATCGCTTTAATCGGTTTCAATCTTACAATTGATCTTTATTTTTCAAAATCAATTGACTATCATGATCTAATTTTACCTTCAGTATTACTGTATTTTTCTAAGGAAAATAGGCATCAACCGATTAAACAAAAATAAATAAGCCACCTAATTTAGATGGCTGCTGTGCACCCCTAAAGTTAGACCGAAAATCTAACCTTAGGGGTGTTTCTTATGGTGAAATATAATTTTGAATTTAAATTAGAAGTAGTAACTGCTTATTTAGCAGGTAAAGGAGGTTATAAATCA
>FZPS01000169.1_pt45 | contig 25614 bp, 24 predicted proteins | sample 1817821 | NCBI WGS metagenome assembly FZPS01 (sample SAMEA104158645, study PRJEB21678) | metagenome | place: Germany | collected 2015-04-21 | reverse complement strand
CCTCTACACTTCACTGGTGGATATCAGCGGCCTTCTGCATAAGCCGGTACGCCAGATGTCACTGGGGCAGCGAACCCTAAGCGATATACTGGCGGCATTCCTGCCTGGATGTATCCATGAAGGGTAAAATCAGAAAGCTGGTGAAGTGTTCTTTCTGGTAAGCGTGTTTTTGGGCCTCACGATCAATTTTTTCGTGGACTTTTTTGTCGGCACTATCTGCCTTTATACCGAGTCGATATGGGGGATCAATATCATGAAGGAAGTGGTGGTTCTGCTTCTTTCAGGCGCGACCATCCCCATCAGTTTTTTCCCGGAAACCCTGGCGAAGGTGGTCATGTTCCTGCCTTTCCAGGCGATTTACAATACACCCCTCAGCCTGCTAATCAATTACCAAATGCCAGCGGGCTCAAGGTTCGAGATGCTGGGGCTTCAGCTTTTCTGGATCATCGTTTTGGCTGTGATAACGGATTTGTTCTGGAAAAAGTCGGTTAAGCAGATTACGGTGAACGGTGGTTGATAGGATGGGTGATTATACATGGCAGAAACTCCAGTTGGAAATGTCGCTGCTGATCTTCCTCAAATTGATTGTGGCATTGATCACTGCATCGCTGTTCATGATAGCCCTGATGAATATTGCGGCAGCGGCCTGTTTCTGGATACTTGGATCCGGCTATATAATGGTTACCGCTTTCAAATTCAAGGATTATGCCAAGTATCCTGTAACAATTTATAACTCGGTGTTCAGGTTCATCTTTTCATTCATCATTCCCATCGCCTTTGTTGCCTATTATCCGAGCTTGTTTTTCTTAAGACCGGGTGAAGTACCCCTTTTAACCTGGCTGTCGCCCCTGATTGGCGTAGCGTTTTTCTGCCTCAGCTATAAGGTTTGGATGAAGGGCGCCATGTCATACGATGGCACAGGTTCATAACTTCCTGTGCCAATTTCAAAATACGGAGATTGCTGCGCTTCATTGCGTTCCGCTCGCAATGACATTCTGAATGCCAGATGTGTGATGTTGGAAGTGAGAATGAAAGAATGGCATCGGAGTTACGCTGATGAACCTCACATCCCACTTCGCACTTCTCACCTCAAGTCTGTCATTGTGAGGAGCAAAGCGACGAAGCAATCTCCTGTTTGCATGTTTCCTTTTTCATAGGATACGTGGCTTCCGGCCAGTGAGCTGCTGTCTGGTATTGGTCATGATCCTTACATGTCCGGCAGTTAGGCCTGAACTCCGGGTTGATGATATAGTCTTCCATCTTAATCCCCCTTATAAGTTTAGTTTTGGACAGACCTGTCCTGATATATCATATACAGGCCTTAAGATAATGGTTCTTAATCTTTAGGGTATCAAACTGTATTGTATGGAAGACCAAATTCAACGGATAATTGCATTTTCAGCGAAAAAGTAGCTATTAATGGGTGCATTTTGTCATTATTGGGTATATAATAAATGATAATGTTATTCTTGCCAAAAGATTATGTGGGGGGTCACCATGAAAAAGAAGTGGGAAAAAGGGCGCTTTATTAATCTTGCCAGTGTTTTCAACAAGATCAAAACTTTCTGGAAATCATTATCAAGCAAGGTCTTCTCAAAAAGACCATCCCAATCTGCAGCAACTAATAAACCACCTCGTCCTGTGAAAGCAAAAAGAGTGTCCAAACCGGTTTCGGGTGCCAGCAACAATCGCAAATCTTTATTGGACAGGCTGAATAGCATAAAATATCGGCTTTCCATTGGTTTGTTGGTTCCTATAGTTCTGCTGGCCGTATATGGAGTAGTCTCATATAAGAAGGCTGAAGATGCCATTATTGGAAATCATGAGGCAAGTTCACACAATACCATTGATGCCATAAGCCGGTTTATGAATTTTGGCCTGAACATGATTGATAAAACCGCTATGGAGATAACAAATGATATTAATTTCAAGAATTATTTCAATCTGAACTATGACGCTGCCATGGACAATATAAAAACCTATGATGATATCTATGACAGGATGTCCCTCAACGTCGTTGCAAACAGTTTTATATCTGATATTCATTTAATAGGTTATAACGGTGTTTGTATGTCTACCTCGGGAGAGATCAAACACCATCTGTATGATGTTTTAGCAAAATCTGAAATCAACCAGGAATTCAAGGAAAAAAAGGCACATCTGCTTTGGAAGGGCAATCACACGGTATTGGATGAGGCCATGCCGACCGGTTCCCGAACTTATAGCAATGAAAGCTATTCCACTTCTCTTATTCGCAAGATAGGCGGGGGTCTTGGCTTTTTCGTTGCTGATGTTTCCAGCGAGCAGATAAAGAAAATGTTTGCAGAGTATGATATGGGCGAAGGAAGCATTCTTGCATTTATCACAGGGGATGGAAAAGAGACATTGTCCATTGAAGGAACCGAAAGTGTCTTCACTGATTTGCCCTATTATCAGAGCGCAATGGAGTCCGAAGAACTCAGCGGTTATTCCTATGAGAAATTTGACGGTAAGGACTATTTATTCCTGTATGGTAAATGCAAGGATGTGGATGGAACTGTTTGTGCACTGATTCCAAAAAGCACCATCTTGAGCGAGGTTCACGGCATCCGGGTACTGAGCATTCTGTTTGTAACCCTGTCATGTGTCCTGGCAATACTTATCGTATTCCTGATAACCGGTGACATCACCAGAAGAATCAGGTCCATGAATAAGTCCATCGCACAGGTTTCAAAGGGTGATCTGACAACCAAACTGGATATGGGCAGAAATGATGAATTCTTCACCTTATGCGGCGGTATAGCTGACATGATGAAACATATGCGTACTCTAATCGGAGAAGTTCAGGAAGTAGGTGGTACTGTAAGTGGTTCTGCTGAAAGTCTTACCAGCACCGCTGGTGAACTGCTTGATGCCACCAAGGGTATATCCGGAGCCATTGAAGAAATCGGGCAGGGAATTATTCAGCAGTCGGAAGATGCTGAAAAGTGCCTGATTCAGATGTCAAACCTTTCTGATCAGATCAACCAGGTCTACAACAATACTAACGAAATGGGACAGATTGCAAATAACACTCAAAATGTTGCTAATGAAGGATTGTATATTATTGAAGAGTTGAGCAATAAATCAAAAGCAACATCAGAAATCACCCAGGATGTCATCCGAAAGATTCACGAGTTCAAGGTTAAGTCCAAGACCATTGAGGGATTTGTAAATGTAATTGATAGCATTGCTTCCCAAACCAACCTGCTTTCTCTGAATGCTTCTATAGAAGCAGCAAGAGCGGGCGAGGCTGGTCGCGGGTTTGCAGTGGTTGCCGAAGAGATAAGGAAGCTGGCCGAGCAAAGCTTGAATGCCGCCAAGCACATCAAGGATACCGTGAAGGTCATCGATACGCTTAACCAGGATACCGTGAACACTGCGGAGAAAGCAGAGAGCATAGTGGCTTCGCAGATCGATGCCCTGTCAAGGACTGTAAGCGTCTTTGACAATATCAGCAATCATATTAATGATCTTGTCAGCAACCTGAACGATATTCTGGCACGGCTTAAGGATATTGAAACTGCGAAAGAAGATACATTGAATGCGGTTCAGAATATATCCGCCGTAATACAGGAAACATCAGCATCAACGCAGGAAGTGAATGCCACGGCTCAGAACCAGATAGATTCCGTGGAACGCTTGCGTCGATCAGCAATAATTCTGGAGGAGGATGCCAGGAAGCTACAGGATGCAATCAGGATATTCAAGCTTCAATGATATATGCCCTGTAAGCAATAAACACCTTAAGAACAACAGGCTGTTCCATCCGGGACAGCCTGTTTCGTAATAAGAATCAAAAAGAGCTTTTCATCTTTTCCTGTATCTATGGATATAATTTTCAAAATTCCAGGATCCAATGAATTCTTTTGCCTTATTGTATCCGCTCTTATAAAGTTTCTGGCGCTCCTCCCTGGTGAGGTCAAACTTGGTGGCTTTTATGCCAAAGGTCGGTATAGAGATGGATCTGACCGCATCCTTATCACTCAGGTATATTTCATCATTCCTGTCAATGATTGTTTCAGCTATATCCAGCGCATAGGAAAGGATGCTTTTTTTGCATTGTTCACTTTGCTGTGATCTGCATTCGGAGAGCCTGAATCCTATGGTTGGCCAACGGGGTATCCCTTTAACATCGAAGAGCCAAATTGGGAAATTGCTCAGAATACCCCCATCCACTATGAAGCTTCTACCGCCCCGGTAGGGAAGATGTACGGGATTGAAGAAAAAGGGAATGCTTGAACTCATCCGTACAGCTCTGGAAATCTCAAATTCCATTGGATTCATACCATATTTGGTGAGGTCGTCCGGAAGGATCAGGATTTCCTTTCGCGTAACATCCGCAGCGATTATTTTAAGTCTTGATTGCCTTCTCACGCTCACATCCTTGAATTTTGTTTTACCCTTTGCCTTAAGCAGACCTCTAATCCACTCTTCCAGATAATTGCCACAGTTGAGGCCTTTATGTATCAATAAACCTAAAAGACTGCCTACTAATGGCACAGACTGAAGGCTTCCCTTGTCCATGAACTTCAGGTAATCAAGACTTTCAATGATTTCCTTCAGTTCTCTGCCGGTATAACCCACAGCCAACAGCGCTGCCACAATGGAACCTGCAGAGGTGCCTGCAATCCTTTGCCACTTATAGCCATGCTCTTCAAAACAGCAAACCGCACCTGCAAATGCAATTGCCCTAACACCACCGCCCTCAAATACAGCGTCCGTCTTCATTCCGATGCCTCAAACTTTCATGATTTCCTGCTAATATAGCATATTGTCAGATTGGGCAAATATGCGGTAAGGCCTTGAAACCCACATCAAATCACCGTTTTAAGCTACATTCTAAGGGATGGAATATTGATGAGTGATTATCTCCTTCTATTAAGAATTTTACAAAATATTATATAGTGTATAATGTAATTAGTCGTCAGGAGGGAATAGATTGCGTAGAATCAGAACTATAAAAAAGAAAATAAACTGGAGAAAAGTGACGGGAGCATTTCTTTTCGTATCCTTGATCGCTTCCATTGTCTATATAGTCGTGATGTTCATTCTGTCACCTGAAGGCATTACATCTTCAGAAACCCCCGACCATGTGAAGGGGGATTATGCGCTTATGCTGCTCCAATGTATACTCGGACTTGTGGTTATGATGCTTCCTTCTGTTATTGAGCGGAAATGGTCCATTGCCATACCCAATTTTATGTATGTTCTATACTTTATCTTTCTCTATTGTGCCATCTACCTGGGAGAGGTTCGTAACTTTTATTACGCAATACCCTATTGGGATCTCATATTGCATGCCTTCAGCGGAGCCATGCTGGGAGCACTGGGATTTACCATCGTCATTATGCTTAATCACACCAAAGGGATTAACCTACACTTAAGTCCGTTTTTTGCAGCGGTTTTTGCCTTTTGCTTCGCTCTGACCATAGGTGCTGTCTGGGAGATTTATGAATACATAATTGACTCAACCCTTGGTTTGAACATGCAAAAGTACATGCTCAAGGACGGAACTCCACTGATTGGACGAGAAGCTTTAAACGACACCATGGAGGACATTATTGTGGATGCCATAAGTGCCCTGGTGATGACAATCGTTGGATACATATACGTGAAAAAAAAGAAGTTTTGGAGCACGGACAGCACTGAATGACATTGACAGGGCCAACCGGATAATTCCGGATCGGCCCTGTTTAACAACTGATCAAATAATGCAAAAGCGGATAATAAGCAGAAGCTATTCGCAGAGAGCCCTGGCGATATCCGATGCCTTCCCAAAATCGTCCTCTTCAGGATTCCAGTTGCACCTGATCTCCGGCTCCACTACATGGAAACCAGCATCAGCGAGCCGATCCCGGAGAATCCTGGTGGATTCTCCGCTCCACCCGTAACAGCCGAAGACAGCGGCTTTCTTATTCTTAAATTTCAGCTCTTTCAGAAAATCTAACCATCCTCCCACTGAAGACAGGATACCGTTTCCAACGGTGGGAGAACCCACAGCGATGGCCTTGGATCTGAACACCTCAGTCATGATGTTGTTTTTATCATACCTGGCAACATTAAAGATCTTAACCTTTGTGTCGGGAGATATTTTCGATATTTCCTTGCCGATTTTATGGGCAAGCTGCATGGTACCCTCCCACATGGTATCATAGGCTATGGTAATCTGATCTTCCTGATATTCCTGAGACCATTCATAGTATTTCTCCACGATCTGCAGCGGGTTATCCCTCCAGATGACGCCATGGCTTGTGGCGATGATATCAATGGGAAGATTGAGAGCCTGGATCTCTTCGATCTTCTTTTTCACAAGGGGCGAGTAGGGATTAAGTATATTGGCATAATACTTAATTGCCTCTTCCCATAGAGTACAGGTATCAGCCTTATCGTTAAACAGCTCTTCCAGAGCGTAATGTTGGCCGAAGGCATCGTTGGAGAACAGGATATTATCACCGGTCATGTAGGTAGCCATGCTGTCAGGCCAATGGAGCATTCTCATCTCCACAAAGACCAGTTTTTTGCCGTTGCCGATGTCAACCGAATCCCCTGTTTTGACAACCCTGAAATTCCATTCAGGATGATGGAACTGCCCTGTCAAAGATTTGACTGCGTTGGCTGTGCAGTAGATAGGCGTATCGGGGATTCTTTCCATGAGGTCGGGCAGGGCTCCGCTATGATCCACCTCGCCGTGGTTGGCAACAATGAAGTCGATCTTATCAAGGTCAATCTCCTTGGCCAGATTATCCACAAATTCTGTGGAGTGCGGCCGCCAGACCGTATCGATAAGTACCGTTTTTTCTTCCTGGATCAGGTAAGCGTTCTGGGTTGATCCGTGATTGACGGAATAATCGGATCCGTGGAAAGATTCCAGTTCCCAGTCCACTTTGCCAACCCAATAAACATTATTCTTAATAAGTTTCTTCATAGTTTTACCTCCGTTCAACTCATTAATATACTTTCCAATTCATTCCTGTTTAATAGCATAATTCTTTTGTGCCCCTTCAGTTCAATCAGGCCTTGTTCCTGAAAGGCTGACAGCTTTCTACTCAGGGTTTCCTGGCTCATTCCCAGTTGGGATGCGAAGTCTCCCTTTTTCATGTTGAGCACAACCTCATTGCCGCCTTCGGATAAGGACAGCAGTGCCTGTGCCAGTCTCTGTTCAACTGTACCCAGACTGATGGATTCAATGAGATTCTCGGCTTTCTCAAGCCTTTTGCTGAGTTCCTCCAAAACCTTAAAGACTATGGAAGTATACTTCGCCATCAGTTCCTTGAGCCTTGCACCGTCGATGATGCACATGGTGGTGTGCTCCAGTGTCTCAGCATTGTCGGTTAAGGGAATGGGACTGAACAATGAGAGCTCTCCTATAAATTCCCCCGGACCCACTACCCTTATTACCTGTTCCTTACCAGAGGCACTGATCCTGGAGATCTTCACCGAGCCTTCATGAAGGACGTAGAGCCTGCCGCCCGGATCACCTGCCATATAAACCACTTCTCCCTTTTTATAGGTTGCGGCAGAGGTGATATGGGCTATCTCGATCATCTCCTCCCGACTCAGGCTGCTGAATATGGGCACCCTCTCTATGCAATTTGGATGTTGATCATGATGACAGTTACAGTTCATTTTGAGCCCCCAAGATTTATGCTTTTTTATACCAGGAGCCCGGCATCATATCGGGTTTATCTGGATACTGATATTATGCCACATATACCACCACTTGCACCAACAAAAACAATTGGCTGACCAATTTTTTCTTCAATTCCGGTGTTTTCTTGCAGAAGAGAGAGCTAAAGGGGGAGACAATAACAGTATTTCACAGACTTGTAGAGATTATAAAGGCTTCAAGGGTGCCAGGCACCCTTGAAGTATAAGTTCATCAGCGGCTGTTAAAAACAATCGAGGCAGAGCACTGCCAGTATCGCAGCTATTATGCCGAGCCCTATCATGGTAAGGCCAATGATTCCCGGCAGGGCTATAATACCACCGATGATCAGGAACAGTGCGATCAGCACAAGGGTGATGCACAGTATCCTTTTGCTGCGAAGGAAGTGGTTTACGCCCAGCAGCAACAGCAAGAGAACTCCTGCAATAATTGTTCCGATAACGACAAAGTCAAAACCGGTGATACCAAGGCCGATCAAAACCACGCCGAAAACAATCAGCAGAAATCCCAGTATGCCTGAAGCTATGAGTATCGGGCGCTTACAGGATCTTCTTACTTCGTCCATAACAACACCTCCATAAAACTTGTCTCACTACCAATATATTAGACAAGCACGAAGAGTGTGTTAGGCAGATAACTTCAATCGTTCCGTAATTTATTCCTGTATTTGAGCAGCTTTGCCTGGATAATGGCGTCAAGATATTCATCGAATAATTTGTTATTTGAATCTTGTTTTCCGTAGCTGGTTTCCGAGATTATCCATAGAACCAGGAAAGCATTACAGACTGCATTAATCAGTAAACCCAGGGAAAAGCACAGGATACCTGTTACCCTAAGGAACTCTTCTGCCTGGGGATATGATATGAGGCCAGATATTGATAGAAAAACCATGGACAGGTTCAATAGGATGATATTGAAGAGAATTCTTTCTCCCTGATTGGGGAAGCAAAAAAAAACTAACTGCCCTGTGCCAAAAACTATCAGGCCTATCGTCAGAAAGGTCGTGGGAAACTTTGATACCAAGAGTACAATTCCAAGGGAAACCATTATAAAGCCGCTGATTCCAACACACAACAAAAGAGTGCGAAATAGAGTTTTTCTGTTCATTTCCTGTCACGCCCCACTAAACCATGATCCTCGCTATAAAAATATCTATGTTTAAGAATGATGTCTGATAACAAGGGGGTTCTGAAAAAGGGAACAGGTGAGAATTGAGTTGGGTTCAAGTATTTCTGCAATGCCGTCTATGTGCTATAATTACTGGATAGAAAGGCAAGATATCTTTATTGGAACAGGTTGTCCCTGTTCTTTTTTATATATTGAAATATTCGGCGCATCTGACGTGTCTTAATATATGACCGAAGAAAAAGAGGAGGTGTTTTGGTGGATGACAGGGAGCTTCTGTTTAGGGTAGGTCAGGGCGATGTAAAAAGTTTTGGGAAACTGATCGACAGGTATTCCAGGTTTGTGACCGCAATTGTCTGCAGGGTTGCGGGTACTGGCCTTGCCAATGAGGATATTGAGGAAGTGGCGTCGGATGTCTTTATCAAGATCTGGCAGAACAGGGAGAGCATCGTTCTTGAATCCGATTCCTTAAGGCCTTATCTGGCAAAGACAGCTAAAAACATGACATTGAATAAACTAAGGAATTCCAGATATCGCAATGACTTGCCCCTGAATCTGGAGATAGGTCTTGAAGAAAACAGCCAGGACCTGGAGCAGATTGAAACCATGGAGTCCATCAACTCTGCAATCAACAGGCTGGATGAGCCGGACAGGGAACTCTTTATAAGAAGATACGTCTTCTCGGAACCGGTTAAATCCCTGGCCGAAAGATTTGAGCTTAACCGAAATACTGTAGCCACCAAACTTGCCAGAGCCAGAAAAAAGCTGGCCCAGTTTCTTAAGGAGGGAGAGGGTTTACAATGAAAAAGGATTCAATGGAATTTGAACTGATTCCTCAGGGAATATCATTGAAAAGGATTAAGAAACGCGCTCTATCCTATGCGAGACAGGATGAAACCAATAAGAAGCGCTTTAGGAAAACCGCAATAGTACCTCTTGCAATAGCCATTTTTGTAGTATGCTTTGGCGCTTTTGCCGTAACCCATGATCTTTGGGGATTATTCTTCAAAAACACTGAGTTGCTGGAGGAGAACAACGCCGTCAGTATGATAGGCGAAAGCAAGTATGCGGGGGATTACAAAATTACACTGGAAGAAGCGGCCTTCAGCGACAGCACGGGGATTATCATGCTATCCCTGGAGAGGATCGATGGTGGAGAGCTCCATCCCTATTTTAATCTGAGTGTTGATTTTCTTTCCAGCGGGACGATGACGGGCTCCCAGTCCAGCAGTCTGTCGGAAGACCGAAGGAAGCTGACCTTCTGTCAAAAGATTGATTACCAGGACAATAATATACCCGAAACCCTGACTTTCAATATCAGCGCAATTAACAGTATGCCGCTTGTTAAAAACATGGCTGATTGGCCTCTCAGCAGCATCTATTCAGATGAGTATGGAGAGATTATTGCGGAAAAAGACATATCCGGACTCGAAGAACTGTATGCTGCAACACCCGGTTACCCCATAGCAGGTGTGGAACTTCTTGATATATTTGCCGCGGGGCATGATGGCGACCGGTTTGTACTGGCTTATAAAACTGAGTCCGCAAAAATGGACGAGTTGAAAAGAACCGAATTCCTCTGGGTATTACATGATCCCAGAACTGATTCGAATTACTGGGAGAATTCCATAACACACCTGCCTGATGGCAATGACCCGGAATACATCATATACTCCTATACGGGAATCAGTGAACAGGACTTGGATCACCTGCTCCCGGTGGTTGTATGTGTTCTGTTTGAAGAGCCGGTACAGACCGATCTGGACTTTACGTTAAGCACCCGTTCCGGGCTAAAAGAGGCTGTTTATAAGGCAGGAACCAATCCTATAAACGAAACAGAAGGACTTACCATTGAAAGCATAAAGATCAGCCCGCTGGGTTTCACGCTTACTGCCACGTCAGGGGAAAAGCTTGATATCAGCTCCGCTTTTGCCCATAAGGACACGTATTGCCTGATGGAAGACGGCACCAGGATACAAGTGCCATTCACATCCACCAGTGCTGTATCCGATAGCACACATCGTTACATTATGGAATTTACTGTTGACGATAAGCTGCTGGATGCGGAGAAGGTCAAGGCCATATATATCAATGATCAGCTTTTCTGGAGCAAACAATAGAGTTCAATTAATTATTCAAAAAGGCCTCTGTGCTCACAGGGGCCTTTTCTTTGCATATTTTAATGATTAATTTGTCGGCTGTGCCTTCCCGCAATAACAGTCAAGAAAGCGTCCCTTCGCAATGACGTGTGGGGGAATGTCATTGCGAGTGGAACATCCCTCTTATGTCATTGCGAGTGGAACATCCCTCTTATGTCATTGCGAGTGGAACATCCCTCTTATGTCATTGCGAGCCCGGTGAAACCGGGCGTGGCAATCTCGAAGCTTGACTATACCTTCTCGTAATGACCAGACATAAAAGTGGGAAGCTTAATGTTCTCACCTCTCACCTCTCACCTCTATGACGTAAGATCCCACTCGGTTCTCTTGACGGTCCGTCAGCAGTTGGATATGATGAATCTGAAAACTTCCGGTAGGGAGGATTTATCATGTCATGCTATTTTGGAGATACACTCTGCACCCTAACCACTCTTCTTATCATGGGCCTTCTGGGTTTTATGGGTGTTACAATAGCAAATCGCAGAAAGATATCCCTATGGGGAAAAAGGGTGGCAGTCCTGTCTGTTTGGGGATTCCTTGCCTGTATTTTCGCCTCAGCCAGGGACAGTTATTATCTGTCGGTACAGGCATCCACCAATTCTGATGTTATTCCGGGCATATTTGCCATAGACAGTGCTCAATCAATCCTTGGAAGCCTTGGAGGGGCGATTATTGTCATATTTATCCTGTCAAGCATGTTCATCAGAAAGCAGCAGTATCGGAAGACGGTCTTTTTTGTGATAACGGCCATTATTGTGGCCAAAATTCTCCTGATAGAAATAGCACGTGCAGGTCTGTGAAAAGAATATTATGTAAGTTTAAACTGGAAAGGAATCAGTTATGAGGATCAGTGACCTACGAAATAACGATGTTTTGAATGATGCCGGCAAAGAAAATGAAAACGAAATAGCATGCGATGTAGCCATTGTTGGAGGTGGGTCGGCAGGCTATGTTGCAGCCATCCGATGTGCCCGCAACGGCTTGAAAACCGTATTGATTGAAAAAGACCGGCTGGGCGGAACCTGTCTGAACGAGGGCTGTATTCCTACAAAGACCCTTGTCTCTGCAACCAGCTTTCTGAACCAACTCAAGCGGGCCGAGGATTTTGGTGTCTCAATACAGGGGTTCCAATATTCTCTGGAGAAGCTAAGGGATAAAAAGCAGCAGATTGTTTCCTCCCTGGTGCAGGGAATTGAATTCCTGATGAAAAAGAATAAGATCAGGGTTATCCAGGGCAATGCAGTGGCTTTGGAAGAAGGCGTGCTGGCCGTGGAAGGCAGCCCGCAGAGAGTTTTATATAAGAACCTAATTTTGGCGACCGGATCGGTTTCAAGCACACTTCCAATACCCGGCGCTGATGCACCGGATATTCTGGACAGTAAGAGCTTACTGAAACTTGAGGAGGTTCCCGAGTCCCTTACAATTATTGGCGGCGGAGTTATAGGAATGGAGTTCGCCTTTATCTATGCCGCCCTTGGTTGCAAAGTGTATGTTGTGGAGTTTATGCCTCAAATTCTTAATCTGGTGGATTCCGACGTGGCTTCTATGGTGAAAAGGTCGGCACGGAAAATGGGCATACAGATCCTTGAATCGACCAAAGCATTGAGTATTGAAACAACTCCAGAGGGCATGAAGCTGATCAATATGGAGAAAAGAGGTAAGCTGGATTCCCTGTTAACCCATAAGGTGGCGATTGCGATTGGACGCCGGGCAAACCTAGGGGCTGTTGATCTTAAAAGCCTGGGTGTTGAGCTAAATGATAAAAAGAATGGAATCAGGGTCAATGAGTTTATGCAGACCACAAACCCCAGGGTCTATGCAGTGGGGGATGTTACCAATCAGGTGATGCTGGCCCATGCCGCATCCCGGCAGGGAATAATCTCCGCAGATCATATTGCCGGAAAGTCAGATGTATTGGATCAACAGCCTGTTCCCAGTGCCATCTTCACCTATCCGGAAATTGGTCATATTGGTTTCACTGAAAGGGAAGCCAAGGAAAAGAATATGGATATCATAACCGGAAAATTCCCATTCCGTGCCAACAGCAAGGCTGTGGCCATGCAGGAAACAGAGGGTTTTGTAAAGATTGTGGCTGACAAGAATACGCGTGAGATCATCGGATCAACCATAATCGGTCATGGTGCTACGGAGCTTCTCAGCCTTGTTGCAAGCTTTACAGCCTCAAGGATTACTATCGACCAGGCCTCTCAGGTCATCTATGCCCATCCTACCCTGTCGGAGGCTATCTCAGAGGCGATACTGGATACCGAAGGGGAAGCGATTCATCTTGCATACTAGCAGTGAGTAACTTAATGTATAAAGATGGGGGATGTATATTATACATTGGTTGCAAACCTGTCCGGCAGGGCTGTCTGACCAGTTATCGCATCAGCCTGAAGAATATTTATTCATTTTCGGCGGGTTTTGTATTGACAAATGTCCGGAGATAGGATAATTTATATTTATACGCGTTATGCAATGATAATGTATAATTATGCATCACTTTATTAAGGAGAGTATATTTATGAAAAAGACGATAGCTTTGATCATGACCATTGCAATGATGACTCTTTTAATGGTTGGTTGCGGTGAAAGTGCTGGAGTTAGAGTTATTGACATACCGCTGACGCAGGAGGAATATGCGTTCGGTGTAGACAAAAATCAACCGGAACTGCTTGAAAAAGTGAATGAGTTTATCGCTAAAATACAGCAGGATGGCACCTTTGACACCATTCTGAACAATCATTTTGGCGATGGCGAGCCGGTAGCAGTAACCTCAGCTGCGCTGGACGAATCCAAGGATCAGCTTGTTGTTGCCACCAATGCAGCATTTGAGCCCTTTGAGTACATGAAGGGTGATAAGTATTACGGTATTGACATGGAAATAGCGGCTCTCCTTGCTGACTATTTGGGAAAAGAGCTTGTTATCAGCAATATGGATTTTGATGCCGTTTGTCTTTCGGTAGGCCAGGGTAAGGCTGACATAGCCATGGCCGGCCTGACCATTAAGGAAGAGAGAAAGGAATATGTTAACTTCTCTGACAAGTACTATGATGCAGCCCAGATGATTATTGTCAAGGCAAGCGATAAAACCTTTGACAACTGCAAGACGGCAGAAGAGGTGGAAGGCGTACTGTCAGGCCTCAAGAGTAGCACCAAGGTTGGTGTGCAGAATGGTACCACTGGTCAATTCTATGTTGAAGGTGATGAGGAATGGGGATTCACAGGCTTCAATGTACAGGTGGTAGGCTACAAATCAGGCTCACTGGCTGTTCAGGATATGCTCAACGGTAATATAGATTTTGTTGTCATAGATGAGGCTCCTGCTCACAGGATTACCACAGCCATGAACGAAATGAAATAATTGTACATAAAAGGAATTCATAATTATACAATACCCCGCCGCTAAGGACCGCGGGGTATTGTAACGACAAAGGGAAATGATATGGGTAATTTCGGTAAAAAGCTGGAACGTTTCTGGGAGATTTTTTACGAATATGATGGATACCAGAGAGTTCTGACCGGGCTTCAGAACACGGTATATATTGCTGTTGTGGGACTTGCCATAGGTATAATTATAGGAACAGTCATTGCCATTGTGGAAGTCCTTCCCAAGTATAAGCGTCTACCAAGGGTTCTGAACGGATTTTGCAGGTTTTATGTGGGTCTGTTCAGGGGAACACCAGTGGTGGTTCAGCTATTGGTGGCCTATTATGTGGCGCTACCCCTTCTTGGTGTAAATCTTCCCGCACTGAATGTATGTGTTCTGGTTTTCGGGCTCAACAGTGGGGCATATGTTTCCGAGATCATGAGAGGCGGAATCATGTCGGTTGATACCGGTCAAATGGAGGCTGCACGGGCAGTGGGTCTGAGTTATCGTGTGTCTATGATGAAGGTCGTGGTTCCCCAGGCGGTTAAGAATATCCTTCCCACACTGGGCAACGAGTTTATTGCACTGATCAAGGAAACATCGGTTGTGAGCTTTGTTGGAGCCGCCGATCTGTATGTTGCTTTCAATTATATCGGTACAAACAGCTATGAATTCATGGTTCCCTATCTTGCCATGGCACTAATCTATATAGTTCTGGTCATGGCCATCGCATTTCTTGTCAGAATCATGGAAAGGAGCCTCAGAAAAAGTGATAGACGTAATTGACCTTAAAAAAAGTTTTGGTAAGCTGGAAGTCTTAAAAGGCATTACCACCACCATAAAAGAAGGTGAAAAGGTTGCTATCATAGGCCCTTCCGGAAGCGGGAAAAGCACATTTTTGCGCTGCCTCAACTGTTTGGAGGATCCCACCAGTGGCTCTATAATATTTGAGGGCGTTGACATTGCGGATATGAGAGTTGACATCAATATCTACCGGCGCCATATGGGAATGGTGTTTCAACAGTTCAACCTGTTTAATAACAAAACGGTAATCGGAAACATCATGCTTGCACCTGTATATTTGGGGATGCACGATCTTCGTGTTAAGAAGTATAAAAACTTTTTAATAAGGATAAAAAATGCTTTCACGAATAAGAAAACTCCTCTCCATGAGATTAACACCACCCCTCAGAGAATTAAGGAGGAGGCGAGGGAGAACGCCATGCGCCTGCTGAAGAGGATTGGTCTTGAGGACAAGGCTGATGCCTATCCATCTACTCTTTCGGGTGGTCAGAAACAGCGTATTGCCATCATCCGCGCACTGGCTATGAATCCTAAAGTAATGCTGTTTGACGAACCCACCTCGGCTCTTGACCCGGAAATGGTGGGGGAGGTGCTGGACCTTATCAGGCAGTTGGCCGATGAAGGTATGACAATGGTCATAGTAACCCATGAAATGGGGTTTGCCAGAGAGGTTGCCACCAGGGTGCTATTCATGGACGAGGGAAGGATCATTGAGGAGAATACGCCCAAGGAACTATTTTCAAATCCTCAGCATCCCAGGACGAAGGGATTTCTCTCAAAGGTGCTATAAGAGCCAGGATGTGGCTACGACATTAGCAGGGGATTATATAGTTAAAAAGGCAGGGGACTCGCTATGGCATGGCGTCAGTCCCCTGTTTGCCTGGCAACCCCGTTTACAGCTGCCAGTTCCCTGCGCCAGACTACCAGCATCATGGTCATAAAACAGGCTGTTCCCCCTATGAGCTCGGATATGGGCTCGGACAGGAATACACCGGTGGTTCCCAGCCCTCCGATTCTGGGCAGGAGTATAACGAGAGGAAGGACCAGAACAACCTTCCTGAAGATGGAGAAGAATACCGCCCACCTCGATTTGGCAAGTGCCAGGAAGATGGTCTGGCCTGTATACTGCAGTGCCATGAAGAAAAAGCCAATAAAGAAAAGCCTTATAGCAGGTATTCCGGCCTGGAATACTGCCGGGTCATCATCAAAAATCCTGATGAAGAAAGCTGGAAAGCCCTGAATCAGAATCCATACAATTGTATTGTACACCACAGAAACGAGTATTATGAACTTGATGCTGCTCTTTACCCTTTTAAGCTTTTTTGCGCCGTAGTTAAAGCCAATGACGGGCTGTGCTCCGCTGCCAAGCCCCATAACCGGCATGGATACCACTTCCCGTACCGAGTTGATAACCGTCATGATTCCAACGTACAGATCGCCGCCATAGATCTGGAGGGTTGAATTGGAGAGGATCAGGATCAGGGAATTGGTAACCTGCATGACAAAGCCGGAGATACCAAGACCGATAATGCGCCGGATCCTTCTAAGATCCAGTATGAAGCTTCTTCTGTTCAGGGTGTATATAGCTTTTTTGCCAGTGAGAAACTTAAGAACCCACATAGCTGATACGCACTGGGAGATGATGGTGGCAAGAGCCGCTCCCTGAACACCCATTCCCAGCGCAAAAATAAAAACAGGGTCAAGGATGATGTTCAGAACAGCCCCAATGACAATGGTCAGCATTCCCATGCGGCCAAAGCCCTGGGAATTGATAAAGTTGTTCATCCCCAGACTGATCATGACAAAAACATTGCCGAGAAGGTATATGGTAAGGTAGCTATCCGCATAGGGATAGATGGTCTCACTGGCACCGAACAGGTACAGCATGGGTTTTTTGATCATAAGGCCAACTACAGTAAGAAGGATTCCGCTGGCTGCCAGCATGATAAAAGAGTTGCCCATAATCCTTTCGGCTTCTTTATGATTTGAACGGCCGCGCTCTATGGAGCACAGGGGAGCACCGCCCATGCCAAACAGATTTGCAAAGGCCGCCACAATGGAAATGGCCGGAAGGCAAACGCCCAGACCTGTCAAGGCTGAAAAACCGATATCGGGGATCATAGAGATATAAATACGATCAACTATGTTATACAGAACATTGACCAACTGCGCCATTGTCATGGGAATGGCCATATTTATTATGTTTTTTACTATGCTGCCCCTTGAAAAGTCGTTCCTTACTTCACTAACTCCCATATTCCACTTCCGTACAGGATTTGAAGCAGATTGGTCTGTATAGTCAGACCCTATGCCACTAGTCCATTATAGCACGGATAATTCAGACCAGAAATGGAAAGCCGGCGATGACAGGGTCATCACCGGCTTGTGAGGCTATATTTTAGCATCCTGCATGAAAGTATATCAACCGGCAGTCTGTTCGGCGGAATCATCTTCACCCGATACAGCTTCGGCCTTGCGCTGCTTTGATACAGCCAGGACGGCCTCAATTATGAGGGCAATAGCCAGTATGGCTATGAGAAGCGAAAGGACGCCTATAACCATGTTTCCTGTCTTGAAATTCTGCAGCATCAGAATGATAACTGCCGATAATGCTACACAGATCATGAATACGGCAGGAATTGCTGTATATATGCTCTTTTTCTTTCGCTTAAGCAGCCATACGCTGACAGCGGTGAGGGCGAGGGCTCCAAGGAGCTGGTTTACAGATCCAAATATCGGCCATATCTTTGTATAACCGTATTGCAGAAGCCCCCAGGCTGCCAGTATGCTGATGATGGTGGCGGAATACTTGTTGCCGATTACTTTCTTAAGACTGGGCACCGAATCGGCCAACTCCTGCAGCATGTATCTTCCTATACGTGTAGCAGTATCCAGTGATGTGAGGGCAAAGGAAGCGAAAGCCAAAACCACAAAGACCATGCCGAATTCGAAGGGAAGCCCGAAGCTACTCATCATGGATGCAACGCCATTGGCAAAGGTTTGAACGGGAGTGGCTCCATCCGACGGCTTTCCATAGCATGCTATAGCCAGCAGAGCCAGAACGGCCACCAGTCCTTCAATAAGCATGGCGCCATATCCGATGGGCTTTATGTCTTTTTCACTGTCGATCTGTTTCGATGTGGTTCCCGAGGATACCAGTGAATGGAAGCCTGAAATTGCTCCACATGCAACTGTTACAAAAAGTATGGGGAATAGATAGGAGCCTTCTGCAGGCATGAAGCTTGTGAAGGTTGGCATATTAACGCTCGGGTTGGATACGAACAATCCAACGATTCCACCCGCAAGCATTGTGTACAGCAGGAATGAGCAAAGATAGTCGCGGGGCTGCAGCAGGAACCATACGGGTAGGACAGAAGCTGCAAAAATATAAACCAGCAAGATATATGTCCAGGCTGTCTGACTCAACTTAAGAACCGGGAACAAGTAGCCAAGGGCTATGAATAATGCAAGACCGGCAATACCCAGGGGTACGGACACCTTACTTGAGAGGTTAAACTTCCTGGTTGTTACCCCGAACAGGATGGCAAGGACGATGAATAGTACAGAAATAGTACCTGAGCGGGCTCCGTTCAATACTTCCGGGGTGGCAGGGTTATGTGCAAATGTTGAAGCACAGATATCGGTGAAAGCAGCCACCACGAGGATGAGTGTTAACCACGCAAAAACATTGAACAGAATTCTGGCACGCTTTCCAATATTGACTGAGATAATCTCACCGATGGATTTGGATTTATGCCGCACAGAAGCAAACAAAGCGCTGTAGTCATGAACGCCGCCAACAAAGATGCTGCCAAGGACGATCCACAGATACACCGGAAGCCAGCCAAACACCGCTGCCAGAATAGGGCCTGTTATCGGGCCTGCACCAGCGATTGACGAGAAATGATGTCCCAGAAGTACCTTTGAGTTGGTAGGATCATAGTCCACACCGTCCTTCATGGTGTGGGCAGGAGTAGGTTTCTTGGGATCGATTCCCCATTTTTTAGCCAGCCAAGAGCCGTAGGTAGCGTACGCGGCTATAAATAGGATGATACCAATAATTAGGAGTAAGATTGCCATTGTACTGCCTCCTCCTTCAATGAAGTTTATTCACAACCGAATTCTCGGTTTGTGTCGGCTTTGGATTGGGTGTCGAAGGATTATGATGCTGTACGGGATCAAAAAGTTGCTTCATTTCAACTACTCTTTTGCCACAAAAAACTTCTCCGTTAAGCAGGCAAACTCCGGTAATCCCGACTTGGGCCCACCCATGGAGAGACAGAAGGAAACTCTTGGTCAGAGTATAGTTTTCAATAAATTTTCTGACATCAATGGTTACCGGATTACTAAAAATGACAACTAGATTGATAAGAGTGAGATAGTTTTCGCTGTTGGGTTTTGCAATTTTCCCGATATGTTTTTTCAGCCATCGTGATAATTCAAGAACCTGCTGCATGTTTTGGGCGGTGGTGATAAGAACGCTTTTCTGGATATCATATTTATCGATTACGTCCTTTTGGGTAATCAGTGTTCGGGCCATGGTATGCGAATGATGAGCAGAAAGAAGGAAGGAGCGATCCGCCACAACAGGATGTTTGGTGACTTTGAAATATCTTGAAAGTATTTGTTCCAGATCGTCTATGTACCGTTCAAGTTCAATCACTTTATGTCTACCATCCTACACAAAAATCAGTAATTGTAAGAACTGATAGTTGTAAATGCTCTTTGACAATAAAGGCTTATTAATAGCATTTATAAAAAATATATAACAGGTAGCATCTTATGTCAACGCATACATATTGTATATTTATCGGCTTTGTAGTTTAGAACCCAAACGGACATGCAGTTTTCAGGTGTTTTATAATCACTAAAAATTTTTATAATTACCCTTTGTATGTATATTGCGAATGAATATTACAGGTTTGAAATGTTATAAATTTATTTCTGTATGATTGTGCTCGAAATTTTTGAAAAGAAGAGCCCAAAACCTTGTATTTCAATGGTTTTGGGCCCGTGTGATAATCGGCTTTATGTTCAGGAATCAGGTAAAAGCTTTACCAATACGGGTCATCTAGGCTATATAAAGCTTAATTCCCAATGCCTCAATCTGATCCTGCCATTCGGAAGACAGTTGACTATCTGTTACAATCGCATCAAAATCCTTTAATCTTGCAAAAAAGGCTGGTTTAACCACATCGAACTTTGACGAATCCAAAACGAGAATTTTTTCCAATGCTCCCTGCATGGCTGCCTGCTTTGTATATACCTCATAATTGTTGATACAGGTAACACCTAGCTTCCCATCAACCCCTGCTGCAGAGATAAAGGCTTTTGAAATGCGGGTGCGGTTAAGCAGTTCAATCCCCTCTTTACTTTCAAACATCTGGACATCTGAATGATATGTACCGCCGATGAAGATGATATTTTCCATCTTTCTCTTACGCACTTCGAACAAAGCATTCATTGTACAACAAACTGCCACGATAGGCAGGGAGGATGGAACGTGCTGAATTATTTGCGATGCTGTAGTTCCAATATCAAAGTAAACCACGTCGTCAGCCTCAATCAGCGAGGCAGCAACCTTGCCTATTCTGTATTTCTCTGTTGTACGCCTGCGCCTCTGCGTGGATAAATCATAATAATCCGGGTTGTCGGCAGCTGTTGTTTCTCCATCGTATACCACAGCTCCCGATACCACTTTTACAAGCCTTGAAGCCTTCAGATGTACAAGATCGCGGCGTATCGTCATCTCAGTAACACCTAGCTGCTCCGACAATGCTTTAATTGATTCACCATTTTTTGCTTTGACAATTTCAACAATCCTCTTGATACGATCTTGTTTATCGATGTGAACCACCCTGTTTCATCCTAAAGTAATTAATTCATAAAAGATTATATCATGTTTTAATCAGTATCCTGTTGCCTCATTGTTTTTCAAAAGCCCTATGATTGAGCTGCTGCCTAGACGGCTTGCACCTGAATCCATCAGCTTTCGGGCATCTTCCAGAGAGCGGATTCCGCCTGCCGCCTTAATCTTCACATCGGGTCCGATGTGTTTTGCGAACAAGGCTACATCCTCGGTTGTTGCATTGCCTGTGGAAAAGCCGGTTGAAGTTTTTATGTAATCTGCTCCAGCTTCGGTGATGATCTGACACATTCTGATTTTTTCCTCTTCAGTCAACAGGCATGCCTCAACGATGACTTTTAATATTTTATTACCGCACGCTTCCTTTATTGCTTTGATCTCATCAGCGACGGCATCATATCGGCCTGATTTCAAAAAGCCGATGTTGATAACCATATCCACTTCCGAGACTCCATTAGCTATGGCTTCTCTGGTTTCAGCTACCTTAGCAGCAGTTGTGGAGTAGCCGTTTGGGAAACCCACTACAACACAAACAGGTATCTTGCCCTCTACATATTTTACAGCTTCAGCTGCATAAGCAGGAGGGATGCAGACACTTGCGGCCTGATATTCAATGGCCTCATCGCAAGTTTCTTTAATCTGATCCCAGGTTGAATCAACTCTAAGTAGCGTATGATCGACCACGGAAGTAATCTCTTTAAACAACATCTCTGAATTTTCCTTTCTGTTTATAAATCTATATATACTATCGTCCGCCGGGGTTGTATGGTTGACCTGCAGCTTTAGGTGCTCGTGACCTCTTGGATGCAAATGCCAACGCAATCAGTGTCAAAATATAGGGTACCATCTTGTAAACATTGTTTGAAATCGGCAATTGGTTTATTAACGGAATTCCCGAGTAGGCAGAAGCCAGCATCTTCGTAACAGCGAAGAAAAGTGCTGCAAAGAAGATCTTTCCAGGTTTCCACTGTCCGAATATCAACACAGCCAATGCCAGAAATCCATAGCCTGAAACAGAAGCATTGAAGCTTGTGGAAGTGGGGATAACAAAAATCAGTCCCCCAATTCCGCCTAAAAAGCCTGACAACAACACCCCGGCATAACGCATACGATACACATTAATGCCTACTGAATCGGCTGCCTGAGGATGCTCACCACAAGCCCTCAGACGAAGCCCAAATCTTGTACGTGACAATAGTACCCATGATATAACGAAGATTAAAATTCCAAGATAGGTGGTGAGGTATGCATTTTGGAACAGCATAGGACCCAAAATCGGGATATCCCCAAGGATCGGCACCGACTCAATACGGAATGTATTGCTAAAAGTTATTTGCTGTACACCAAAGAATATTCGGGCTACGAAAATAGAAACTGCCGGGCTCAGGAGGTTTAGAGCTGTTCCCACGATTATCTGGTTTGCTTTAAGGTTTATGGCCGCATATCCTAACAACAGCGAAAAGACCAGGCCAGTCAAACCAGCCATCAGGAGGGCTAGTAATAAAAGTCCCTGCCCGCTCATGGAGTCTCCTGCAATATTGATAAGCAGTATCCCGGTAAGCGCACCAATAATCATGGTGCCTTCCAGTGCAATATTGACTATACCACCTCTCTCAGAAAACATGCCTGCCAGAGCAACAATCAGAAGAGGAATGAAAAAATACATTGTCTGCTGAAATAGAAAGAATATTGTGTTCATTTTGCTTTTGCCCCCTCTTCCATTTTCGCCATATCTCTGCGCTTTTTGATATAAGAGACCAAAATACGTATTGCCATTGCAAAAGCACTGAAATAGATGATGGCAGAAATGATCATATCAACAACCTGTGTCGGATAGTTAAACATCTGCAGCTGGAATCCACCAACTGTAATGTATGCTATAAATATGGCGACAAAGATTATGCCCAGTGGATTGGAAAGCGCAAGTAGGGCAATGGAAATCCCTGCAATAGCACCAATATCAAGTCCGCGTACTGGCTGAACTGCAATGAGAAGCTTGTGGTCACGTTCAATCTCCCTGGCCAATATAACCTTTTGCTGATTTCCGCCCGACATGCTGCGTGTTATAGTATGGCTGCCCTGTCCGCTCCTGATATCGTACTTCTTGATCAGGTCATCAGCGTATTTATATATGTGATTAAACATCATAAATTTCTTGTTTTGAAATCGTTCAGTTTTATATTCTTTAAGAATCATATTCTCTGCAATGTTATAGTCGAGAACCAGGCCAAATTTATGCCTGTCTTCCGGAATGTAAGAAATTCCTTGGGTATTGCGTAAGCGAATGTTTTTGTTGGTTATATCCTCTCCATCAAGAAGGACAGAACCGCTTTGTGCCTTCATCAGGCCGGTAATTGCCTCAATGGTTTCAGCCTGACCATTCCCGTCTACTCCTGCTATGCAAACTATCTCACCTTCATTTACCGTGAAGCTTACATCTTTAACCTTGTCCTGTCCGTTTATGCTATCCTTCACATAAAGATTCTTAACTTCAAGTACAGGCTTACCAACATTCGCAGGTTTTTTCTGAACAACAAGATCCACTTTGCGGCCTACCATCATCTCTGACATTTCTTCTTTGGTTGTGGTTGCCACATCTATGCATCCCACGAATTTACCTTTGCGAAGCACCGTGCAACGATCTGCTACTGCTTTGATTTCATCCAGCTTATGGGTGATAAACAGGATTGACTTGCCCTCTGCGGCAAATCCTTTCATGATCTTCATAAGTTCTTCAATTTCCTGTGGTGTAAGAACAGCGGTAGGTTCATCGAAGATCAGGATGTCATTATCCCTGTAAAGCATTTTCAAAATTTCCACACGTTGCTGCATTCCAACTGCAATGTCATCAACCAAACGATCCAAATCCACTTGGAGTCCATATTTTTCGCTAAGCTCAGTCACCTTCTTGCGGGCTTCATTAAAGTGGAGAAATCCGTAACGTACACTCTCAACACCCAGAACGATGTTTTCAAGAACGGTAAAATTACCAACTAACTTAAAGTGCTGATGAACCATACCGATCCCATACCGGTTAGCATCGTTAGGGCTCTGTATGTTTACCTCTTTGCCCATTATGCGGATGCTTCCCTTGTCAGGTTTGTACATTCCGAATAATACACTCATCAAAGTGGACTTGCCTGCACCGTTTTCCCCAAGCAGAGCGTGGATTTCACCTTTGCGCACCTTGAGAGTGATATCATCATTCGCAATGATACCAGGGAACTCTTTGGTTATATTCAGCATCTCAATGACATAATCACTCATATTTGCATCTCCTGCCCTGTTCTATTTCACTAATTAAACAGTGAGGGAGGGGCAAAAACCCCTTCCCCTCACATTACCGTTCATATAGTCTTTAAATGATTGGGATCATAAGAAGGGATTATTTAATTGCCGATCACCTGAACGGTTACAATGGATATGGGCAGCTCATCGGGTGAATCCACGTCGGTATCAGTCAAAATGCCGCTTGCAATACCATCCGTGTCAGCAACAAGCATTCCATAAATGCTGTCGTAATCACTCTGTGTAAACTTTGTAAAACGAGCATTTTCCATTGCCAGGCCTACGCCGTCAGATGTCACATCCAAAAGTGTAGTTTCGCCGCCCGGGAATTTATCGGTATAGAAAAGATCAAGCATCTGGTATACGGAGTTTTTCAACATTTTCATTGCTGAAGTGATAACTGTTTCTGAGTCAGCAGACTGGTCGGAGTCAACACCGATCACTTTTGTATCGTACTGTTCTGCAGCTGCCATTACAGAGAAGCCCACCGGGCCGCCGCAGGAAAAGATAATCTCAGTTCCGCCCTGGTACCAGGAAGCTGCCAATGTCTGGTTTTCAGGTGAAGCCTCAAAGTTACCGACATAGGTATACTTTACTTCGATATCTCCAGGCTGCAGCCCAAGCTCATTGGCGGCATATTCAGCACCCTGAATATAACCGTATCCATACTTTATGACCGCCGGAACGGCCATTCCTCCGATAAAGCCAAGTTTGCGGTATCCTTCTTTTACAGCGGCATAACCTGCCAGAAATCCTGCTTCCTCTTCTGCGTAGGATACTGCGCTGACATTTTTCTCGGTGCGGAATTCTTCATAATTTCCATCCTGAGGGACTCCGTCCAGCAGAACAAAATGAACATCGGGATAGAGATCCTGTGCTTTAAATATCGCAGGCTCAAACACATATCCTGGAGCAACAACTATTTTGGCACCATTTCTGACCGCAAGATCGATAGTATTAAGAAAACCGTCAACGGTATCCTCGGTAGCCTGATAATACTTATGGGTGATGTTGTTTTCAGTTGCATAGGCTACTACACCTTCCCATGCTCCCTGATTGAAAGATTTGTCATCAATAGTACCGCCCTTGATAATGATCTGCGCGATCTCAAAGGTATTAGTATTAGTGTTATTATCGGATTGGTTTGCGTCAGTAGGGTCAGGCGTAGCTACGCTGCCGGAATTATTTCCACAAGCGGCAAGACCCAGGAGCATTGTCATTGCAAGTACTACACATAGAAACTTCTTCATAATGAATTCTTCCCCCTAACTACTTGTTTTTGTTTTTCAGATCGTTTTCATATAGAATGCGAATT
>FZPS01000168.1_pt66 | contig 25619 bp, 24 predicted proteins | sample 1817821 | NCBI WGS metagenome assembly FZPS01 (sample SAMEA104158645, study PRJEB21678) | metagenome | place: Germany | collected 2015-04-21 | reverse complement strand
ATAGAAATAATAGATAAAAGTATTAAAGCTAATATTGAAAGTAATATTAATTTTTTCTTTGATTTTTTTCTTGCAAAATGTTTTTTGTTTTTCATGACAAACCTCTACTTTATAATATTTTTCACAGCCCATATAATATCACTAAAAGAACAAATATTCAACAAAAATATACACATTTTTCTATATTCTATCAGTATTCTTATATATATAATAAGGTCTTGTGACCTCTATCTCAGCTTGAAGGATAACGGTTTTTATGCTAATATTATATGGGTAAATTTATAATACTAAGTAGGTGTGAAAATGAATCAAAAGGGCGATAAATTTGTTATTGATATTGATAAAGATATCAAGGCTAAAAAGTTTCAGTTTGTGATTAAAAGATTCATGGATATATTGTTGTCCATTATAGGCATATTAATACTTTTGCCTGTTTACGCAATAATATCTATCGCTATTAAAGTTAACTCCAAGGGGCCTGCTATCTTTAAACAGGTTAGAATAGGAAAAAACCATAAGCCTTTCACTATATATAAGTTTAGGACTATGGTGGTAAATGCTGAACAGAAAAGAGAATTGGAAATCGACCCCGAAAAAATTGGAGACTTTGTTTTTCAAAGCAGGAGTGATGACAGAATCACTAAAGTGGGGGCCTTCCTAAGGCGAACAAGCCTCGATGAGCTACCACAGCTCTTCAACGTCCTAATAGGAAATATGAGTCTCATAGGTCCTAGACCGGAAATTCCAGATGTGGTGAAGTTCTATCCTAAGGAATATGAGCAAAGGTTACTAGTAAGTCCTGGTATAACTGGCCTGGCTCAAATTAGTGGCCGTGGAGAAATTGAACTGGCGAAAACTATTGAGTATGATTTAACCTATATTAAGGAATTTTCTATTTGGAATGATATTAAAATATTGTTTAAGACCTTTTTCTCTGTTTTAAAGAAAGAGGGAGCAATGTAAATGAACAGATATCAGGTAGCAGGTGACGGACATTGGATAACAGATTTAAGATGTTGGATATCTGATTTCAGGTCTTGGATAGCAGGCTTGATAGGGGGACTTTAGTAATAAAGATAAGGTCTTGCTGGCTGATAAGTGCTAGTATATGTAACTTGTTATTATATTTGTGTATATTATAGCTTTTTTCGCTATAACGCTTTGTTTTTAATAAGAGTTGATGAATAACTGCTTGGAGTTATCCTTTTATAAGGTTTGTCCAATCAATTGTTCGTCAACTTTTCTTTTTAACAAAGCAACATATCTTTTGTTCCCCGGTGTATTGCTTAGATAAAAACAAAGCTGTAGCTTAGGAAAAATCAATTTTCCCCAAGTTACAGCTCTTTTGTATTTATCCTCACTTATTATCTTTTTCCTTCTTCTCCCCACTAAGATATATTAAAGCAAATAAGAGCCACAGAATCAGTGTTCCTGTTATTACACCTTTATGGTTAAATTCCATTCCAGTGGAAGTAGAATATATAACCCATGCTACTATGGAGGTAAATACCCCTCTATTAAAAGTATAGTCCTTAAAAATTACTTTTATTCTGTTAATTACTATTAATATAAAAACTATAAGACATACTATTCCAAATTCCACACCTATTTGAAGCCATAGATTGTGAGCATGTTCTAGCAAGTTGCTGCTGGCTACCACCTTATCCCTTAAACTCTTAGGCATTAATAGAAAACCCTGCATAAAGTACTTTTCATACATAGTGTGAAAAGTTTCCCCACCTATTCCAAAGGGGTTTTCACTGATCATCTTAAAGCTTCCAAAAATACCTTGCATTCTGGACACAGCAGAGTCGTTAGTAAAGATAGAGGTATTATATGAACTCCCCCTACTTAATATAAATGACAGCACAGGTTTAGCCAATGCTAGCCCCCCCACTGTGAAAGCAATTATAAGGGCCTTGTACTTCTTGCTTAACAGTACTACAAAAAATATAATAGGTAGGGTTAACCATATACCCCTTGTAAAAGTTATACCTGCTGAAATCAAAAATATAGACAAAGAAGTATATAAAAACAGCCTTTCTTTTTTTGTATTCTTGTGGTAAAAGACTAGCTCCAACAACAATGGTAATACAAATAATAGATTACTACCAAATATATTCACATTATGATAGCCAAAAGTCAGCAGGCTACGATTACTGCTTATCTCGCTAAAGGATAGGCCACCCATAATAACTTGAGAAAAACCATATAGGCAGCTTAAGTTAGTAGATAAAATTAGGGCGTAAAATATATTTTTTTTGTCTCCTCCATTGAAATTTGAAATGATAATGAGAAAGAAGAGAACTGGTACAATTACTCCGATGAACACGTAGCCTAAACTACTGAATAGATCATAGGAAAACAAGCTACTGTTAAGAGCAAATACTACAAAGAAAGAAACTAATAACAAAAATCCTCTATTAAGTTTATCTACTTTTTTAAATTTTAACTTTAGGCTTTCCATTAAATTTTTAAAATCCAATATAGCAAATAAAAGAATATATAGAGCTTCGTAATTTAGTCTAATAAAAAGAAAATTAAAATAAAATAGTTTTCTAGCAGTTACTAGTATGGGAAAAGAAACTATAAATAATAAAAGAGATTTCTTTTTATCTATTTTAATTAAATAAATTTCTACTGCTAATAGAAAAGTAGCTACAAATATCATTGCACTATCTTTAATTCCTAGTGTCCTAAAAAAAATTATACTGGGAACAAGCGAAATCACTACAAAAACAGCTAGTGTATATAATTTACTTTTCAAAAATGTCTTTATATCCATGACTTCCCCCTTTTTCAGCCAAATTAGTTACTTCCACTTCTGTACAAATCGAAGTTAAATTTATTGTTTTTTGCTGCATTGTCATAATGTTTTTTATAATTTTCATTTAACTTATCAATTGCTTCTCTTATGTCCATGCTTCCATCAATGGCGCTAATAATCAGGTCTTTATGCTCATTAGCATTGTAGGTAATATATAGAGTCGGATCTAAAATGGCATTTTCAAATTTAGCACCACCAAAAAAACTATACTCGTGAAAGTTCTTTGTATCTATACCATCTAAAAATAGTGGCATAACATTTCCAGCAAGTAACAATTCCTTGTTTACTTCAGGGCTCATTAACCATTCCATAACCTTCTTAACTGCTTCCTTGTTTTCTACATCTTTTCGAATAACCATATTGTTATAATCCCCAACTGTATAGTACTTTTCCTCGCTATTTACATCAAAAACAGGCAAATCTGCAATACCTATTTGAAAATCTGCAGCTACAATATTGTTAAAGTATCTTTGATCTTCATAGCTACCAATAATCATTGCAGAATTCTGGCTATAAAAATCAAATCTTATATCTTTTCTATTCTTCTCATGAAAGTCTTCAGCTAGCATTTCTTTTTCATACAAGTGATTGTAGATTTCCAAAATCCTTTTGGCACTATCAAATTTATATTCTCCATTTTCATAATCCCAAAAGGTGTGATAAATGGTATCCAAGGCTACACTGGGATTACCAACAGATAATTTAATGTTTTCAAAATTATTTACAGGAAAAGCAAAGGGGGTAACCTCCGGATACTTTTCTTTTATTTTTTCTGAATAAGCTATTACTTCCTCCCAAGTTTTCGGAGGATTCTCTGGATCTAGTCCCGCCGCAGCAAAGATATCCTTATTCCATAACAGTTTAGCCTTATTAGCTGATAAAGTGGCAGCATAGGGTTTACCGTTATAGTATAAAAAGTTATTTTTACCGTATTTTTCTGTGTTTATTCCAAAATCATCTAAAGGCTCTATTTCTTCCTTCGTAAGTAAAGTAGCATAGCCATATTGAAATATGTCTGGCTTTTGAGTGGAAGAAAGAGCCACCTTCAACATATTGGAATAATCGTTTCCGTACACTACATAATTAATATAAATGTTATCATCATTTTCTAAATTATATCTGGCAACTTGATTTCTACGAGTTTCTGAGTCTTCGCTGTTTTTCATCCAAAGATTTACTACAGTTTTTCCTTCCGCCTCTTCCGGCAGCTTTACCTTATAAGAAGGTTCTGGTCTAATAAAATAATAAACTGTAGATATACTCAGCAAAAGTATCATTAAAACTATAGAAACTCTTTGTTTAGACTTCATGAAGATGTACTCCTTCCTAAATTACAGATATTGTCCTTCACCTATCAATCTCTTAAATCAGAGAAGCTTCTCTTTGAAATTAGTCATCTACTGTTTATCCAAGAACCTTAGTATAAGCATCAAATAAATTTAACCGTTCAGCCTCCCAGGAATACTTGCTCAAAACAAGTTGCCTACCATTATCACCTAACTCTTTGGCCTTATCAGGGTTATCTAGAAGATAGCTAATTTGCTTTGCTATACTTTCTGGGGATTTTGGATCTGCTGGTAAAAAACAACCATCAAATACTTCCCGCCAATATTGGAAATCTGACATAACCATAGGTAGGTTACAAGCCATATATTCAAAAGGCTTGTTAGGTAGGGTTAATACATGATTTGGTTCAGGCCAAAAATTAACCACACCTAGGTATGCTCTCTTCATATATGAATATACATCATCTTGTGGGACGAAACCTTTAAAAACCACATGTTTCCATCCCTCTAAACTACGGCATTCCGCTTCAAATTTTGAATCATCCCAACTACCAAACATCCATAACTCTGCCCTACCATCTAGTAAGGCCATGGCTTCAATTAGCTCCTTAATACCTCTAATTTTTGTTATTCCACCAGCGTAAATAACTATAGGCTTTTCCGCCTTTATATCTGCTGGAGCTATTTGGTCTATGGAGGTAATTACCGGAGAATTAACTACAACAGTAGTTTTGTCTTCTGGAAAGTTTACCCCTATGTCCGGTCTAGCAGCTATAATCCTGTCTAAATTTTTAATAGATGACTTTTCATATAAATTAAAGGTCTTTGAAACTATCTTTCTTGTAAATTGATTTCCAAGCCATTCCTTACTTAGAATTTGCTTAGGAACATCTTCATGGGCATCGTAGATAACCTTTTTACCTAATTTCTTTAGTTTCTTACCAACAGGTATAAGTTCAGGATCGTGGAAGTGATAAAGATCTGCATCCACTTCTATAGCTTTTTGCAAAGCTATCTTCTTCTTTTTAAAAAACCTGTACTTCCTGCTATTATCTAGAGGTAGTGATATTATATGTACTCCCTCTACCACTTCTTCCTTATCATGACTAACTATAAAATGAACATCATAACCTTCCTTAACCAAAGATCTACATTCCTTATAGAATATTCTGGTATCAAAAGGCTTATGTACTGTTGAAATATGGCATATTTTAGCTTTCATATTTAAACTCCTCCAAGGCTTATCTCTCTTTCAATTTATGCATATCCATGGTAGAAAAATCTTCCAGAGGGAACTTTACAGGCATGGAAGTTAATCTTGACTTATAGGCTGCCAGTATTATAGCAACGCTCTTCTTTCCTTCCTCTCCATTAATAAGTGGCTCTCTATCATTGTTTATAGAGTCTATCATATCCTTAAAAAGAGGGGTATGGCCAAAGCCGTAAACTGTATCTGGATCCTTATCCTGATTTTGAAGAATTTCCTCCTCCTTATCTAATCCATCGGCAAATCTCCAAGTTTCTACCTTATTGACAGCAAGTCCACCTATTACAGCTGTACCCTTTTCTCCAAAAATACTTAGTGTCTCCTCTAAGTTCCTAGGATAAACGCAGGCGCTGCCTTCAATTAAGCCAATAGCACCATTTTTAAATCTTACTATAATGGCACCAAAGTCTTCCCCTTCAATGTCCCTAATGAAAGTGTCACACTGTGCATACACAGTGTCAATTTCTCCACCAAGGGACCACTGCAACAAGTCTATATTATGTATGCATTGGTTCATCAAGGTACCGCCATCTAACTTCCAAGTTCCTCTCCAAGGAGCCTGAAGGTAATAGTTCATATTCCTATTCCAGAGAATTCTGGCAGTACCATTTATAATTCTGCCAAATCTATTAGCTTCAATGGCTTTTCTCAATTCTCTTATAGGCCTATTAAATCTATTTTGATGACTTACACAAAGCTTAACATTATTTTCCTTAGCACAAGCTATCATAGCGTTTGCATCCTTTATAGAAAGGGCCATTGGCTTTTCTACAATAACATGTTTTTTATGTTTCAGACATTCTATAGAAATCTCAGCATGATAGCCACTTTCAGTAGCTATAGTAACAATGTCTATATCCTCTTTATCTAGCATCTGCTTATAATCTGTATAAACCTGTACCTTAGAATTTTCTCCTTTAAGTCTTTTATATTCTTCTTTCATTTTCTCTGCTTGGCTTTCAATAATATCACAAACTGCAACTAGCTCCGCTTCCCTATCATTATTGAAAATCCCTTCTACATGTTTATAGGAAATTCTTCCACAACCTATGATTGCAAACTTAAATTTTTTCATATTAACTCTCCTTTACCTAGTGATAAAGTTTTTGCCTAATACAAGTATTTTGGTATACATTTCTGTATACCAAGATAAGAATAAATTTTTAAATTACAACTTGTGAATCTTATGTCTGTTGTTTTTTACATCTTTTGTTGCATTTCTAGTATCGTATATTATGGCTGCCCGTTCTACTATCTCCTCATAAGGATAACAAGAATGATTAGTAGTTATTATTACAATGTCAGCACTATCTATTTCCTGCTTCCAATCAATGGTCTTTCTAATTTCACCCTTATATTTAAATTCAGGTATGTATGGGTCATCCACCGATACTATAGCGCCATGCTTTTCAAGATTTTCTAAAACCTTTAAAGCTGGAGATTCACGAAAATCGTCTATATCATTTTTATAGGCTACTCCTAGAAGCAAAACTTTTGAACCATTCATGGCCTTCTTGTTTTGATTAAGAAGTTTCATAGCGTTATCTACTACAAATTCCGGCATAGAGTCATTAATTTCTCCGGAAACCTCAATTAACTTTGTATGATAGTCAAATTCCCTAGCCTTCCAAGATAAATAGAAAGGATCTAAAGGTATGCAGTGTCCGCCCAATCCTGGTCCAGGATAAAAGGCCATAAAACCATAAGGCTTAGTTTTAGCTGCATCTATAACTTCCCAAACATCAATGCCCATTCTCTTACACAAAATTGCCATTTCATTAGCTAAGGCGATATTTATATTTCTAAAAGTATTTTCTAATATTTTTTCCATTTCTGCTACTGCAGGTGAGGAAACTGTAAACACTTCACCTTCTAATACATTTTTATATAGTAAAGCAGCTATTTCTGTACACTGTTTTGTATATCCACCTACAACCTTAGGTGTATTTTTAGTTTTAAACTGTTTGTTACCTGGATCTACCCTCTCTGGTGAAAAAGCTAGAAAGAAGTCTTCTCCACATTTAAGGCCTGATTCCTCTAATATAGGCTTTAACACTTCTTCAGTTGTGCCTGGATAAGTAGTACTTTCCAATACCACTAACATAGGTGCATGTAAATATTTAGCGATACTCTTACTAGAATTCACCACATATGTAATATCAGGCTGCTTATATATATCTAGTGGAGTTGGTACACATATAGCCACCGCATCTACATCTTTAACAAAGCTAAAATCGCTAGTAGCTACTAATTGTCCTGCCTCTACTAAATCCTTTAATTCCTCATCTACTATATCGCCAATATAGTTATGGCCACTATTAACCATTTCAACCTTGCTGTCTTGTACATCAAAGCCTATTACCTTATAGCCTGCTTTAGCTTTTTCTACTGCTAAAGGAAGACCTACATAGCCAAGACCCACTACACCAATTACAGCAGTTTTGTTCTTAATTTTCTCAATAAGTATTTCTTTATTTGACATATTAAACCTCCATGCTAAAGGAATTGTACCTAGATCAAATTCTTTTTGATAATATATTTTTATAAAGGCTAATAGTCTTTTCAGCATTATGTTTCCAAGTGAAGTTATTCAAAACAGTCAATTTACCTTTTTCGCCAATGGCTACTGCCTTTTCTTCATTTTCAAGCAAATATTCTAAAACCCTAGCTAGATCTTCTGGGTCCTTTGGATTTACTAAAAATCCATTTTCTCCATCTTTTATTACGTCTTCTATTCCCTGTCCCTTAACTCCTATTACAGGCTTTCCATGAGCCATAGCCTCAATATATACAACACCAAAGCCCTCTTCCCAACTAGGTAGACTAAATATTTGACAAGAGCTCATATGTTTCATCACTTCTTGGTTAGGAAGCCTTCCTGTAAATTCCACATTATCTTTCAAAGATAATTCATCTGCCAAGGCCTTTAATTTATCCATTTCAGGGCCGCCACCAATTATTCTGTATAAAATATTAGGATATTTTTTTACAAGCCTTTTCAAGGCCTTAATGTTAAGATCTATTCCCTTAGTCTTTATCAGGTTTGAAACACTAAGAATGACAAGCCTATCTTCCTTAGCTTCTTCTTTAATATTACAGTCCTCTATATTTATCCCATTATTTATTACGTGAATTTTCTCACGAAAATCCTCTTTCTTTATCACATTTTTTAATTTTGTGCTTACAGTAACTACTCCATCGCTACCATTGATTACCTCATAGAGTCTTTCCTTACATTTATCACTTCTATGAATGGTAACTTGAAAATCTTGCCCGTGTACTGTAGAAAACTGAGCTACATTATAACTTTTATTAAGGAGCATAGCTGCATGGCTGTCTGGTAATAAAACATGGGAATGTATAATTTCAAATTTAAACTCCTGGTATATTTCTTTTACAACTTTCCTAATTCCCTTGTACATAAAAGAACCTGAATGTTGCGGAAACATAGATTTAGGAAATTCTAAATACCTAGGATAGTATACTTCAATTTCGTCTATAATTCTTTTTTTAGGAACAGAATTATACCTTTTCCACTTACTTTTTAAGAGACTTAAGGGAAAAGGAGCATAGGGCAAAGGGCAAACAACTTTAACTTCACAGCCCTTAGCCTTTAAGGCCTTAACCTGATTGTGAACAAATAATCCATATGTATCCTTATCTGAGTAAGGATACATATGTGATATTACTAAAATCTTCACTTACTTGCCCCCCTGAACTATTTGCTCCCTAGCAAGTAGTATTTAAAGCCAAAGTCTTCTACTTGAGACTTATTTAAAAAGTTTCTAGTATCGAAAACAACCTTAGATCTCATAACATTGTAAATACTCTCTAATGGTAACTCCTTAAATTGTTTATGATTTACACCTAGGACTAAGATATCTGAACTTTCACAAGCATCTGCAATGTTCTTCTCATTTTTATGGTAATTTTCTACATGAGGATCAAAAACTGAGAAATTTATCTTTTCCTCTTCAAGCATCCCTATTAATTCCATTATTGGACTTTCTCTCATATCATCAATGTCTGGCTTATAGGTGATACCTAAAACAGTCACTTTTAAATCGTCACTAATAGCATTTTCCTTTTTTATTTCCTTTATTCTCTTCAAAACATGAGCAGGCATACTATCGTTTGTTCTTCTTCCTAATTCAATTATCTTAGCAGTTTCAGGATCCTTTTCTATGATAAACCAAGGGTCTACTGCTAGACAATGGCCGCCTACTCCTGGTCCAGGAAGATGTAAATTAACTCTTGGATGTTTGTTACACAAATTGATTACTTCCCAAGCATTAATGCCTAAGTTTTCACACAGCTTAGCTAATTCATTAGCTAGAGCGATATTAACATCTCTAAAGGTATTTTCCATCATCTTGCACATTTCTGCAGTAGTAGCAGTAGTTAAATATATTTCACCTTTTACAAAAATCTTATACAAGTCTCTTATTTTTTCAGCAGACACTCTATTAATTCCGCCAACCAGTCTATTATTATAAATAAGTTCTTTTAATATTTGCCCGGGCAATACTCTTTCTGGTGAATGTCCAACAAACAACTCTTCACCTAACTTTAAACCGGACTTTTCTAATATAGGGCACATCAATTCCTCAACAGTGCCAGTAGGTGATGTGGATTCTAAAATTACTATATCTCCAGCTTTTAAATAAGGCACTATACTTTCTGCCGCTGCCTTAACATAGGTCATATCTGCCTTTTTATCCTCTGTAATAGGTGTCGGAACAGCTATTATAAAGGCATCTGCACTTTCTGCTTTTAGGCTAGCCCTTAATTTACCAGATTGTACTGCTTTTAAAACCATTTCATCTAAATCTGGTTCCTCAATTATAACCTTCCCCTCATTTAAGGCTTCTACCACTTTGCTATTAACATCTACTCCCACTACTTCTACGCCATAGCTAGCAAAAGTTGCTGCAGTAGGTAGTCCGATATATCCTAATCCTACAACACATATTTTGTTAAAATCCATAAAACTCACACTCTCCTCAAAATCAAATTGGTTTATCTGCCTTTTTTCTTTATAAAGTTTATAAACTTTTTTATTGTATCTATTGAAATAAACTTAAAAGCTATGTTTAAGCCAATGTATATTACACATAATAGACTAGATAACAAGATCTCTAAAAGAAGATTATCAATAGAAGGTTTTATAAAGTAATAAACACCGTATACTATCAAAAATAAGGGCAGGTATTTGATTGAATCCACTATTTTCAGAGGCAATTTATAATATTTCTGCCCAAAGATATAGTACAAGATATTAGCGATAAAGTAACATAAAATAGTGGCCAAGGTTGCACCATTAATACCAAAGTAAGGTATCAATATGTAATTAAATACTACATTCAACAATGCTGAAATAAATACAATCATTGAGCTAATAATCATTTTATTAGCTACATGGAGACCAAAACCATAAAATTCTACTAATCCCCATAAATAATAGGAAAAAGCAATTAAAGGTACAATCTTATAAGCTTCAGCATATCCTTTATTTGATAAGATTCGGATGGCTACATTAGCAAACAAAGATAAGCCCACTATAAGAAACCAGCCAATTAAATTAAAGTAGCCATAAACATCTCTAATTCTTTCATTTCCACCTTCTTGCTTGTAGACATCAAATTTATAAGGTGCAAAGGCACTTCTGAAAGGTACTATAAATACAGGATCTAATAATGTACCCACCTTATATCCTACAGAATAAACACCAACGGCAGATAGACTAATCATCCCTTTTATAAAATATCTATCTATAAGGTTTAGAACCCAGGAAGATACCTGACCTGGAGCCAAAGCTATTCCATAAGATAGCATATCCTTTAATTCTTTCTTACAAAATCTAAATCTAAAATTTTTAATATCGGTAATGACAAGAGCTAGCACTAGCAAGGCATAGGTTATAAGCATTGCCTGAAGAGCTCCTATTATACCATTATCAATTTTTATCATTAGCAATACAGTAAAACCTAAGGTGAGAACCATTCTGGCAACTGTTATAAGACTTGATACAACCGCTCTATATTGCATAGAATAATACATATTATAAATTGATATTAGACATAAAAGGACAGCGCTAATAACTGTATAGTTAATGTATTGAGCTCCTAAAGGATCCTCTCTAAAAATCACACTAGCCAAAGGCTTAGAAAGTAAATACACTAAAAGAGAAAAAACAGCTCCCCATATAAGGGAAAAAGTAAAAGCTGTGTTTTTCAAATTGTTTTTGTTCTTATATTCATTAAAGAATCTAGTTAGACCTGTATATATACCTAGGGTCACTATAATTGTTAATAAGCTTTGAATTGAGAGAACTATGTTGAACTGTCCGTATTCTGATTTAGTAAGCTTATTAGTGTATATAGGAACTAAAAATAAGTTTATCACTTGCCCTAATATGGATGACACAAGGTATACTGCACTTGTAGAAAGCAACTTATCTTTTTTACTCATCTCTATTTCTCCACACCACTTGAATTTTTGAATTATAAATTTTGAGGATTATAGGTTGCTACCTTTGACTTCATTAAAGCCATAATATCTTCCTTATCCATGGTAACACACTTCCTAAATTCCTCTATAGATTTTCTGACAAACTCTATATCATAGTCTATAGGCTTTTCTATAAATATCTTTTTATGATCTGTGTTAATTAAAGCCACTTCACTCATTAGCAGTTCCTCATAAAGTTTTTCGCCTTTCCTAAGGCCAGTATATTCTATTTTTATATCCTCTCCAGGCTTTAAGCCAGAAAGTACTATAAGATCTCTAGCTAAATCAGAAATTTTCACAGGTTGCCCCATGTCCAGTACAAAGATTTCTCCACCTTCAGCCATTGCTCCTGCTTGAATAACTAACTGAGCTGCCTCTGGAATAGTCATAAAGAACCTAGTAATTTCTGGGTGAGTCACAGTAACAGGACCCCCTCGAGATATCTGTTGTTTAAATAAGGGGATGACACTACCATTACTGCCTAGGACATTACCAAATCTAACAGCCACATACTCGGTTTTACTAGCCCTATCAAAGGCTTGCACCATAATCTCACAGAACCTCTTTGAGGCCCCCATAATATTTGTAGGATTTACAGCCTTGTCAGTACTTATTTGAACAAACTTTTTAACATTATATTTATCGCTGCTACACAATAAGTTGTAGGTACCTATGATATTGTTTTTAATAGCTTCAGTTGGATTATCCTCCATAAGAGGCACATGCTTATGGGCAGCTGCATGAAATACCACATTAGGCCTATACTTCTTAAATACATCGTCAATTCGTATTTGCTCCCTAACAGAAGCTATAATAAGCTCCGTGTTTAGTTTAGGATAGTTATATTTTAACTCCATTTGAAGATCGTAAGCACCGTTTTCGTAAATGTCTAAAATCAAAAGCTTTGCTGGCTTGAATCTAGCAAGTTGCCTGCAGAGCTCTGAACCAATAGAACCACCAGCACCAGTAACCAGCACTACCTTATTTTCCACATATTCTTTTATACCTTCATTATTAAGTTTAACTTCATCTCTACCTAATAAATCTTCAATATTAACATCTCTAATGGTAGAAAGACTAACATTATAATCAATAATTTCATTTATACCTGGCAAAGTCTTCAGCTTGCATTGAGTAGTTTTACAAATATCATAAATTTCTTTTTTCGTCTTCTGGTCTGCTGAAGGTATTGCTACGATTATATCTGACACATTGTAATTTTTACAAACCTTATTTATATTTTCTCTGCCACCTAATACCTTAATACCTTGAACTCTCCTATTTATCTTGTTGGCATCATCATCTATGAGTCCAACTATAGTATAGTTCATATTTCTATTTCCCTTTACTTCCTTTATAAGCATTACTGCTGCATCTCCTGCTCCGATTATCAGGAGATTTTTATTTTTCTGTCCATTACTTTTAAGCTTTTTCCTGCTAAAAACAATTCTTAAAAGAAACCTTATTCCCCCTAAAAAAGCTATGGATAAAATCCAAAAAATTATATGGACAGAGAGAGGAAAGCGGAAAAAAGTAGTCTTTAACAGCTTATAATTAACAAAATAACTATAAAAAACAAAGAAAACATTGGTAAGGGTTGCAGAATATACCACAGATAGTAATTCTTCCACTGAAGCATACTCCCATAAGCTGCTATATAAATTAAAGAGCTTATTAAACACTACTGTTATTACAAGGACCGGCACTATAGACATCCATAAAAATTGAATATATTCTTTATAATGGGGGTCAGTACCGAAATCAAACCTCAATAGCATAGCAGCAAATAATGAAATTATAATAAGTATAATATCTATAAAAACTAATTTACTAAATTTTTTCATCTTCTAAACCCCTCTATCTCTGTGTATTTCTAGAGTTAGATCTTCCTCAGTTAATCTAAAAAGCACAATCAAATAATATATTCAAATACCGTTATCATTATACTTTAAAGGATGGTTTTTGTCCAACTAAAGCAATCCCTTAAAAGTTACATAATTTTCATATAATAAACTATTTATTAATGTATTGTAAATTATACAACTTCTCATAGCTTTCTTCAATGCTATAATTTTCGTGGATTTTATGGTTTTTTGTCATATTTGCCAACTATTTATTATTATTGAAAAGTCATAATTAATTTAGTATCAAAAGCATAAAATCCAATAGAAAACTACTTGTTGTTCTCTACTGGATTTTGTTTATATAGAATCTTCTTGCTTAAATACGAAGAATTTTAAGGCTTAAATTAGAGTTAACCTATTAGTTATTTTTTAAGAATTGATTTAAGTAACTCTTGATATTGTTTCTTCCGAATTAACATTATAAGAATTAATGTTATGAAGTAAACAAAAACGCCTAATAATACCTTAATTGAAAGTAAAGCAATTCCATTTAAAAACGTTATGTTAATAGTTTTTAAGATAATAAACATTATTAAGCCAGATAACACCATCGGCAAAGATTCTACGATAAATGAACCGATAGGTAATTGCTTCCTACATTTATAACACTGATAAAAACATACAACAGCTTCTGCTATTAGAGTACCAATCGCCGCTCCAATTGCTGCAAATTGAGGAATGAGAAGTAAATTTATTACCATATTAACTCCTGCTCCAAGAAAGGCTGAAGTTATATAAGCTTTGTCCATTTTGTGTGGTAAAAGATATTGAGTTCTTACTACGTTGGCAAATGCCAAAAAAATACAACTTGGTAATAGTATCATGAATAGAATAATACACAAATCATATCCTTTTCCATAGAATATTGGAACAAAAACATCTGACACTCCCATAATACCAAAACATAGGGAAGAAGCCATAAACATTGCAAAAATCAGGCTGATTCTTATAATCCTTATATCTTGCTCTCCTCCTTTAGCCACCTTATGGGTCATTCGGGGAAGCATAACAGAACCTAAGGCTGTTATAAAGGCTATTGGTATATTAATAACCTTCTCAGAGGACTCATAAAAACCTACTTGACTGTATTCAGACATTAAGCCTAGCATTATTTTATCCATTACTTTAAATAAGCTTACAGCTATTACTGTGGTAAATAGGAGCAAGTTAGGTTTTATATGTTTTTTTGCTTCTGCCCAGGTTGGCTTAACAAAAACAACCTCTTTTAGAAGGAAAGGCCACATAACCAATTGGCTTAATAAAAAGCTCATTGACATTATAAAACAATATATAAAAACATCTTTATCAGATTTTACAAATAGAAAAATTGCTACTAGACTAGAAAGCTTTATAAGGGAGTTTCTAATTACAGTCAGTTTAAACTTTTCCATTCCATAAAAGAACCAGTTAACATCGAAGGCACTTGATAATACATAGAGTCCTAAGATTATGGAAATTGTAGGTTTGTCAGAAAACATAAAACTATACAATATATAAAATATTATAGCCGCTATGCCCAGTATAAGCTGGGTAATGTAAATATTCCAAAAGTTTTTTGACATTTCCTGCTTATCATTTCTTGTACCGGCTATTGTTCTATTTCCATAATTGTTCAATCCAAGCATTACAAAAAGTACAAAATAATATGCTATAGAATATGCATATGAATACACTCCAATACCCTTAGGCCCTAAAACACGTGATATATATGGAGTAGTAATCAAAGGGATAATCATATTTAAAATTTGATAGGCTGAATTATACAGAAAATTTTTTTTTACACTACTCATTGTTCTCCTCTTTTTAATGAAAATTATTAGAATCTTTGATGCTTTTAATAACTTTTCCTGGGATACCGGCAACTATAGTGTTATCAGGAACAGAATCCACTACAACGGAATTTGCACCGATAATAACATTGTTACCTATATGTATATTCCCTACAATTTTAGCCCCAGCATATATAATAACATTATTACCGATCACCGGGTAGCCACCTCTGTTTTGTCCAATAGTTACATCTTGGTAGATGGTAACCTTCTCTCCTATTTTTACTCCTCTACCAATTACTATTCCTACTGGATGTGGTAAAAATAGCTTTGGTCCAATTGATGCTTTGAAGCTTATAACACAATTGAATTTTTTTATTAATCTATAATGGCACCAATCCGATAATATATTTAACTTATATTTTCTTAATCTCTTGCCTATCCTAATCCAAGGACAAATTTTCTCAATCGTAAATTTAGGGACAATAAAAAACTTCAGAAAACTTTTAATTTTCACTAGAATTTTATCATCAATATCATAGCAATCTTGAAATATTCTATCATCAACTGCCATCAATATAAACCTCTCCATTCCTATATATACTACCCCAGTGAACTATAATCCTTATTATTCAGTTATCATATTCTATATTATTAACCAGGAACCTACCATATCATCCCAGTAACCTGGACTAAAAGATTCCATTTCAAAAACTGGATAAAAGATCAATTCACCAAAATACAGCTTTCCTTTTACTTCATAAAAGTCATTTCTCACGGAAGTAATATTCCTAACTAATATCCGTGACAATTCAACCATCTTACCAAATGATTCTGTTTTTTAAATATGTTCACTATTAGGGTGAGAAGGTCGGCAAATATCTAATCGCTACCACTTACAGTCAAAAAGTCTTATATTATACCTGAATCATCACCACTATCTATATATTAATCTGCAATAATTTGTGGTTTTATTTGCATATAGTGCCACACTCTCCCTATTTATAATAATTTACACTCATACTTATCAACCATTTTTACATATTCCGGTCGATGATCAAAAAGCTTTAACCATTAGATTTTCACATTAAATATTCTCCATTGATTATCTATAAATTTATTTAACATAAAATCTATCCTTGTTATAAAATAAAAGACTAAATAAACAAGTTAAGATATTGGCCGATCATCCTTTTTCTTATCTACACCAATAAAAATATTCAAAAGAATAATTGACTGCAATGCAGTTTCATTGGTAAAAAAAGCTTCCGCGCTACTTGCAAAGATTATGTATATCCATAGAGTAAGAAAAGCTATTATCTTATTGTAATCTCTAAGCCTTACCATTTGCCTTTTAAATATTTGAAAAAGAATTGCAATATATATTACTAACCCAAAAAATCCAAATTGTCCATATATGTAAGGCCAGAAAACATCTGCCATATAGTTAAATTTTTCTGCTCTTAAGCCGTTAACATTAGAGATTCCATACATATCGTATATATTGGAATAATATTCTCCGGATAAACTAGATGAAAATGTTCCAAAACCAGAACCAAGCGGAAACATATCATAAGCAATATTTAATCCAGTTATATATAAAGCTGGTCTTGCAGCAGTTTTACCATACTTAAGATATTTTTGAATTTTATTTCCGCCTATGGCCCATCCTAAAAACAACAAGAAAATCATTCCTGTAGCAATATAACGATATTTAATTCTTCTTCCATCTGTAATCTTCTTTAATAACTTACGTATCCGTTCTGTTCCAATTATTATTACTATTAATGCAATAATAATTACCAAGTAACCCTTAGTTCTTTGTGCCATAAATAGCAATAAGCAATTAAGAATGATATACCACTTATTATTCTCAATAGAGTCAGCCATTAAGACAACAAGGGTTATTACATAAGAAAACACAAAAAAAGTTGGATGACTAAAAACAAATTTAAAACACTTAACAATTCTAACTTCAGATGTATAAACACCGATATTAATAAAATATCCAAGTAGAGCTATTATGGAAGTAATTATTATTATAATCTTAGAAAGCTGGGCTGCCTTATTAGTTATTTTCTTTTGACTTTCCATGGGCCTATAAAAATTCAATAAAAAAATAGCTACCGGGAACTTTAAAGCGGCTACTATATCTTTTAGGATTGCAATTATATTTGGTTGAATACCGTAATGAAATATATTACCTAACAGTCCTATAAGAACAAATAAAATAATTAATCCATATCTTTTTAGCTGCTGTTTTGTAAGCTTAAATGTTAGGGTATCTGATTTTTTAATAGCCAAAACAAATATAATCGCTACGGCAACCTCATCCCAGTAATTTAAGCCCGGAATCCTAAAACTAAGAACGCCTATGAAAATTGTTAGAATAAATAATGTATTATACCACATTAAATCATCTCCTTAGATTTCTTGTAACATAGCATTCAGATGTATTACTTTTTCAACGCTTGCTCGATTAGTTTCTTATACTTATCCATAATGAATTTAGCACAATAACGCTCAACGGTTTTCTTAACTAAAGATGAATCCCATGATTTTTCTAATGCAAGATCGAGCTTTTCTGATAACTCCTCCACATCCAAATACTTTACTAGAAATCCATTCTCATCAGATTTTATAATTTCTTTAGGTCCACTAGGCAAATCAAATGCCACTACGGGTGTTCCGCACGCAATAGATTCAATAAGTACATTAGGAAAACCTTCAAAATAGGAGCTTAAGGCTGTAATTTTCACTTTTTTATAATACTCTATAATCTTTTTAGTGTGGTCAATAAAACTAACTCTATCATTTATCTTCAAATCAAGTGATAATTTCTGTAACTCCTCTTTCTGGCTGCCAGACCCAACAATATATAGTTTAACACTTTTATTGGTCATTCTAGCAAAGGCATTTAACAACATTTGTAATCCCTTTTGTTGCTCTAATCTTCCTACATATAGGATTGCATTTTCTCTAATACTATCATCAGAAGTCTCATTCATCTCAAATTCGAAAACTGGAGCTACTGCATTATTTATAACAGCAACTTGATTGTTTTTAAAGCCAAAATTATTTACTAAGTCCTCTGCCATCCCAGTAGATTGAGCTATTACATAGTCTATTCTATGATAAAACCACTTTACTAAATTGTGAGTAACATGCTTTCTAAAAAAAGAATCAGCATATTTATGCTCATAGCTCAAAGTATTGATACATCTTCCTACAATAACGAATTTTTTCCTTAGCAGTGTTCTCACTAACCAAAGGTTTACCGCAAGTTCTGGACTAAAGGCTATGGCGCAATCAAGATCATTGTTTTGAAGGTATTTCTTAAGCTTAGGAAGTGATGCTTTAGCACTTGCAGCATTCAAATCAATAATCTGAATTTCTTTATCAATTTCTTCTTTATAAATTGCGTCATCAAGAGTTTGTACAACAACCTTAACATCCATTCCACTTCTATGTAAATAATTAATCACATTCACAAAAACTCTTTGAGCTCCCCCTTTTGATAAATGAGATATAAAAGCAGTTACTCTACTCATGTCTATCTACCTCTATTCCTTGCAAATATTTAATTCTAATCCCTTTGAAAAAGATCCCTAGTATAAACTTTTTCTCTCACATCATCTAAACAAGTATCGTACCTGTTTGCAATTATAGAATCACTAGATTTCTTAAAAAGTTCTAAATCATTAACTACCTTGCTACCAAAGAAAGTAGTACTATCCTCCAAGGTTGGTTCATAAATAATAACTGTGGCTCCCTTTGCCTTAATACGCTTCATAATACCCTGGATTGAACTATGGCGGAAATTATCCGAATTAGCCTTCATTGTTAAACGATATACACCAATAACAACTGATTTCTCTTTACTTTCATTCCATTCACTATTAGCTGTATAGTACCCGGCCATTTCTAATACTCGGTTAGCAATAAAGTCCTTTCGAGTTCGATTGGATTCTACTATTGCTCCAATTAGATTTTCAGGTACATCTTCATAGTTTGCTAATAACTGTTTTGTATCCTTTGGAAGACAATAACCACCATATCCAAAAGAAGGATTGTTATAATGATCACCTATACGAGGGTCAAGGCATACACCATTAATAATCTGCTTAGTGTTCAACCCCTTCAGTTCAGCATATGTATCAAGTTCATTAAAAAAAGAAACCCTTAAGGCTAAATATGTGTTTGCAAATAACTTTACAGCTTCAGCTTCAGTAAATCCCATAAACAATGTAGCTACATTCTCTGCCAGAGCACCTTCCTTAATAATAGTAGCAAAAGTTCGAGCAGCTTGCATTAATCTCTCATCTTTCATATCTGTACCTACAATAATCCTGCTAGGATATAAGTTGTCATAGAGAGCCCTTCCCTCACGTAAGAATTCAGGACTAAATATTATGTTTTTACTACCAGTCTTTTCCCGTATGCTAGCAGTATATCCAACGGGTACAGTACTCTTAATTACCATAATGGCATTAGGATTACACTCCATTACTAACTTAATAACTTCTTCCACTGCCGATGTATCAAAACAATTCTTTTTACTATCATAATTAGTGGGGGTTGCGATCACAACAAAGTCAGACTTTTTATAAGCTTCCTTTGCATCTAACGTTGCAGTCAAATTTAAATCTTTAGTTGCTAGATATTCTTCAATCTCCTTATCAATGATAGGCGACTTCCTTTTATTAATAAGCTCCACTTTTTCCGGAACAATATCCACTGCATAAACTTTATGACGCTGAGAAAGCAATGTGGCTATGGATAGCCCCACATAACCAGTACCAGCAACAGAAATAACTAAATCCTTCATTTTCTTCATAGCAATATTCCTTTCTTAAAGCTTATCTTATTCTATAAAATTAACTTGAATCTTTTACTTTTAAATTCAATAATTACATATAAAACTCTTTATACCATTCAGCAAATTTTCTAAGACCTTCCCTTAGTGGTGTAGCTGGCTTAAATCCAAAATCCCTCACTAGCTCATCAACATCTGCATAGGTTATTTCAACATCTCCCGGTTGCATAGGTACTAATTCCTTATGAGCATCAAAATTGTAATCTTCTGGTAGCACCTTCGCCCTTATTAATTCCTGCTGAAGAATATCCACAAAATCCAACAAATTCTCAGGTTTATTGTTACCAATATTGTAAACCTTGTACTTCACACCATTTTCATCTTCCTTCGGTGTCTTTTGCATTACATTTATAACTCCTGTAATAATATCATCAATATAAGTAAAGTCTCTCTTACAGTTACCATAGTTAAAAATCTGAATTTTTTCACCTGCTAATAACTTATTTGTGAAACTAAAGTATGCCATGTCTGGACGTCCAGCTGGACCATAAACTGTGAAAAAACGCAGACCAGTTGCTGGTATGTCATAAAGCTTACTGTATGAATAAGCCATCAGCTCATTAGACTTTTTTGTCGCGGCATAAAGACTTATTGGATTATCAACCTTATCATCTGTAGAATATGGAATCTTTTTATTGTTTCCATATACAGAGGAACTTGATGCATAAAGTAGATGCTTCACAGGATAGTGACGGCATCCCTCCAATATATTAAAAAATCCTATAATGTTAGATTCGATGTAGGCATCTGGATTGACAATTGAGTAGCGAACACCTGCCTGAGCTCCTAAATTTACAACCACCTGTGGTTTATATTCATCAAAAATAGATAATATCAATTCTTTATCAGCAATAGAACCTTTTATAAATTTAAAATTTTTCTCCTTTTTAATTTCTTTTAGTCTTTCCTTTTTTAATCTAACATCATAGTAATCATTCACATTATCAATTCCTACTACTTTTATTCCATCAAAAGTAGAAAACAATCCCTTAGTAAGGTAAGAGCCGATAAATCCAGCTACCCCTGTAATAAGAATTGTTTTGTTATTCAAATCAACATTATACATATAATACCCACTTTCTTTTATAACTTTTCCTCTCATTTACGTAGTTGATCCCTATTCACTATCTAGCATTCTTATCTCCAAATAGCACAAAAAATGTTCTAAATATTAATTTTAAATCCAGCCTTATACTTCTTTCACGTATGTACTTTATATCTAATTCCATCCATTCTTCAAAACCAATACTGTTTCTCCCCATAACCTGCCAATAGCAAGTTAATCCCGGTTTTGCTTTAAGCTTCAATTTATGATATTCACTAAATTGAGCTACCTCCTTAGGTAGATTTGGTCTAGGACCAACTAAGGACATATCTCCTTTGATAACATTAAAGAGTTGAGGAAGTTCGTCAATACTAGTCTTTTTAATAAACTTACCAACCTTCGTAATTCTTGGGTCCTCCTTCATTTTAAACATTGGACCTGACATTTCATTTTGGCTTAAGAGCTTTTCCTTCAACTCTTCTGCATTATTTACTATTGAACGGAATTTATACATTTTAAAGTGACTACCATCTTTTCCAACCCTAGTTTGAGAAAACATTATAGGGCCTTTTGATTCAATCTTAATAGCAATAGCTGTAATTAATATGACAGGACTCAAAAGAATAATACCTACGTCCTTTTTCCGTCCACTTTTCTCTTCTTCCTCCGTGCATAATAATTGCACTATAATTATGTAATTTTGTAATATCTCTGTCTCTAAAATCCAAGTTAATTATATCGAATCTTATATTATATTGCAATCTAATATTCCTTAGTGTCTATGTCAAATAAAAGTAGTACTTTCAATTAATTTCAATCTATGCTGTTCTATCCAATGTTTAACTCAAGAAACTCTTCCGCTACCTAGTTAAATAGATGCAGAAGAGTTTCAAATTAAAAACCGGAACTACAACGCTTATCATCTATTAACTTCCTTTGAAAAATTTTATACATATCCTAATCTAATAAGCAAAACAGTTATTTTTCTAATAACTGCTTGTAATATTCTTTATGCTTATTAACCATATTATCTAAAGAAAAATCATCTTCTATTCTTTTTCTAGCCTTTTCCTTAATCTCAGACAAGTTATCTAAATTATTATACACATATTTAATAGTTTCAAGTAAAGCTTTAGTATCTCCACTTTCTATTAAGAAACCATTTTCACCATTATTTATCACTTCTTTATTGCCACCTACATTTGTAGCTATTAGTACCTTTCCTTGAGACATTATTTCAAGAACAGAAATAGGCAACCCTTCATAGATTGATGGAAGAACAAAAAAATCTAATTGATTTATAATATCAATAACATTTGTTCTATTACCAGTTAATTTAACTCTATCTGACAAGCCATGTTCATGAATAAACTCCTCTATACTCCCTCTCTCTTCTCCTTCTCCTATTAACAGCAAATTAATATCATACTCTTGTTCAATTAACTCCTTTATAGCAGCTAGCAAAAAGAGATGGGCCTTTTGCTTTGAATATCTAGCTATTACACCGATATTAACAGAGGAAACTTTTAAATTATATTCTTCTAATAAAGACCTAGTTTTTTCAACAGGATTTTTATTAATATTTATTCCGTTATATATCACACGTATATTCTCTTCTTTTACATTATGTTTTAGCAAATTACCCCTTACCATATTGGAAACAGCAATTATATTTTTCCCTCTTACATTTATCCAATTCTTATCTGGAAACACATTGTGCTCAGTATGAATCAACTTCACCTTACAAAACTTACTTATAATTAATCCTATCAATGTTGTAAGTCTATGGTGTGAGTGTATTATATCAATATTTTCTTTCTTACAGATATCAACAACAGCTTTTATATTCTTTAAAAGCGAAATTGGACTCTTCGATTTTAAAGGGAGAATATAGTTTTTGATACCTGCCTCTTTAATCTCATTCAACATTTCTCCATTACAGCTAACCAAAACACAATTCACACTGTCACTTTGCAGCTGCTTTATAAGGTCAACAATTACTCGCTGAGCCCCTCCAATATCCATACCTGTATACATAAAAAGTATATTCATAGAATCTCTCCATCATCTGTTCATTATTTATGATACACTTAATTTCAGTGATCCTTCTTTAAAGCACCTTTACCTTTTAGTGCATATTTTAAAACCAAACAACAAAACTTAAAGTTCCCAATTATATATCTTTTCCACATTCTTCTAGGTTCCTGTATAAATCTATAAAACCACTCTAATCCAACCTTTTGCATCCATTTAGGTGCACGCTTAGTTACTCCAGCTACCACGTCAAAACTTCCACCTACCCCCATTGCAAAAGACACCTTCATAATAGGCATATACTTATTAATCCACTTTTCTTTCTTAGGACTTGAGAATCCTACAAACAAGATATCTGCTCCAGACTTATTAATTTCTCTAGCAATATTTTCACTTTCTTCCTCTGCAAAATACCCATTTCTATATCCAGCTACTTTTAAAGCTGGATATTTTTTAGTAAAAATATCCACTACCTTTTCCACAACTTCTTGTTTTGCTCCAAAAAAGTAAGGTTTATAACCCTTTTTTTCACACACTTCAACTAATCTTAAAAACAAATCAATACCTGTTACTCTTTCCGGAATTTTATATCCTAGAAATCGTCCAGCCCATAAAATTGATTGTCCATCTGCATTAATTAATGGACAATCATTGATTATATTAGTAAGCTCTCTATCTTTATGCATTAAATTTATTTTACTTGCATTTATGACTACATGTTGGTTAAATGTTCCACTTGCTATTAGTTCCTCAACTTTATCTATTGTTTCATCCATTGCAAGAATATCTAAATTACTTCCCAGTATACTAATCCTTTTGCTCATCTTTACCACCTTACATACAGTTAGTTGTTCTACAATTTATATATTCTTTTACCAAATTTAATAACATTCCTAGTGTCATAAACTATTTTATTGCTTAACAACTCCTGTTTTTCCTTTATTTCATCATGTTGAACAAGAACTATAACCAACTCAATACCTTCTAAGAAGTTTTCAATATCGTGATATTGGTTGTCAAATTTATCTTCAGTAATCCATGGGTCATATATTCTAATGTCCTTTATCTTATTTTCCTGAATAACCTGAAGTAATTGAAGTGTTGGACTTTCTCTCATATCATCGATGTTTTCTTTATAAGTTAAACCATATAATCCTACCTTGGCAAAATCGGTGATATTATTTTCTTTCATTATATAATTAATTCTATCTAATACATAATGAGGCATTGAATCGTTAACCTGTCTTCCCGCTAATATTAAATTAACTATATCTGGATAATCACCGACTAAAAACCATGGATCAACAGGTATACAGTGTCCTCCCACTCCTGGTCCTGGTTGAAGAATGTTAACCCTAGGATGCTTATTTGCAATTTTTATAAGCTCATATACATCCATACCTTCCTTGTTGCATATTCTAGCTAGCTCATTTGCAAAAGCTATATTAATGTCTCTAAAAGTATTTTCAACCACCTTGCTCATTTCTGCTGTTTTTATATCGGTAACAACTATTTCACCTTTACAGAAACTTTGGTACCAAGACTTCACTTTTTCCCCAATCTCTACACTATCAACTCCAATAGTTCTAGAGTTATTTTCTAATTCATAAACCATATTGCCTGGTATTATTCTTTCAGGAGCATGGGCTATATGTAAATCCAAACCTAGTGTAAAACCTTTCTTTGCTATTAAAGGCTTAATGTATTTATCAATAGTTCCTGGTGATATAGTTGATTCTATAACGATTATGGCATTCTTTTCACAATAATCTAATACAGTATCTACTGCATTAATCAAATATGTACTATCAATTTTCTTTGTATCACTTAAATAAGGTGTAGGAACTGTTATAATATATCTATCTGTTTTAATATATTCATTAGTAAACTTTATCCCTTTACTTACCGCTTTATCAAATAGTTCTTTTAATCCCTCTTCTTCAAAGGTTAACTTTCCACTAGTAAGACTATTTATAATATTTTTGTTATAATCTGTACCAACAACTTCTACTCCATTAGCTGCAAATATCATTGCAGTAGGTAGTCCAATATATCCTAATCCGATTACATTTAAAACACCCATAATTGCACCTCTTATTCG